>ERZ1643249.5176-NODE-5176-length-10570-cov-130.757299_pt1 | contig 10570 bp, 9 predicted proteins | sample MGYA00579263_ERZ1643249 | MGnify/ENA primary metagenome ERZ1643249 (study PRJEB29033, sample SAMEA4952264) | chicken gut metagenome | biome: Broiler Chicken; feature: Gastrointestinal Tract; material: Caecum | place: Ireland | collected 2018 | study: Broiler...
CCAGGCTGGTCCTTTTTTCTATTGTCAAGTACACTGTTTCGTGAGGCGCTTACGTATTTTCTAGGCATAGCAAAGACCTCCTATGGTATTTCTATTCTACCACAGGAGGTCTCCTTTTTGCATTGTCTACTTTTACTGGGGCGGTTCATTTGCGTCACAGGGCCACTCCGATCCGCGACGGTCAGCTGGATGGCCCGGCGGGGGCAGGCATGGATGCAGGCCAGGCAGGTCTGGCAGCGTCCCGGCGTGTGCACCGCCCTGCCGTTTTCCACCCGGATGGAGCCGGAGGGGCAGACCCGCTGGCAGATGCCGCAGCCCACGCAGTCCTCCGTGACCCGCAGCAGGTGCTGCCAGGCGTCCGGGGGCAGCTGGCTCATCCGGCCAAGGAATTCCTGATGGGCGACCCGTTCCTGCTATACTCTGGTTGCAACAACCGCCGCGTCTTTGACGAGCGGGATCTGAAATGGATCCAGGACCTGGTCTGCCTGAAAAAATGCGGCATGAGCATCCAGGAGATGAAAGCCTATCTGGATCTGTGCCTGCAGGGGCCGGCCACACCCCTACGTGAGCAACCTGATCCCGCCGGAAAACGGCTCTCTCTGACCGCAAAGCCCCCTGTGCCGTCTTGAGACACAGGGGGCTTTGGAAGGACAAAAACAGAAAAAGCCCGGACCTCTCTCCCACAGGAGAAAGGCCCGGACTTGTGCTTGTGGTGCAGTTAAGCAATCCAAATCCGAACCAACTTCCCCTGCCACAGCCTCTGTGGCTTCAGCAAAGGAAACGGTCTCCGTTCCTTCTTTGTAGTTGAAGGTAATGAGCATTTTGTCATCATACAGGTAGATGGCGTTGAGCATATTCTGGATGCCGGTCTCTGTGTCCCGAAGCTGCTTCTCATAGAGTGGCAAGTTGGTGTTTTCTTTGTTTTGCAGCTCCATTAGGCTGGAAACAAGGGAATCAATCACGGTATCATCCATGATAAGAGCTTTGGTTTTTGCAATCACCAAGTCTTCTAGCCACTGCTTGCGGACGGTTTTCTTTTGGCAGGACTTTCTCTTTTTAACTGTTGCGCATTTATAGTACCGGTGCACGTCTCCGGAACGGCTGGTACCGCTCTCCCCGAACATCAAGGAACCGCAGTAACCGCAGAACAGTTTCGTAGTCAGAAGATAGTCATCCTCTGCCTTGCGCCGGGCAGGAGCCTTTTTATTTTTGGCCATCTTAATTTGCACATCCTCAAATAGTTCCGGCGACACAATCGGTGGAATGGCATCTGGAATCAAGATATCCCGGTATTTCAGTTCACCTATATAACGGCGATTCTTCAGCATATGCTGGACAGTATTGTAGCTCATAGGACCGCCGCGAGGATTTTTAACCTGGTGTTCATTCAGCCAGTCCCGTACTTCGGTCATAGTGGAGCCATCGTTGTACATTTTGAAGGCCTCATGAATGAGTGGTGCAACCAAAGGATCAGCCTGAAAATGTTGTTTCTCATCAATCCAATATCCAACCGGAACCGCTCCACCGGTAAACTTGCCTTTTAGCGCATTTTCTGTCATGCCGCGAATGACTTTCTCTGAGAGGTCTGCTGAATAGTATTCGGCATATCCTTCCAGAACGGACTCCAGAATAATGCCCTCCGGCCCATCCGAGATGATCTCTGTAGCCGACATCAGTTTAACGCCATTCTTCTTGAGCTGAGTCTTGTATCGGGCACTGTCGTATCGGTTCCTGGCAAATCGATCCAGCTTCCAAACCAAAACCATATCAAACAGCTTCCGCTCGCTGTCCCTGATCATTTGCTGGAACTGGGGGCGATTATCCGTTTTGGCAGAAATGGCACGGTCAATATAGTGCTTCACTACGGTGATATCGTTCTTCTCGGCATAGGCCGTACATTCGCGGATCTGACCTTCGATGGACTCCTCCCGCCGGTTGTCGGAGGAATAGCGGGCATAGATGACAGCGGTCATAGCAACCTCCTTTCACTTCATATTTTGCAAACGGATCGTAATGTCGGGACTACTGTAAAGCGCCCGTGCTATCGATATGGTATCCTCTCCAACCAGATAAAAAACAGAATAATGATCGACCAGCAGATGGCGCAGGCCTTGGCTGCGTTCAGGTTTACAATCTACCAGCGGACCACGTTCCGGAAGTGCAGACAGCGATTCGATTTTCTCTGCAATTCGATTATACTGGCGCATGGCGGTTTCGGATTCTAATAAACACTTGGCAATATAGGCGTAATTTTTTATATCTATAAGAGTAACCCAGGAAATCTTTACCTAATTGTGCAAATACGGCGGTAGCATCCACGGTATCCCCGTTTTCGATTTCATCCAATCCTGCCTAGAGCAACCCCATAAAATATCAACAATAGCCGGCACAAGCAAACCAGTTGCGGCAGTCCGAAGAAGTAACGGCAGCAAACGCCTGGTATAGAGCAAGGTCCAAGTCCTCGAAGGTCAAAGCTCTGTATTTGCGCAGATAGGCTTTCATTTTGGACCATAGCTTCTCGATCGGATTGAAATCGGGATTATAAGGCGGTAAATAGAGTACCTGTGCTCCTGCCTGAGCAATTATCTGTGCAATCCCTGGCCCGTAGTGGGCAGCCAGATTGTCCATCACCACGATATCTCCCGGATTCAGTTCAGGAAGCAAAGTTTCCTGAACATACTGCTGAAACTTTGACCGGGTTGTTCCACCTGGATAGCTTGTTTGCGCAATAACTTTGTTTACCCGAATCGCTGAAAGCAAGGTAGTTGCTCTTGGCCTGGTAAGTGGAGCATGGTCAACAACTCGCTTGCCTCCTACAGCACGGCCATACCGGCGTATCATCCCCAGATTGACACCGCTCTCGTCCAGAAAGACCAAACGGTTCATCGGAAGATTTGACCTGAGTTCTTTCCAGTGGAGTCGCTTTGCTTTCACATCGGGAGCGCTCCTGTTCTGAGGCATGAATGCTTTTCTTTTTGACCCGGTAGCCCAGCTTTATAACAGCCTTACGGACTGTTTCCTCACATACGTTCAGATGAAGTCTCTCCTTGATTTCACGGATTGAAAGAGCAGGCTGCTTGTTTAACGGATCGTTGACCGCATCCAGGTCTTGCCGGGTCAGCTTAGCCTTGCGGCCCGGTTGATTGACACGAAGATCTACGCTGCCGGTCTGTTTCATTTGCTGGCGCAGACGATAGACCGTCCACAGACTCACTGAAAATCCTGCGCTGTCTGTTTGGCGTTGTGATTCTTTTCAAACGCCTGCACCAATAAATTCCGTGATTCATTGTGAAGCATATTCATCATCTCCACATTTATCATACCACTGCTGTACAGTGCAGGGTCGATTTCACCCTATTTTCTGGGTTTGCTCTAAAGGGCAGCTTGGAGCTGTTCGTCGGTCATAGCGTTCATGCTCAGCGCTGCTGGATTCTTGGGTAGGGACAAGGAAAAGGGAAATCATTCCTATCATAATGATCTAATGATCTGATATAGATACATAGCGACCGCAGTAGCAATGGGAGTATCCAGTTGCTCTAGATTTCTCTTTCCCTCACAAAAATCGTCAATCTCATTCAGATAGTTTCTCTCAACTGGTTTTGGCCAATTGATCTTTTCGTTAAGTATAATCTGGTTGAACTTTTTGATAAAACCCTTTCTGTTTTTTAAGCAGTCCCAATGAAACAAGCTTTTCGACGTGTTTTTTTGCATACTTTGGTTTGAGATGAATACTTCTGGCGATCTGCTGGAGTGAACGTGGCTTGTCTGCAAACTTCAAAATAGCATCGCAACGGTATACCTGCCGATTTATACAACGCCCCATGCTTACAATTCTATATAGATCCTGCCGCTCCTTGAAACCAAGTGCCTCAACAGGGCAAAGTACCTCAGATGGCCTTGCCAAAATTGCGATACTACAGTCATCTTGTGTGTTTCTAGAGATAACTGTGCTAAAAGCCTCCATTAGTTGTGCGTGCATCATCTCACTATCGATTAGGCAAGTTCGGTGCATCAATTTTTTCACAACCTCAGCAAGCTTTTTTGTAGGCTTATAATAGAGACTCTGCTCCGTTCCATCGGACATCAATATAAATGCGTTTTTGTCATTGAGCTTTCCCTTAAATACTCGCATAGATGCAAGGGCTTCACTTGAGGTAACAAAAGTGGTGACATTGGAAAATTCTCCATTGTCTGGCATAGAGGCAACCTTTAATTCGTTTCCATCCAGGTAACCAATTACGCCATCACCGATATGAGCCAAAATAAAGTCATTTTCGTGTACAGCAGCCACCAGTAATGTGGAGGACAAATCACGGACATCGCACTTACGAGAGTCTGCCTCCTCTGTGAGATTTGTCTGGAGCATTTCTATAAGTTCTTTTTTGACCTTACGGCCATCATTACAATTTAACAACTCCTGGAAATGTTCAGCGATATACACAGATATATCCCGTACAACCCGTTCGGCACCATAGTGGGATAAGCAGGCAGAGCCGGCACCATCAGCCAATGCAATAACATAAACACCATTTTTCTCTAACGTAAAGGTTTTATCCTGGCACGGAATCTGGGCCTTCTTATGTCCTGTTCCCTGAACCTCGCAGCATACAAATTGCCACATAATACAGTACTCCTATCATCCTGGGGGCCTACAAAGGCCCCCAGGCATTTGTAACATTATAGTTCTCCCCAACCTTTGATTCCTTCAGTATCCAACTTAATCTTTTCTCCGGGCATGGACATCGAGGTTCTGGAAACACTCTGGCTGAGCCACTGGAAAAATTCTTTGAAGTGCATTTCCTTTAGATGCAGAGGGGTTCTCTGGGGCGAAAACCGCGCCAGCGTATTCATATCCGCTTCGTTACCGATGCCGATGGGGAAGATCGTCAGCTTTTTAGAATTGACCATTTCAACTGTCCTTTGAATCGAACGCTCAAGTTCAGCCGGATCCGACCCGACTGGAGCACCATCGGTCATCAAGACAAGCCAAGGCTGATAATAATCTACACCTTTTTCCTGGTACTCCTGTTTCCGCTTTTCAAGACAATCCAGTGCGAGGTTTACAGCTTCTCCCATTGGTGTATCTCCATCGGCGATTAACTGTGGTAGTTCCGGTTGACGATCGATGTTGGCAAAGTCAACGATGAGCTGCGGTTTTGTTCCACCAAAAGTAACAATGCAGACCTCAGCAGAATACTGTGCTACTTCGTCATTGCGCAGTTCCTGGTAAAACGCTTTTACGCCCTCGGTCAGCTCGTCAATCGCGGAGATCCCTCCGGTCACGACATTCCACATCTGCCCATCTTTGTAGATTTGCTGGCCAGTTTCCTCTGTGTCGCCACCAATAATGCGACCCATAGAACCACTGGTGTCAAGGCAAAGGCAAACAGGTACACGAGTAGTGGGATTGTTAACAAGGTCTTGAAGTCTCAGTAAATCATTCATCCTATCTTCACTCCTATATCTATCAAATATCAATCGGACAAATCAGTTTTGGCACGCCCTCTTGAACAAGTAGTTCTGAAGATTATTCAAACGAGTTTATTCTGGACAATCAGAGGCATAAACGAGTTTTGCTGATACAACTCACAGTTCGGCCCATCCCTTAATCCCGTCTACATCCAAAGGAACACTTTCCCCTGGGATAGACTGGGAAGTTCTGGAAACACTTTGGCTGAGCCACTCAAAAAACTCGCGGAATTTCAATCCCCTGAGTTTTAAGGGATTGCGCTTCGGCGAAAAGTGTGCCAACACATCCATATCGGCATCTTCGCCAATTCCAATGGGAAAAACAGAGAGCTTTTTTTGATTGGCCATTTCCGCTGTCCGTTTGATCGCACGGGAAAGCTCATTGCAATCGCCATTTGGTACGCCGTCCGTCATTAGGACGAGCCAGGGTTGGTAATAATCCACCCCCTTGCTCTTATACTCATTCTTTCGCTTCTCAAGCAGGTCAAGTCCCAGATTGACAGCTTCCCCCATAGGTGTCCTGCCACTGGCATCCAATGTAGGGGCATTTGGCTGGCGTTCCAGATTAGAAAAGTCAGAAATACAGTAGGCTCCATCGCCACCAAAGGTGACGATGCAGATCTCAGCAGCATACAATGCAGTTTCATCCTCTTGAATTGCATTGTAAAACATGCGAACGCCCTCGTTCAGTTCATGGATCGGCTCCCCGTTCATAGAACCACTTACATCAAGGCACAGGCAGACCGGTACGCGAGCAGTTGGATTATTTACAAGGTCTTCCATACGCAGTAAATCATTGCTCATTTTCAATTCTCCTTCAATATAGTTTCTTTAAGATTTCGGACCATTTTTTCGTACAGTGCACAGCAAGCTCTGTAATCGTTTTGCTCAATCAAGCGAACACAGGGAAGGATATAGCGGTCCCAGATGTCCTTATAAACGGTATCTCTTTCTTCGGAAACATTCAGCGCATCCACAATCGGTGGCGCGATTCGATAATATTCTCGGATTAATTCCTCTCCTCCAGGCTGCACCACAAGCCAGCCATCTCGGAATTGACGGAGCAGCGTAAGTTCATAACAGTCATCCGGTTTGCCGAGGTATTCGCAGGCGGCTGTCGTGATAAAGCACCAACCGCTGCCGCTCTTCCCAGATGTAGGAGAGTTATGGGAAGAAGTGTTGTACGATCCTGAAGAAAAGTCGGGATTTTGTGCGTAAGTACGTTTTCCACGGCATTCCTTACATTTTTTTGGCAGTTGAAATCCCTTTTTGTCATAGAACTCTTTTTCTCCGTTCGTGATTTCAAAGGTTTTGCCGCACTGTGCACAGCGGACAGTGGTATAGACCATATTTCTCTTGTTTATACAATCTTTGCATATTTCATATCTGGGGATACGTCTGATATATTTTTGATAATTTGTGTAGATCATCTCACATCCGCATTTTGCGCAATGATAGATTTCACCTTTTTTCAAGCAACTCTGGCAAATGCCTTGTTCTGTTTGATCTTCGTCAACCTCATTGCCGCAAAGTTTGCAGCGGATGTAGGTGGCTTTGGGATTTTTCTTCAACCTGGAAGGAAAAATATCAAGGGACATGGAATCCTGGCTTGCCAGTTTCCCACTTTTTAGCAGATCCAAATAGTACTCAAACTTTTGGAGCCAGTCTTCCGTGCTGTAACGGGTTGCCTCTGTACTGTGCTCCCCCCCTTTGCGGAAAGTTTCATAAAAATCATCTTTCAGATAGCGCGGAAGGTGACTCCAGCAAAACCTCCACATTCCCTCGGGCGCTTTTCCTGTACTGCGGCTGCCAGATGCATAGGCAAAATCACCATTGATGATATTGTCGATCTGGTTTTCCCCGCCCTGAAGCGAGTAAGGGGGTTTACCAGGCAGCATAATCATGAACAGCAGAGTTGCTACAGCAAAATATTCGTTCCCCAGTGTACGCAGGAACGATGAATACTCCTTTCGCTGAATTTCCGGCGCGGTATAGTTGATGGTACCGACCGGACAAGGGAACCCTTCGATCTGGTAACTGTCTGTATCGACAAAATACACCTGACTGGGCGACACGACAAGAATGTTGTTTGGATTAATATCGCCCAAAATAACGTTTCGCTCATGAAGATATTTCAGCTTCTTCAGTATGGTGACGCACAGTGTGGTTGTATCGACTTTGGTCCACCCTGGAAAGTTTTTCTTTAGAAGCTGTGGGATAAACACACAGCGTTGCAGCTCTTTTCCTTCCGCTTTGTTCATGAGATATCCAACAAATTCGTTCTTATCATTGTACAAAAGAGCAAGGGGGAAGCATACACCTTCGCAATTGATGGACTTTGTCATCATCAGGCTCAGCTTCTCGAACTTGGCTCGATTCAGTTTTTCGGGTTTGTAGATTTTTGCAACAATCCCGGGGATACTGGTAGTATAGATTGTTCCCTCTCCGCCCGATGGCCCTGCGCTAACCAGTCTAAGCAGCTTTCGATTGCCATTTCGTTCGGCTGTCAGGGTAGATCCCTCGCCGGGAATAGAAGAAACGAACATCTTTCCACTCACTTTCCGAACTGAAGCCACGATGGAAAAGCACTCATTTGCCGGGATTTCCATCTGCTGGTTAGGAGTATAACCGGAATGAGAATGTTTCTCCGCAGGGGATCGTACTTCACTTACATCCACAAGACTCAGATACCCGTATTTATTGATCCGCTCCACCAGAATCCGATTTTCTGTGTTTACGGCCTTACTTTTCCCAATCGCAAGAATATCACTTGCAAGATTGCGGTCCTGAGTAATTAACATCAGGTTGTATTTCAGACGAAATTGCGTAAACACTGTCTGAAATACGTTATCTGCAAAATTATCATTTTTATCTCCGAAAACTTGAATTAGCCCGGCCCTCTGCAATGCCGCAATGTTATTGAGAGTAGTTTTTGCCCGCCGGTTCAGCTCCGGGTTTCCTTTTTGCACGCAAAGCATGGGATTATCTGAAAACTTCTTTACTTCTTCGTAGACACGAAGAGGGACGATAATTGCCTTATGCTCTCGCTCAAGTATAGGGGTTATATTTTTCCAAAACAAATCTGACTGATCTGATAAAAGGCTACAAGTATCAATAAAAATTTTAAATTTTTTTACGCTCGACTCTAAAAAAGCAGCAGATTTATCTCGGGCATCCAGCATAAAATATCCTCCCCCTTATCTTTACAGATACTCCCAATCAGTTAAGTCATTCTGGACAGAATCCACTTGTGTGCCTGTTACATCGAATTTTGTGTCCAGTTCGTCCACTTTACCAACAGTATTTGCCCCATCCAGAACCAGAGTTTCATCAGTATTTGTATTCAGTGCAGGGTCTCCATTATCCTCCTGATTTATGGATTTGTCGTTATCCACATTCTGTGCCCTTTCTCTGGATTCGTACATTGAAAGTCTTCCACCTTCGGAGATATAGCCGATTAAAATGTCAAATCCTTCAGAGTCCCTTGTTTCGTTCAGTCTTAGCACTTCATTCGCAAATGTCTTGTCCTGCGTAATCAAGCAAAGACGGTATGTCCCCCTGAACTTTAGAAATACCGAGAGAATCGTATCATGGTGGTTTGAATCATTCTCCTCGCCTCGAATTTGTACGATATTTTTTTGCTGCATCCAATTGAGCAGCCGCAGAGCTTTGACAGCTTGATGGGAACAGGTCAGGTCCTGTGTTCGCTCTTGAATTCTCTCTACCGCTCGCAACGTGATGATAACCTTTTCGTTCTCCGAAATCAAATAATTTGCCAAGAACTTAATGAAATCTTCCGTGTTGTCGGAAAAAAGCGCCGTGTCATCAAGAAAAATCTTATATCCACGTACCATTTGACGCATTTGGATATCGTTCAATACTCCTTCAGAGTCAGAGTGGGTCAAAATCTTGGCTTCTGTTCCATCGAAGAGCAAAAACCAGCGCTTGAGTAAAGAAAATCCACTGAATGAAGTGCCGAATGAACTCACGGATTTCTGCTTGTTACCGTCTAGGACCGTCTCTATTGCCTGATACATATTTCCGTTTAATGCAATATAGTTGTCCACAACTGCAGCAATGGAAAGAAACTGCATAACAGACATTTTTGATTTACCGGATTCCAGATTATTGATTGTCTGGCGAGTAACTCCAACATATTCTGCCAGTTCAATGATACTGTACCCCATTAAAAGGCGTATGGATTTCATTGAAATTTGGAAATTTTCGATAAGAGCTTGACGGGTTTCCCACAGATAATCGATCATCGTCCACCCTCCTGTATTTCAAAGACTCAAACAGACATGAGTTTTACTTACGACAGCGATTTTTATTTGAATATAGTATAAATCGCCTCGGCATGAATGTCAATATATTTTACATATTTGTTTTATTTTTACAAATGTTAAATCTACACTCAGGCTGATGTTGTTTCATTCCATGGCAACTTGGGTAAAGTCATAGTTGGGTATTATCTATTTCCTGTTGCTGACTTTCTATAAAATTTTGTCTATTATGCCAAATAAACGGGCTTGCATTTGAAAATGATTTCCAAAAATTTCGACAAATCGTTGACATTTGCATTTTTCAGTGGTACCCTGTTCCACAACAAAGCCGCTTTACTCAATGAAAGCCACTACATTGCTTTGTTTGTCCGCTCCGCAGCTTCACCAAACCGTTTTGCCGCCATTCACCCACGACAAAATCTTTTGGTGCTGTGGAGCCTTTTTCTTTTCGAGAGACTTGCGGCCGGGCAAACGGTTTGCAATTCTTCATACGCACCTTGACAACCGCATCAGCCGTCCGGACTGGATACAGCGCCATGACCTCGCAGAACTGCGGGCGAGCCTGACAACGCCGCTGCAAAACAGGGGCAGGAACTTGATCCGGGGTGAACGGCGAACAACCACCGACACTTCCATCCACATTCACACTTCCATGCCCGACTTTGAAAACCTGCATCCGCTTTTGAATCTGGATTTTTAAAACTTAGGGAAAAAGCAGAAAGCAAGTATCGACCCGTGGCCACAATTTCACAAATTGAAATTGTGGTGTGCACCCCGTCAAGAGGACAACGAAATAAATCAACAAAAAATATCTCAAG
>ERZ1643249.5177-NODE-5177-length-10570-cov-14.255540_pt1 | contig 10570 bp, 10 predicted proteins | sample MGYA00579263_ERZ1643249 | MGnify/ENA primary metagenome ERZ1643249 (study PRJEB29033, sample SAMEA4952264) | chicken gut metagenome | biome: Broiler Chicken; feature: Gastrointestinal Tract; material: Caecum | place: Ireland | collected 2018 | study: Broiler...
AAGATGAAAAGAAACGAAAGAGGTGTAACACTAATTGCATTAGTAGTTACAATAGTAGTATTATTAATATTAGCTGGAACAGCAATAGCAATGCTTTCTGGTGATGATGGAATAATGACAAACGCACAAAGAGCACAAGCAGCAAATACAGAAGGAGAAATTAGAGAAAAATTCCAAATGGCATTCAATGCAGTTAAAACTGATGTTGATGTAAACAGTGCATTAGATTCAGCTTATGATGCAACACAATATGATGATGCAAATAAAGATACTAGTACAATAGTAAAATTATTTGAAACAGCTGTGGATGAAATTGGATTAACTAGAGCTAATTTACGAGCTGAAGGTGATGGAATAACAATGATACTTGATACTTCAACAAATACAATATTTATGCAATATAGTGACAACAAATTTGGTGGATCAGGTGCAGCTACAACTTCAAATACTGCAGATACATTCAATAATGAAACAGCATTTAATGCATTACCAAATGGAACATCAAAAATTAACGAAAAAAATTTAAAACCAATAAGAGCTTTAATTCAATTAACACCAAGTTCAGCAAAATTATTAATTGACCCAGAGCAAGTTGTTTAAACTAATCAGCACAGGCATATACTCTAAGTATATGCCTGTAATAATATAAAACAAGAAAGGCAAGCAGAAAAATAATGGATATGAACATATTTTTATATGCAATAATCTTTATAACAGGAACAGTATTTGGAAGTTTTTACACATTAGCAGTTTATAGAATACCAAAAAATATAGATATAGTAAAAACTCATTCATATTGCCCAAACTGTAATCATAAATTAGGCTTTTTTGAATTAATTCCAGTATTAAGCTATATATTTTTGGGAGGAAAATGTAAACATTGTAAGCAAAAAATAAGACCTAGATATTTAATATTAGAAATTTTAAGTGGAATTTCTTTTATAATAATTGCACAAACCTTAAAGATTAACATAAATACGTTAAATATACAAAATGCATTAATCTTTTTGTTCTCAATTTTATATTTTACAGCAATAATATTAATTGCTGGAATAGACAAAGAATACAGAAAAATTGATAGAAGAGTATTGGCATATGGAATTATCATATCAATTGCGTATATGATATATCTATATACAATAGAACCAACTAGTATATATAGATATGCTATATATCTAGCAATTTATTTCATATTATTAACAATAGATACATTCCTTCTTAGAAGATATGCTAAAGATAGTTATATAGTTAATTTACTTATGTTATTAAATTTAGTATTAATATTTACTGGAACAATTACATTTATATTAACTATAGTTATTACAATAATTGCAATTATTGTGTATATTTTATTAAGAAATGTACAAAAAGTTAATATAGGAAATTCAAAATTCAAGTTTACTGAATTACAATTAGGTTTTTATATAGTAGCAAGTAATATATTTTTAATCTTTATTGCAGATTTTATTAGAAATTATTATTTAATCTAACACAAACTATATAACAAATTGGAGGAACAGTATGAAATCAAATAGTGGTGTAACATTAACAGCTTTAACAATATATATAATAGCTTTAACAATTGTTGTTGCAATTATAGCAAGAATATCAATTTACTTTTATAGGAATGTAAATAATATTAATTCAAATACAACAGCAAGTACTGAATACACAAAATTTAATAGCTATTTTACGGATGAAATAAATATAGAAGAAAATCAAGTTGCTGATTGTGATGTAGATGCTAGTGGAATGCAATACATAATATTTTCAAAAACTCAAAATCAATATAGCTATAAAAGTGGAAGTATCTATAGAAATAGAACAAAGATTGCTTCTAATATAGATGAATGTAATTTTATATATGATACGAATACCAAAATTATAACCGTTAATTTAACTATTAATGGAAAAACATTTAATACAAATTATACTGTAGTGAAATAGAACGGAGGAATAGAAATGGATGTTAGAAAAAGACAGCCAATTGGTATAGAACTTGTAAAAAAAGGGATAGTTACTGAGGATGATATTTCTAATGCATTAATTCTTCAAAGGAAAGAACCAAAGAAAAAAATTGGAGAAATATTATATGAAATGGAGGTATGTGATCCTGAGCAACTTATTAAAGCTATAGGAGATGTAATTGGTATAAAAGGAATAGTTTTGACATCTGATTTAATAAAACTAGAAGTATTAGACTATATTTCATTAGAAATGGCAAGAAGAAGTAGAGCGATACCATTTGATATTGAAAATGGTAAGGTCAAAGTTTGCTTTACAGATACAACTAATAATAGAAATGTCGAAGCAATTAGGCTCCTAATGCTTAATAAAGGATTAGTAGTTGAACCATATATAACATTTGCTTCTATAATAGATGATTTAGTAGAAAAATTAGGTGGAAGTGAAGAAAGAGACTTAGGATACATTGGAAATGAAGATAATACAACTGAAATAGTAGATTCAATTATAAAATCAGGCATGCAAAAAAGAGCAAGTGACATACACATTGAACCTGAAAGAAATCAAATAAGAGTTAGATATAGAATAGATGGAGAACTTTTCACAGCTACAACAATTCCTAAGGAAAAACAACCACAAATTATAGGAAGATTAAAAGCTATATCAAATATGCATCAAGAAAAACAAGAATCACAAGATGGTAGAATATTGCAATATGAAGACTATAATATACGTGTATCTTCACAAAGAAATGTATATGGAGAAAAATTTGTACTAAGATTACTAAAGAAGAATGCCAATATTAAGTCAATATTTGAATTAGGATATCCTGGAACAGAAAAAGAATTAAATAAAAGTATTAATAAAAGAAATAGTATAACTGTAATTGCAGCACCTACTGGAGAAGGAAAAACAACAACATTATATAGCTTTATGGACTATTTAAATAGACCAGAAATAAATATAACAACAATTGAGGACCCAGTAGAAATTCGTATAGACGGTTTAAATCAAATTGAAGTAGATGCAAAATCAACCTTCTCTAGCAATTTAAGAACTGTTTTAAGACAAGACCCTGACATAATACTAGTAGGAGAAATAAGAGACAAGGAAACGGCAGAAATAGCAATGCAAGCTGGACAAACAGGTCACTATGTGTTATCAACAATACACACAATTGATGCTGTAGAGGTAATAACGAGATTAAGAAAATTAGGTATACCTGATTATGATATAGCAAGTACATTAGCTACAACAATATCACAAAGACTTGTTAGAAAGCTATGCCCAGAATGCAAAAGAGAAAGAGACTTTACAAACGAAGAAAAACAAATAATGCAATCTGTAGCAGATAGGTATGGAGAAAAATTAGACTTAAAAAATGCAAAAACATATGATGCTGTTGGATGTAAAAAATGCCATAATACAGGTTATTATGACAGAATAGGAATTTTCGAAATACTTGATGTTACTGAAGATTTAAAAGAACTTATAATGGAAGGTACATCAAGTATTGAAATAAAGAAACAAGCATTAAAAAATGGTTATAGACCATTATGTATAGATGGAATTAGAAAAGTTTTAGCTGGTGTTACTAGCCTAGAAGAATTGAATAGAAAGATACTAATATTTTAATGACAAGGAGGAAATAATCAATGATTAACATGAACAAAGTAATAGAGCAAGCTATTGAAAAAGATGCATCAGATATACATTTGATTTCTGGATTAAAACCTATGTACAGAATTGCAAGAGCACTAGTTGAAATGGAAGGCTCAACAGTATTAAAAGATGATGATATGTATGAAATGTACGATTATCTAGTAAGAGGAAATGTTGACAAAGATAAAGTATTTAATGAAACGCGAAGATTAGATACATCATATGAATATAAAGGAATTCGTTTGAGGGTTAATATATCATATGCAAACGAAATACCAGTATGTACTATGAGAATTATAAAAAACGAATTACCAAAATTTGAAGACTTAGGAGTACCGGATATTGTAAGAAGAATGACATATCAACCACAAGGTTTAATGCTAGTAACAGGAAAAACAAACTCAGGAAAATCAACAACACTAAGTGCTTTAGTAAATCATATAAATGAAACTCAAAACAAAAAAATATTATCACTTGAAAGCCCTATCGAATTTAAACACACATCTAAAAATTCAGTTATAGTTCAAAAAGAAGTTGGAGAAGGAAGAGATTGTTTAACATATCATGACGGTGTAAAAAACGCATTAAGAGAGGACTGTGATATTCTAATAATAGGAGAGATAAGAGATAAAGTAACAATGGAAGCTGCAATAGAAATGGCAGAATCAGGACATTTGGTAATAGGCACATTACACACAAAATCCTGTGCAGAAACAATAGATAGAATGATAAACTTCTATGAAGTAAGAGATCAAGCACAAATAAAATATTTATTATCATCATTATTAAAGTTAGTAATATCTCAGAGATTATTAGTTGGGACAACAGGAAAACTAGAATTAGTTCCAGAAGTTATGGTTGTTGATAATATTGTAGCAGGTATAATAAGAAAAGAAAAAATAAGTGTATCTGAAATAGAAGATGCTATACAAAGTTCACAAGAAAAAGGTAGTGTTAGCTTAATAAACTCAATATCTAAGTTATTTGTAGAAAATAAAATAACTTTAGAACAAGCAAAAGCTCAAGTTGAAGAGAAAAACTTAGAAACTTTAAATAGAACAATTATGCAATTAAAAATAAAAATGGGAAATAAAAATATCTAAGAAAGGAGACTATCATGCCAGTATATGTTTATAGAGCTATAACTGATAAAGGATTAATTGTCAAAAATAAAGTAGAAGAACCTAGTAAACAAACACTAATCAAAAAACTTAAGGATAATGGAATTACACCAATAGAGATTATACAAGTAGCATTTAAAAGTAAATCACAAGTTAAGAAAAAAAGAAATATAACAAATATTCAAGAAATCATGAAAAACGTCAATACAGCAGAATTTACTAAAAAAGATGTATCAACAAAACCATCAACAATTGAAAAAATTAATTTATATTTAGCATCAACTCAAAAGGTAACCACAAGAGACATTGTTATATTCACTCAAAACTTTTATTTGCTTAAAAAAGCAAACTTTAATAACATACATGCATTAAGTACAATATTACAAAGTACTGAAAATTTAACTTTGAAAGGTATAATAGAAGACATTTTAGCTGGTGTTGAAGCTGGTGATTATATGTATACAACTATGGAATATTATTCAGATATCTTTCCATTTATATACATAAACATGATAAAAGTTGGAGAACTATCAGGTTCATTAACAAATTCTCTTGGACAAGCAGTAGACTATCTTGAAGACGCAGAAGCATTAAACAAGAAAATTAGAAGTATTTTAATACCAAATATAGTACAATTTGTTGTAATTTTTGCTTTATTGATTGGTGGAACACTATTTGCTATACCACAAATTCAAACTTTATTTGATGAATTAGGATCTGATGCTAAATTACCGGCAATCACATTATGGTTTCAAGGCGTACTAGAAACTGCAATGAAGATTTGGTATATACCAACACTGTTTATACTTGGTATAGTTGGAGTAATATTATTCTATATAAACACACCAAAAGGAAAATATAATTTTCACTACTTTAAATATACAATGCCTATATTTGGAAAATTAATTTTTTCATTAGACTTTTATAGATTAATGCAAGCTATGCACTTAAACTTAGAAAATGGAATGAGAATACAAGATTCATTAGATGTTAGTAAAAATATAACAAAGAATTATGTAATGCTTTCAATAATAGAGACATCAATAAACAATATGTTAACAGGTTACTCATGGATAGAACCATTCGAAAAATCTGGCTTATGTACTGCAATGACAACAGAGATGCTTAATATAGGTATGCAAACAGACTTAACAGAGATGTTAGGAAAATTGCTAGAATATATGAATATAGACATAAAAAATACAATAGATAAAATTACAAAAGCTTTACCACAATTAGTATACTCAATAGTTGGTATCGTATTAATATTCTTCGTATGTGTAGTATTAGTACCAGTAATTCAAGTATACATGGGAACTTTCTTATTATCAGCAGCAGGAGTAGTATAAAAAGAATAAATATAAAAGAACGTCTTATGGCTCTTTACTTAGCTGTAAGATGTTTTTCTTTAGAAAGGAAAAATATGAAAATAGGAATAGATATAGGAGGAAGCCATATAGGAATAGGCTTAGTAACAGAAGAAGGAAAAATAATTTCCAAAGAAGAAAAATATATAACAGAAACAGTAAATATAGAAGAAAAAATCGAAAAATTCATAATAGAAAAAGTAACACAAATACCAGATTATAAAAACATTGAGTTAATTGGAATTGCAGTTCCTGGAACAGTCTCAGATAATAAAATTATAAAAGCTGTTAATTTAGGAATAGAAAATTATGAACTGGCCAATAGACTAGAAGAAAAATTACACATAAAAGTAAAATTGAGAAATGATGCAAAATGTTCAGCACTTGCAGAACAAAAATATGGAGAACTAGCAGGCTTTGAAAACAGTGTATTTTTATGTATTGGAACAGGAATTGGAGGAGCTGTTATTTATAATGGAAAACTTCTTGAAGCAAAAGGAGTACCAGGATTTGAATTTAGTCATACAATTATTCAAAAAAACGGAAAACTATGTAATTGTGGAAAAAGAGGCTGTTTTGAAGTATATGCAAGTTTAAAAAGATTCAAAGAAGAAGTTTCAAATGAATTTAATTTAAACACTATGGATGGAGAAAAAATAAGAGAATTTATATTACAAAATGCTCAAGATATAAGATTAAGATATATGTTAAATAATTATATTCAAGACTTAAGCATAGGAATTTCAAATATCATAAATATATTTGAACCAGAAGCAATATGTTTAGGTGGAAGTTTTGCTGAATATAAAGATATATTTTATGAACCATTAAAAAGAACTTTATTAGACGGTAACTTGCTATTTAACAAAAGAGATGATATAATATTAAAGCTCGCAAAACTAAAAAATGATGCAGGAATAATAGGAGCAACAATTTAAAGAGGAAGGAAACGAAATGAAAAAAGTATCTTTTTACACATTACGGATGCAAAGTTAATCAATATGAAACAAACGGTATGCTCCAAAAATTTAAGGAAAATGGATATGAAATAGTAGACATTAATGATGATATATCTGATGTTTGTGTAGTAAATACTTGTACTGTTACAAATATGTCTGATAGAAAATCAAGACATATACTTAGAAGAGTAAAAGTATTAAACCCAAATGCAATAATTGTAGCAACAGGATGTTATGCACAAGTGTATAAAAAAGAATTAGAAGAAATGCCAGAAATTGATATTGTATTAGGCAATGAAGAAAAAGCCGATATAGTTCATTTTGTTGAACAATATCAAAATGAAAAGAAAAAAATAGTGCAAATACAAGACATTAATCAAGAAAAAGAATTTGAAGAAATGGGAGAAATCACTTATACAGAAAAAACAAGAGCAGTAATAAAAGTACAAGATGGATGTAATCAATTTTGTTCATATTGTATTATTCCATATGCAAGAGGAAGAGTAAGAAGTAGAAAAATAGAAAATGTTGTCAAAGAAATTAAAAAAATTGCAGAAAGAGGAATTAAAGAAGTTGTAATTACAGGTATTCACTTAGCTTCATATGGTAAAGATTTTAATGATGGAACAAGTTTGATTGATTTATTAGAAGAAATTAATAAAATTGACGGAATTTGTCGAATTAGATTAGGATCTTTAGAACCAAAAATAATAAACGAAAAATTTATGGATAGATTGATAAAACTTGAAAAAATATGTCATCATTTTCATTTATCATTACAAAGCGGTTCAAACAAAACATTAAAAAGAATGAATAGAAAATATACAACTGAAGAATTTAAAAATATTGTAGAAATCTTAAGAAAATATTATGATGATGTAATTCTTACTACTGATATTATAGTAGGTTTTCCAGGAGAAAATGAAGAAGAATTTGAAGAAACATATAACTTCTTAAAAGAAATCAAATTTTATAAAATGCATGTATTTCCTTATTCACCAAGAAAAGGTACTGTAGCAGAAAAAATGCCAGAACAAGTTGATGGAAATATAAAAGAAAAAAGAAGTAAAAAATTAATAGAAATGTCAGAACAAAATCAAAAAGGCTATAACAAAAAACTAATTGGAAAAGAAGTTGAAGTCCTTTTTGAAGAAGAAGAAAAGAAAGATAATGAAATTTTTTATAAAGGACATACATCAAATTATATACTTGTAAAATACAAAACAACAGAAAACTTGGAAAATCAAATTAGAAAAGTTAAAATAAAAAAAGCAGATATAGAAAATGTGGAAGCATAATATTACAAATGTAATAAAGTTGTAACAAAAACTTAATATAAAAATTAGACAAAATACTTGATAAATTTGGAAAAATATTATATAAATAATGTAGAAAATAAATTAGATACTACAAAGGAGGAATAAACATGGCAAATATAGAAGAAGTTTCAGGAGTTTTTGGGGGAGTAAAAGTAAATGAAGAGAACACAAATAATGTGGTTGAAAATGTAGAAAATGCTTCTACAGTAGTTGCTCCAGAAGCAGTAGGGCAAAACCTACCAATGAAAACTGGGTTCTGGAACAAACTAAAATCTGTATTATTCTACGAAATAAAAGTTGAATTAACACCATATCAACAAAAAGTTGAAGATGAGATTAATGAATTTTTACATCAAGAAATCACATGGGGAAAAGTAAAAGACTTTTTATTCCAAGAAGTTACATTCGGAAAAAATAATTAACATATAAGTGGAAAAAGAGAGACCTCTCTCTTTTTTCCATTAGTTATGATAAGAATGTTTATCTATAATTGATAAAAAAATCAAAAAAATCAAAAAAATCTATTGACATTTTTAATAAAATGGATTATACTTATTCTTGCGTTGAGCAATAAACAAAATAAATGCTCCCGTAGCTCAGTTGGTCAGAGCAACCGGCTCATAACCGGTGGGTCCTAGGTTCAAGTCCTAGCGGGAGCACCATAAAAAGACTATTTTCTTAAAAAGAAGATAGTTTTTTTATTTCACTAAATTTCAAGTATGTGTTAAAAAGTTTTCAAAAAACTTGTAAAAAATTCAAAACTTTGATATATTGAAAAAAAACAAGGAGGAAATCAAATGACACAAGCAGATGAACAATTTATAAAAACATGTAAAGAAATTATAAAAAATGGTTATTCATCAAAAGGTACAAATGTAAGAACAAGATGGGAAGATGGAGAAGAAGCAAATTATATATCAATTGTTGGAGTTCAAAACAAATATGATGTAGGCAAAGAATTTCCAATGATTACTCTAAGAAATAACACAAAAACAGTAAAAAATGCTATAGATGAGATATTATGGATATGGCAGAAAAAATCAAATAAAATAAGTGATTTACATTCTCATATTTGGGATCAATGGGCAAACGCAGAAGGAACAATAGGAAAAGCTTATGGATATCAATTAGGAAAAAAATATGAATTTAAAACAAAAGAAGGAATAAAACTAATGGATCAAGTTGATTATGTTTTATATTTATTAAAACATGACCAATCTAGCAGAAGAATAATGACCAATATATTTAATCATGAAGAATTAAAAGACATGGAATTAGAACCATGTGCATATGGAACACAATGGTTAGTAAAAGAAGGAAAATTACATTTGATTTTAAATCAACGTTCACAAGATATGCTTACAGCAAATGGATGGAACTTAATGCAATATGCAGCACTTCAATATATGTTTGCACAAGTATCAGGCTTAGAAGTCGGAACACTAACACATAATATTGGTGATTGTCATATATATGATAGACATATTCCACTTGTTGAAAAATTGTTAGAAGTAGAACCTGTAGATGTTACACCAAAATTAATAATAAATAATCCAACAAAAGATTTTTATGAATTTAAAGTAGAAGACTTTGAAGTAGTAGGATATGATTATAATAAAGAAGTAAAAATTGGAAAAATACCAGTTGCAATATAAATGAAACAGAAAGGAAATTTAAAAATGTTAAGTATTATAGTAGCAAAAGCAAAAAATAATGTTATAGGAAAAAATAATCAAATGTTATGGCATTTGTCAGATGATTTAAAAAGATTTAAACAATTAACTTTGAATCATACAATAATAATGGGAAGAAAAACTTTTGAATCATTAGGAAGAGTTCTTCCAAATAGAAAACATATAGTATTTACACAAAATCCAGGTTTTAAAGTAAATAATGAAAATGTAGAAGTTGTTCATTCTCTATTACAAGTACAAGAATATATAGAAAGTGATGAAGAAGTGTTTGTTATTGGTGGTGCAATGATATATCATTTATTAATGCCTTATGTAACAAAAATGTATGTGACTGAAATTCATAAGGATTTTGAAGGTGATACATTTTTCCCTAAAATTAATGAGAGTGTATGGAAAGAAATCAGTAGGGAAAAAGGCCCAGAAGACCCAGAAAATGATTTTGAGTATGAGTATGTAATTTACGAAAAAAATTAAAAAAAGTAT
>ERZ1643249.5179-NODE-5179-length-10569-cov-3.901465_pt1 | contig 10569 bp, 4 predicted proteins | sample MGYA00579263_ERZ1643249 | MGnify/ENA primary metagenome ERZ1643249 (study PRJEB29033, sample SAMEA4952264) | chicken gut metagenome | biome: Broiler Chicken; feature: Gastrointestinal Tract; material: Caecum | place: Ireland | collected 2018 | study: Broiler...
GAGACGGACGCAGACGGCAACAGCACGCAGAGCCTTGCAGGCCCCGTATCCAACTTTGTTATCGGCGAGGGCGGCGTTGAAGTGCGCTACGACAACACCGATACAGACAGACAGCTTGTTGCAGTGATAGACAGAAGGTACGATGCAGACGGAAATCTGTTCGGCATCCCTGCATCTGAGGCAAACGGCGATTACAGCGCAGTGCTTGACGATGCGTTCAGCGCTGAAAACCTTGGCTACAATGCAGACGGCTACGACGCCGGCGACGACTGGATAACCGTAACCTACTACATTCACACCGGCGACGAGAGCGCTTCCTACACGCTTGAGCTCTGGAGCGGCGCAAGGGATACTTCCGGCGTGACGGTAGACGGCGACAGCGTAAAGATTAACGAAGATGGCAGCGTGCCCGGCAGCTATGTAATGTTCGATTACAGCAGCACCACGGCAAATGAAAGCGGTTATTCAAGCCTTATCTCCGCCTACACCTCTCAGATAATCAACAGCTACAACACGATATTCAACTATTGCGGCGTACTTGAGGAAGGCACGATAGACAAGGTCGACAGAAACCTCACTTACTACAAGTCCCTCTATGATGGTTTTGTAGCAGACGGCAGCATAGACCTTGAGGCACTCAGCGCAGTTACAGATGCTTCGATTGTAAACAGCCTGAGGACTATAAACAACTACGACGCAGTTTACTACACCTACTCGCTCTATGACGACGAAGGATATGTTCCCTTCAATGCCGATACGGCAGCCGAGGGCGCAACAGGATATGAGTACAACGCTGAAGATTACAGCGAAACTCTTTCCTTCCTCCGCTATGACGACGACAAGAACGGCGTAATCGATATATTCGTTGACTACTCCTCCACCGACGTAAGCGTAACGCTTGGCGAGGGCGAGGAAGGAGATACAGACGAGGAAGAGCCTACCGAGGCTGATACCAATGTATGGCTGCTTGCAGCGTCGATAATACTTGCGATTGTGCTTATCTTCACGCTTATCTCTATACTTGTAAGAGATCTCATAAAGAAGCACCGCCGCACGACGAGAAAGCACACCGAACGCAATGTTTACTCAGGCAAGCGTAAGCACTATATAAGGAAGCTCGGCCTGACCGAGACCACCGCTGTTGAGGGCGAGGGTGAAACTTCCGACAGCGCCGATGCGGATAAGGCCGAAACTCCTGCAGAGGAGAGCGAGGCAACTCCTGAAGAGACAGAGGCTGAAGCTCCTGCAACTGAGGAAACGTCGGTTCCCGCCGAGGAAGTGAGCGAACCTGCCACTGAAGATGCCACTCAGGCTCCTGCGGAAGGCGAAACGACTGAAGGCGACAAGCCCGAAGAAAACAAATAATGACCTTTAAAGGTTAAGATAATGCGCCCGCGCAAATTGCGCGGGCGCATTAATTTTTTATATGGTCTTTTAACGTAAATAAATTACGGACAGTCGTACAGAAAGCCGCTGCACAGACAACCACCGCACGAACAGCCGCCGTTGTGGTGGTCGCCGCACTGACAGCTGCCTCACAGATAAAAGTCGCGTGATAAGCACTGCGTGATAAACACCGTGCAAATAGCCGTCGTGTGATAAAAACCGTGTAATATCTGTCGTATGGTGGTCGCCGTGTGGCAGCCGCCGCACAGCGCGCTGCCGCGGGTGAATAGCGGATGAACAAGCGGACTTTTTAAATCGCGCAACTTTCGCCGCAACAGAATGAAGGCACAGTCAGGCAACAAAAACGGCGGCCGAATATCTCCGACCGCCGTAAACATATAATATATTCTAATCTGTATATAATTTTTGTTTAATCCGACGCGCAATAATGCGTATCTTTTAATATCGGCCTATATAAAGCAGTATTGAGCGCCACGCAAGCCGCACCAAAACTGAATTATGCGCCTTATTTTCAGACTGAATTAAACTGTGCGCAGTCCCTTGGGGTAATGATTTTTTGCAGTACCTCCGCCCACCTTGCACCAGCCAAGCGGAAAGCCCCTATAGGAAACCACCTTCCAGCCGCTTCCCTCGCAGGGGAATGTAAGCCCGCGCAAATACTGCGCGGCGACCTCCTCCGTCACTTCCGCAAAGTCTGCCTCGCCCTGCCTTAAACACATTGCAAGCGAGTGCGAGGGCACGAACCTGCCGCCGACAAACTCACCCAGGCGCACGCCTGCGCGCAGCGTCTGAACGGACGGCACGGGCGCACCGTACGGCAGAGAATACAGCGTTTCACCCACGGCGTAAAGATTTCCGAACTCAACAGCAAGATTATCGCGCGCAAACGAAGAAAACTGTTTTTGCTGCTCCCTGAACTTTGCCTGCGGTTTTTGGGTACGCACCAAAAAGTCACTCTCCTCGCCCTCCGTCTTTTCAAGAAGGGCGGCAAAATGCCCCTCTCCGCGCACTTTGTGCGGCCAGAGCTTGTGGCAGGTTATCAGTCTGAATTCGGGGTGAAGAGCTATAAAATGCTCAATCTGTCCCTCGTCCTCTTCACGCGCAAATGTGCAGGTGGAATAGACGAGTTTTCCGCCCGCTTTTAAAAGCTTTGCTGCACTTTCAAGAATTTCCGACTGCCTGCGGGCGCACATATCTACATTCTGCGCGCTCCACTCTGAAATGGCCGCCTCCTCTTTTTTGAACATACCCTCGCCCGAGCAGGGCGCGTCCACAAGGACGGCGTCGAAGCAGGCGGGATAGTTTTGGGCAAGCTCCGCGGGAGAGGAGACGGTAACTATGGCATTTCTTACGCCCATTCGCTCGACATTCTGCGACAAAATCTTTGCGCGCGAGAAGTTGATTTCATTCAGAAAGAGTATGCCCTCGCCTTGCATTGCAGAGGCAAGCTGTGTACCCTTACCGCCAGGCGCAGAGCACAAATCAAGCACGTTTTTGCCGCGCAAATCACCCAGAAGGGGCGCGGCGCACATCGCCGAAGGCTCCTGAACATAGTAAAGCCCCGCGGCGTGCTCGATATACCGCCCGGGCTTTTCTTCGTCAATATAAAACCCTTCCGCACACCAGGGAACAGGCTCGCCGAGCGGGAAGGGACATATCTCTTTAAAGCGCTGAACGCTCAATTTCAATGTATTAACTCTGAGAGCGCGCTCGGGCGGCCGTTGGTAGCTTGCGGCAAACGCCGCGTACTCCTCTTTAAGCTCAGCACGCATTCTGTCTGCAAAATCATTTGGCAGATTGTAATCTACGCTCATTTCAAAAGCTCCTCAAGCTCTTCAAGCGAAATAATTTTAAGGCCTTCCCTTGTAAGCGCGGCACGCGTGCGCGTGGACGCATCGCCTTCGGGGGCGCAATATATATTGCAGTTTGCAAGCTTTTGCGTGTACTCGCCGCCTGCGGCATATATTTTATCGAGTAGCGGCAGTGAAAGAGGCAGGTCGTCCTCTATACAGCGCGCAAAGTTGAATATATTGCCCTTGAGACTGCCATCGGGGCGGCGCTTTTTGCGGGAGAGCGTGACGTAAAATTCCCTGCGCGCGCGCGAGCGCTCTTCCTTGGCAGCGCGGCGTATGGCGGCGTATTCAGAGTAACCTATAGAGCGCGGCTTTACCATGCAATAATTTTCTATCTTGCCGCGGGTTATTTTAAGGAGCTTTTCAAGCTCTTCAAAGTTGCAGTTTTTAGAGCGGCACATTGCCTCAGCCACGCGCATTGTGGCGTACGCATCGTCCGCCGCGCGGTGAGGAATGAACTCTATATTGAGATCCTTGGTTATATATTCCAGTCCGTACTGGCGAGAAAAGCCACCCGTCAGCGTCATATATATAAGCTGTGTATCGGAAAAACTGAAGTTAAACGAGGGCAGCGAAAAACGACGCGTTTCAAGATTGAGATAGTTTACGTCGTTATAGGTGGCGTGCCCCGCCACTATGTTGTTTTTATCCTCTAAAAGCTCCCTGATTTTGGGGTAGACCGTGCGGAAATCGGGGTACTTTTTAAAATCGCCGTACTTGTATGGCAATACCAACCCCTTTTCGCCCTTGGAATCGGTAAGGTGAAAAGCGCCTTTGGGGTTGATTAAAATATCTTCCTTTTTAAGGATATTAAAATTTTCGTCGCACAGAACGTAGCCGAAAGCGCAAATCTTGGCAGTGGTTTTATATACGCTTGCACACTCGATGTCAAAAAAAATAAGGTTCATATATCTCTGCCGCCGTAAATATATTTCGATTATAACACATTGATATAAAAATATCAATAATAACGCGGCGATAAATTGATTGCATTTTGCCGCGCGAAAAAAGCGGGCAGGGCGAAAAATACTGCAAAAATACAGAATGCCGCGGCGCAAAGCGCCGCGGCATACAATAAAATGAGTATTAAACAACAATATTTCAGCTATATTACTTTACGGGCACGATGCGGTCCTTGCCGCCCATATACTTGCGGAGTACTTCGGGAATGAATACGCTGCCATCGGCCTGAAGATGGTTTTCCACAAATGCTATAAGCATTCTGGGAGGCGCAACAACGGTGTTGTTGAGGGTATGCGCGTATTCGTTTTTGCCCGTTGTACTGCTCTTGTACTTGATGCCAAGCCTGCGCGCCTGAGCGTCGGTGAGGTTGGAGCAGCTGCCTACCTCGAAATACTTTTTCTGACGGGGGCTCCACGCCTCTACGTCAAGACTTCTGTACTTGAGGTCGGCAAGGTCGCCCGAGCAGCACACGAGCGTGCGCACGGGTATGCCCATAGATACGAACAGCTCAACCGTGTATGACCACATTTTTTCGTACCAGGCGTCGCTCTCTTCAGGTTTGCAGACAACTATCATCTCCTGCTTTTCAAACTGGTGTATGCGGTATATACCGCGCTCCTCTATGCCGTGCGCACCCTTTTCCTTGCGGAAGCAGGGCGAATATGACGTGAGCGTTATGGGAAGCTGCTTTTCGTCGAGCACGGTATTCATAAAGCGGCCTATCATAGAGTGTTCGGAAGTGCCGATAAGATAGAGGTCTTCTCCCTCAATTTTATACATCATTCCGTCCATCTCTTCAAAGCTCATTACGCCCGAAACGACGTCGCTGCGGATCATGAAGGGCGGGATTACATAGGTAAAGCCCTTATCTATCATAAAATCGCGTGCGTAGGTGAGTACTGCCGAATGAAGACGGGCAACGTCGCCCAACAGATAGTAAAAACCGTTGCCGCTGGTACGTCTTGCGCTGTCTAAATCTATGCCGCCGAGGCGCTCGAGTATGTCGAGGTGATAGGGCACTTCAAAGGGCTTTTCCTTTGCCTCGAGGTAGGTGTTCCACTGAACGTTCTGGCTGTCGTCCTTGCCGATGGGCACGTCGTCGGCTATGATGTTGGGTATGGACATCATATCCTTTTTGAGTTGTGCCTCTATCTCGCTCTGGCGTGCCTCTATGGCGGCGACGCGGTCGTTGTTTTCCTTTACCTCCTGCTTGACCTTTTCGGCCTCTTTCTTCTTGCCTTCCTTCATAAGGGCGCCGATGCTCTTCGAAAGGGTGTTGCGCTTTGCCCTCCTCTCGTCACCTTCGCGCTGGAGCGCCCTCTTTTCTGTATCGAGCGCAAGCACCTCGTCTACGAGCGGAAGCTTTTTATCCTGAAACTTCTTTTTGATGTTTTCCCTTACAAGGTCGGGATTTTCCCTTATGAGGTTAATGTCTATCATAAAACTATACTCCTGAAGCTGACATTTTTTTCGTACGACAAAATTATAAACCAAAAGAGAGGCAAAAGCAATTAAAATAGACGAACGTGCGCTATTATGTTGAAAAAAATTGCGCCCTGTGCTATAATTTAAATATAGCTTTTTGTCCGATAGAAACTTTCGGGCAGATACTTAAGGGCAAAACAAGACTTAAGGAAGCAAAATGAGTAAAATTTTTTATAAAAAGGGAACGGCGCGGACGGAAACCGACCGCGAAGCCGCAGAAAAGGCCGCAGAGGAAATTGCCGCCACAGACGGTACTGAAATTGTTAAAGACGACCTTACGGGCGGCACCAGCGCAAAGGACGGCGCACAAAGCGTTAAAGACGGCCTTTCCGAAGGCGCAAGCGCAAAGGACGCCAACCTGGGCGGCGCAGGCGGCAAGGATAGTCTTTCAGAGGGTGCTACGAATGACAAGACCGGTACCGACGGCGAAAAAAGCGGCAAAGCTGACGGCGCTGAAAACGGCAATGACGGAAAAGCCGGCGAGGAGAGCTACCTTGACGAGGACGACGACTTTGACAAGGACAGATTGGTTAAGTACTTCCGCCGCCACCCGAAAAACAAGATAAACACACGCGTTGAGAGGTACACTCCCGACCTGAACGAGGGACTTACCGCCGCGCAGGTGCAGACGAGATTTTCGCAGTTTCTGTTCAACGATACGAACAAGAAATATTCCAAGTCCTACGCGAGCATTTTTATAGGCAATATCTGCACATTTTTTAACCTGCTGTGCCTGCTGGCGTTTATCGCGCTGATACTTGCCGGCACCAAGCAGATTTCCAACTACCTTGTAATATTTATAACTACCGCCAACATAGTTATAGGCATCATACAGGAGATACGCTCCAAACTCTCCATAGACCGACTTTCCATTCTGGCCGCCAACACGGCAAAGGTAATGAGGGGCGGCGAGGTCGTGGATATACCCCTATCAGAGATAGTGTTAGACGACGTTATTCTGCTTGAGACGGGCAATCAGGTGCCCGCCGACTGTATACTCGCCGAGGGCTCGGTTGAGGTAAATGAGTCGCTTCTGACGGGCGAAAGCGTATCGGTCAAAAAGAATGTGGGCGACGTGCTGTTTGCAGGCAGCTTTATCTCCAGCGGAAACGGCAAGTTCCGCGTGGAAAAGGTGGGCAAGGAGACATACCTGCAGAAGCTGACTTCAAAGGCAAAGAAGTATAAGCGCCCCAACTCCGAGCTTATGAACAGCACGAAGTGGATAATCAAGGTTATCGGCGTGCTGATAATTCCCGTTGCGATAGGCATATTTTTCAGCACCTACGCGAACTACACGCCTGCGGACGGCGCAGATGTTGAGGGCTGGATTTTTTCGGCGCAGGCCAACTACGCCATACAGCGCACCTGCACGGTTGTAATAGGAATGATACCTTCGGGCATGCTGCTTTTGACTTCGGTTGCGCTGGCGGTGGGCGTTATAAGGCTTGCAAAGCACAATACGCTTGTGCAGGACCTGTATTCCCTAGAAATGCTGGCGCGCGTAAACGTGCTGTGCCTGGATAAGACGGGCACCATAACCGACGGCAGAATGAAGGTAAACGACTGCATAATTCTGAACACCGTGGGCGAGCTATCCCTTAATGACATTATGGGCTCTATGCTGGCCGCTCTGGAGGACAACAACCAGACCTCCATTGCCCTTTACAACCACTTCGGCCACAGCGATAAGTTGAGCCCCGTTGCAAAAATACCCTTCTCCTCAAAGAGAAAGCTCTCTGCCGTGACCTTTGACGAGGTTGGCACATTTGCCTACGGCGCACCCGAGTTTGTGCTTAAACCGCTGCCCGCAAAAGTGGAGAGAATTATAAAGCAATACGCGCAGATGGGCATGAGAGTGCTTGTACTCGCCCATTCAACCGCTGCGATAGCGGGCGATAAGCTGCCAAGCATAATGCGCCCCGTGGCGATAATTTCCATTGCCGACAACATACGCGAGGACGCCATATCCACCATAAAATGGTTCAAAGAGAACGATGTGGCCGTAAAAGTTATTTCGGGCGACAATCCCGTTACTGTATCTGAAGTGGCGCGCAGGGCAGGCATAGACGGCGCAGAAAAGTTTATTTCACTTGAGGGGCTGAACGACAGCGAGGTGGAAAACGTTGCCGACAGCTACACCGTTTTCGGCAGGGTGACGCCCGAACAGAAGGCTATACTGGTGCGCGCGATAAAGCACGAGGGCAACACCGTTGCCATGACGGGCGACGGCGTAAACGATATACTTGCCCTGAAAGAGGCAGACTGCGCAATATCTGTTGCGTCGGGCAGCGAGGCGGCCAGAAACGTAAGCCACCTTGTGCTTATGGACAACAACTTCAACTCTATGCCGAGAATTGTGGCAGAGGGCAGGCGCGTTATAAACAATATAAAGAACTCGTCCTCGCTCTACCTTATGAAGACGCTGTTCACCACTCTTCTTGCCGCGCTGGTGCTCATTATACCCAATATGCACTACCCCTTCCTCCCTTCGAATATGCTGCTTCTGGAAGTATGCGTTATAGGCGTGCCCTCCTTCTTCCTTTCGCTGCAACCTAACAATGCGCGCGTACAGGGAAAGTTTATAACGCACGTTATGAGCCGAGCGGTCGCGGGAGGCGTGCTGATGATTTTGTGCGTTATGTCCATGTATATAGCAAACGTGGCAAACAGCGCGGAATTCGGCGACTACTATATACCCATGGCTATGATAGCGCTTACATTCAGCGGTCTTGTGATGCTGTTCCGCGTCTGCCAGCCGTTCAATGCCTACCGTGTTGTGCTGTTCCTATCTATGTTTGCCATTGCCGTGGTATGCTTTGCCGTTGAGCCGCTGGCGGAGTTTTTGTATATAGGCTGGGGTCAGCTCACCTGGGACTACGCCAGGATACTCGTCATAGTCGTTGTAATCGAGGCGGCGTTCCCGCTTTCTTCGGCGCTGATAAAGATTATGGAGATAATCATGCCCTCCTCTACCGGCAACGTAAAAAAGAAACCGCCGCAGGCAAAGGACAGATAAATAAGTACTGCATTAAAACTTTATAAAATGACAGCTTGAATAAACAGCAGCGGCTTGCGGGAAATTCCCGCAAGCCGCTGCTGTTTTATAATTTGCATATAAAATCTGCAATTGATAAAGCCTGCCGAAAACGGCAGGCTTTAAACTGCAAAAATTACGGCTTTTTCAGCCAGAAAGTACTCTTCTTTGAGCACTGAAAAGGCGTTAGTTGGGGCATAGTACGGGGTGTTTTACTCGTCCTTGTCCTCTTTTTCTTCGGTGTCGTCGATTACATCGTCTATAGTATCTTCAGCACCTTCGACCTCGCTTTCGGGGAGGTCGGCGGCCGTCTCTTCGGGTGCTTCGGCCTCAGCATCGTCGTCGCGCTCGGTTATGGCAATTGTTGCAACTGAGCCTTCTTTGAGCCTCATGAGGCGCACGCCGCGCGTTGCCCTGCCTATGCGGGAAATATCCGAGCAGTGCATCCTTATTATTACGCCCGCATCGGAAATTATCATAACGTCGTCATCTTCTGTGACCTGCTTCATATTGACGAGCTTGCCCGTCTGTTCGTTGAATATGCCAGCCTTTATACCCTTGCCTGCGCGGCCCTGAAGTCTGTAATCTTCTACCGAGGTGCGCTTACCGTAGCCGTTTGTCGTTACGGTGAGTATATCTTTACTTTCGTCGACGACGAGCATATCTACAAGTCTGTCACCCTCGGAGAGCTTCATTGCGCAGACGCCTGCCGTATCGCGCCCCATAGCGCGCACGCCGCTTTCGTTGAAGCGTATACACTTGCCGTCTGAGGAGGCTATCATAAGTTCGTTGTTGCCGGTCGTGAACTGAACGGATATGAGCTCGTCGCCCTCTGCAAGCTTTATGGCTATCTTGCCGTTCTTGTTTATGCGGGCAAACTCCTCCACCCTGGTCTTTTTGATAAGGCCGCCCTTGGTGGCAAACACAATGTAGCCGTCTGCCCCCTCTTTGACGGGTATCATGGCGCTTATCTTTTCGCCCTGGGATATCTGAACAAGGTTTACAATAGCCCTGCCACGCGCCGTGCGCGCCGCTTCGGGTATGGTATAACCCTTTATCGAGTACACCTTGCCGAGGCTGGAGAAGAGCAGAATATCGTCGTGCGTGGAGGAAATGAACATACGCTCCACAAAGTCTTCGTCCTTGGGTTTGTGCGCCGTAACGCCCATTCCGCCGCGGTGCTGTGCCTTGTATTCGGATACGGGAAGGCGCTTTACATACCCCGAATGAGTGAGCGATATGACCACATTTTCCACTGGTATGAGGTCGGCGTCCTCTATCTCTCCGTAGTCGACGGCTATCTCCGTCTTTCTCTCAGAAGGGTACCTCTTCTTTATGTCGAGGAGGTCCGCCCTTATAATTTCAAGCCCTCTGCTCTCGTTGGCGAGTATGTCTTTGAAGTCGGCTATCTGCGCCTCGAGCTGCGAAAGTTCGTCGGTGAGCTTGTCCACCTCGAGGTGGGAAAGTCTGTACAGTCTGAGTTCGGCAACGGCGTTGGCCTGCCTGTCGTCGAGCACGAAATTGGCCATGAGTTTTTCGACGCAGTCCGTCTTGTCCTTGGCCGTCTTGCATATCTCCACCACCTCGTCTATGCTGGCCTGAGCCGTTACGAGGCCGCGCAGGATATGCGCCCTCTCCTCAGTCTTGCCGAGGTCAAACTTGGTTCTTCTGGTGATTATGTCCTTCTGGTGCTCGAGGTAGTAATAGATGCACTCCTTGAGGTTGAGCACCTTGGGCGTGCCGTCTACGAGGGCAAGCATTATTATGCCGTCGGAGACCTGAAGGTTGGTGTGCTTGTACAGCAGGTTGAGAACGACCTGCGCGTTG
>ERZ1643249.5180-NODE-5180-length-10567-cov-4.525209_pt1 | contig 10567 bp, 10 predicted proteins | sample MGYA00579263_ERZ1643249 | MGnify/ENA primary metagenome ERZ1643249 (study PRJEB29033, sample SAMEA4952264) | chicken gut metagenome | biome: Broiler Chicken; feature: Gastrointestinal Tract; material: Caecum | place: Ireland | collected 2018 | study: Broiler...
TCGTCCGTGCCATCTGATCTCAAATCCATTGCTCATGGTTTTCTCTCCCTTTTTTTCATTCTATCTTTCGAATCTTGCTTATTTTTTCAGTCTTCTCCATTATATTACAAAATTCAGCACTGTAAAGTGAAAATGTGAACACTTTTCACTTTACAGATGAATTAATTTCATCTAAAGTGGATCATCCCTTCCTTGCAGAACAAAACAACCCTCATTTTATTTAAATTTTTGTTTTTAGCTGATTTCCGTACATCGTCTCTACATGTCCGCCAATGGCCACTGCCTTTGCATCCGTCCCATGACCCACTTCCATAGTTCGAAATACCGGTGTTCCTTCTTTTACGTATCGAAGCGCCAATTCCACAATATCTTTTCGGGCTGCTTCCATCTGTGTAAAGGTCCCAAGAATCAGGCCGGCAATTTCATCAAACACACCGATTTGCTGCAGCTGACTAAAATAAGTGACCATCTGAGGAATCTTGCCGCTTCTGGCTTCCAAGAGCAAGATCTTTCCCTTAAGATTCGGAAAATATGGTGTTCCTGCCAACTTCAAAAAACACCGAATATTTCCGCCAACAACAATTCCTTCCATCCTGCTTCCTTTGATAAAAGTTCCATTCAAGGAAAATAAATCTTCTATTTCTTTTGTTACAAAATTCCCAAAATCTCTGCGCTGTTTTTCTTCGTGATCATACAAGAGATTTCGGATCTGGTATAACACAGACGCTTTTCCGGTTTTTGCATAAATTGCATTTAAAATTACAGTCAGATCGCTGTATCCCCAAAACAATGCGGGACTTTTTTTGATCTTCCCATAATCCAGATCACTTAAAATCTCATTTGCCATATCTCCGCCTGATACATCAAAAATAAACCGAACCTCTCTGTCCATAAAAAATCCCATAAGCTCACGGGCTTTCTCTTCCCTGCTTCCGCTGATCCCGTCCATCGTCTCAAACAAATGGTCTCCTGTCTTTACAGAACATCCATCCTGTTTCAAAAGAGAAATCAAATCCTCGATCTCTTTCTCCTTCTTTTGAGGCAATCCATTGGAACAAGCTGTAATCGCCGCACAGTATCTCTTCCTCATGTTCCCCTCCATTTCATAACAGTTCCATCACATTTCATCCACTATTATAAAAATTTTCTTTTTCAAAGTAAAGAAAGCCTTTTATGACCCATAAGCTGTTCCATATCCAAAATCCCGGATATCTCTTACGTCATAAAAGGCTTCTTTCTCTCAAATATCTCTTAATTTTAATCTCTTTGAAGTTTTACTTTTTCTCCGGTTTCCAAACTCTCATGGACTGCTTCCGCAATTAATTCTGCCTGGAGCCCATCATTTCCATCTGCGATAAATGGCAGATCATTTTGCAGACAATAAATAAAGTCATTAATCGGCTCAATTCCAAAACCACTTGGTCTTCCACAGTTGTTCAGAATAAAGTAGGAGTTTGGCGTACGTTGTTTTTGCTGATTGAACATTTCTACACCACGATTTTGGGAATCAATGCGAAACATTGCGTTTTCGCAGAGAATCTGTGTTCTTCCGTCGTTATTTTTCGCAAATCCTTTTGGAAGAATCCATGAATTTTCTACCGTCCAATAGCATCCATTTTCCATCTTTAAGGTCGCCTGAATCGAATCATATGTATCAATTCCTTTCCCTTTTAAAACTTTCTTTGTCCCTACTGCGGAAACTTCTTCCACCTCACAGCCCATATACCAACGAATCTGATCGTAACAGTGGGTTCCCAGGAAATGAACCGGACTGGATTTATCTGCCCAGTTGAACCATTCTGTCGGAACATCAATGATATCATCCATACTCATATATCCTCGGATCGGTGCGCCTGCATCGGAATTTTGGAGTTCATTCCTTACATTAATCGCTGCCGGATCCCATCTTTTATGGTAATCAACTGCCACACGAACTCCATATTTTTCTGCTTCCGCCAAGATCTTTTTTGCATCTTCTGATGTCGTAGCCAATGGCTTTTCTACTAAGATCGGTTTCCCGTGCCGGATCGCTGCCAACGCCGGCTCCATATGAAATGCGTCCGGAGTTGCTATAGATACCGCGTCAATTTCTTCCTTATCCAACATTTCATTCACGTCTTGATAAGTTTTTACCTGATATTGTTCTTTGATCTTGTCTGTGATCTCCTTGTTGAGATCACAAACCGCCACCAAATTCGTATTTGGATTCCATGTATAGGCATTCACATGATTGATCCCGTAAATTCCGGCTCCTACGACTGCTACATTCATTACTTTCATACTAATTTCTCCTTCTTTATGATAGATTCTTTCTCCCGGACGCATCCTTGATATTCATCTGCACCCGATATTTTGCAACCGTTCTTCGGCTGATCTTATATCCTTCTTCCGTTAAAATCTGCTGCAGTTTCTGATCGCTTAGAGGTTTTTTCTTATTTGCTTCCCGAACAAGTTCCTTGATTCTAGTTTTTACCGCCTCAGATACCGGCTGTTTTTTGGAAATTCCTTTTGCAAATAAGTATTTTACGGCAAAGACACCCCATTCACATTGAAAATATTTCCCGTTGACTGCACGGCTGACAGTTGATTCATGGATTCCTAATGTTTGGGCAATCTCCTTCATAGAAAGCTTTTTTAAAGCCTTTTGTCCATCCGTAAAAAATCCCTTTTGATATGCCACAATTTCCTGCATGACCTTTTTCAAAGTATCCTGACGGCTTTGAACCATACGAATGACTTCTCCGGCTTCTCTCATTTTCTTTCGAATATAGGCCTCTTCCTCTGCTTCCAGATTCGGAAGTTCCCGATATGTTTTCGAAATCCGAAGGTAATCCATCGAATGATCTGCATAATGGATAGAAAGATTTTCTCCCTTTCGATCAATGATAAAATCCGGAAGAATATATCCAACGTGCTCCGCAGAGGCAGAAATCTGATTGGCCGGTTTCGGCTGCAAGGTCAGGATCAATTGACAAGCCTCCTGGGCACGAGCTTCAGAACATCCTACCTTTTTGGCAATCGCCGCTACATGGTTTTTTGCCAGAAGTTCCAAATGATTCTTTACGATTTCTTCCGCAATCTGGTCTCGATCTTTTTTCTTTTCCAGCTGAATCAGCAGACACTCCTTCAGATCGGCAGCCCCAATTCCTTCCGGCTCCAGATCCTTTACCTTCTGCCAACAGTCGTTGGCAAATTGTTCTGTAACCTTACACCGTTGGGCAATCCGCCCCGTTCCTTCCCGCAAGAAACCATTTTCATCCAGACTAAAAATGATCTCTTCCATAACCTTCATCTCCGAATGGCTATGCTCTTCCATCCGTACCTGCCGCATCAATTCATCGGCAACCGTCTTCCTTGTATCTTTCAGCCGCTCGATCCAGTTATCTTCCGCAGTATTTGCAGGCATATATTGATATATGGCATCATCGATTTCCAGCAGTGGATTTTCCATACTCTGTTCCTCCAGATATGCCAGCAAATCCTGCCGGTTCATCTGGAGCAATTGTACCTTATGAATTAAATTCTGATTCGCCGTTTGTCTCTGCTCAGTCTTAAATGTTAAATCCATATATCTTTCTTGTCCCTCCGTTCGTCTTCACGATTCGGTATTAAAAAATACCGACCAACGCGCACAAAATAGAAATTGCAATGACCCCGATTACAATTTTCCCTGTCCCGACTTTCTTGCTTCTTACCAGCCAATAAATCAGGAATAAGGCCGCCAATGGGAAGATCCCCGGGAAAATTCCATCCAATTTCTCCTGAATATTGACACTGCTGATCTTTAATGGAGTCGTCAATGTTACCATAGAAGCCGTCATCGCTCCCATCATAAACATTGCCAGCACATTAGCGCCGGAAATAACATCCTGCATCAGACCGGAACCCATAATCGACCGAATGGAACTTCGTCCTTTTTGATAGGTTACATTGGTAAATAAAACTAATTCTGCAATGCAGTATGCAGCAAATACCAGGAGAACTGCCAATGCCAGCGGATTTCCCGCTGCTGCCAAAGTTGCCGCAGCGATTTTAAACAGGGTACCGATGATGCCCCAGTCAAAACTGTCTCCTAATGCGGCTACCGGCCCCATCAAACCTGTTTTCATGCCGGTGATGGCTTCTGCCGGCATAGCATCCGGGTTCTTTGCTCTCTGTTCTTCCATGGCGATTGTTGTCCCAAGGATCAAACCTCCGGCCGTAATATTACAGTTATACAGAAGGAGATGCCGTTTCAGCGCTTCGATAAAATCATCCTTTTTTGTATAAAGCTTTTTTAAGATTGGGGCAATGCTTCCGCAAAAAGCAATTCCCTGCATATTCTCAAAATTCAGCGGCATTTCAGCAGACAAATACCAGCGAAACATCGCTTTGTTCAAATCTTTTTTGGTGATTCTCTTTGTTTCTTCTGTTGTTTTTTTATTACTCATTCTCTTTTACCTCCTCCGTGATTTCTCTCTTCTGGAATACATAGATAAAAGCGATACAGATCGCAATGATTCCGGCGGTCAGGGAGTTAACGCCTCCTACAGCTACGACAATATATCCAAGAAATACGAATGGAATCAGCTTCCCTTTTCCGATCATATTCATGATTAAGGCAAATCCAAGAGCCGGAAGAACGCCGCCGGCTACTTCCAAACCGTGGGTCACAAATTCCGGAAGGGCATTCATAACATTTACAACCACATCCTGCCCTACCAGATTGATAATAAATACCGGCAGAAACAGCAGCGGAATCGCTAATAAGATCGGATACAGAGTTGCGCATCTCCAAATTCCCGCGTCATTACCTTTTTCCGCATAAGCATTGGCTTTGCTGACAAAATAAGTGTTTACAATTTTTCTAAGATTGGTCACAAAAGATCCAAGCAATCCTACCGGAACAGCCAAAGCGATCGCTGTAGTAGCGCTCATTCCGGATCCAATAGCGATTGGAATCACGCAGGTAGCAGCCAGACACTCATCGGTTGGGAGATTTCCTCCAGGGGCGATAATCCCGGCAAACACAAGAGCAATTCCTCCTCCGATGATCAGCCCCTGGATCGGATCTCCCATTAAGATTCCTGCGACAAATCCCACGGTTACCGGACTGGAAATAAATAAGAATCCAAAATAGGATAAAATCATTCCTCGGCACCACCAGTACATAATGCCCATCACAATTGCAATTACTACAGTATTCATATCGTTCCTCCTCCTTTACATTTTCTTTTTCACCGCGTCAAATGAAAGCGCTGCGATTTCCGGAATTGGCTGTACTGTGATTTCAATCCCCTTTGCCTCCAATTCTTCTAACTGCTCCAACTCTTTTGGTGAAATCGCTACTCCGCTGGTAATCAATTTTCTGCCTTGTTCATTCGGAACGGCTCCGACATTCAATGCCGGTATCTCCACTCCTTTGTCAATCACACGACAGCAGGTATCAATATCTTTTAAAATCAAAAAGACCGTATCACTGGTCTGATCCAGCACGCTTTTTGCTTTGTTGACTGTCACGATATCCACTGCGGTTCCTTTCGGAACTGCCATCTTATAGATATCACTCATAAATTCATCATTCCCCAGCACATCGTCTACCAAAACGATCCGTCGAACCGGACTTACTTTTAACCATTTTGCAACTACCTGACCGTGAATCAATCGATAATCCACCCGAACCAACTTAATATCGGCCATCTGCATACCTCCGTTCTTTCATTGCCTGTGTAGGGCTTAGAATCCCATTCTGCCCTGTTTCCATGCATTCTTTCACTAACTGATCCAATGTCTGTGTCTCTCTTTCCGACACAAATTGAATCAACATCGGAAGATTGACCCCCGTCAAAATTCCTACATTCTTCCTCATGGAAATTTTCAGCGTCAAATTGGATGGAGTTCCCCCGAACAAATCTGTCATGATCAGAACCCCGTCTCCTTCATCCAGCTGATCGATATATTTTTCCAAGATCTTTTCTCCGTCTTCAATGTCATCACCCGGATTTAACGCCCAAGTCTTACAATGATCTAACGGTCCCGAAAACATCTCCGCACTCCTTACCAGCTCAAGACCAGTATTTCCATGAGTCGCTACAATCAAACCGACCATTTTGCCTCCTCTCTTCTAAATAGAATCAAATTTTTATTTCTCACTTATCTATGCTGCAACTTTCGTGCCAACTTTTTAAATTTCGGATAAATAAAAAAAGCCTGCATTGATTTTTGGCTCAAATACAGACTTTTTTTCGTCATTTTTCTTTAAATTTCTTCTGCCAGATTATAAATCATTTGAATTTCTATGTCGTTAATCGACACATGATACTTACTCTCTATGACAGAAAAACTTTCTTTTAGGTTTTTTACAAAACTTTTTCGACACTTTAACTCTTGTGTCAAATGATTGCCCGGAATCTGCCCTTTTTCAAGCATCAAACGTTCTACCATGACACACATATGGATGTAAAGCATTTTTTTCAAATCAATCGGATACCTGACGCCTTCCAGAATTTCCAGTCTTTTCACGACTTCTCCCACATCATCCATGATCTTATCCGGATTTAAGATCGTAAGCTGACCGATCAAGTTTCGCATTGTAAAACTTCGAACAATATTTTCCGTAAATTTTTGCACGGTGGCCTTATCATAATACCGGCCAATCGTGGCATAGATCACGTTTTCTCCTCGTTCATCGATCAATTCATTTAAGAGCAGGGTAATGACTCCCGGAATCTCCAGTTTATTGGTAGCGACAATGAACTGGACATCATATTTTCGAAAAACATCACATTGGGTTCCATTCTTTTGGAGTTCAGAGTAAGGTTCTTCCACCACTTCCAGATCTTTCATTCCTTCCAAACATTCCCTGAACAATCCCTTCATCTTTCCGGCTGTTCCAAGCCCTGTCATACAGCAAAAAACAATCGCTTTTGGCTTCTGTCTGCTTGGCACATAAGACCGTTTTGTCACATGATGGGCAATAATATCATCCACAATATCTTTCAGATCTTCATGACGTAAAATCAGCTCTCCCGCTTCCAATGCCATCTCCGTGGTAATGTTATTTACGATTCCAAGATCTCCTTCTACATCATCTTTCAGTTCTTCTGAAATACTGAGCAGAGATCCCATATCTACAAAGATTAAAAGACCTTTCGAAGTATCTGTGTTTTTCAAATACTTTTTAATCCTTGAGACAACTTCCCGTTTTGGCGTATCGTACGCCATATCGAATGCTTCAAAAATATAAGTCTCAAATACGCGGTTTACCGTGCTTGTTATGCTGGACGCTGTTGCCGGTCCATGAGAAACAATAATCGCGTTGATATATTCTCCCTCTTCTTTTGCCATACTGTAGAAATATAATATAGCAAATAGTCGGACGAACCATGGATTTGTCTCATAATCCAACGCCTGGTGAACCATCTCATAGAAGATCAGACCCATTTTATAGTAACGATACATAGCCTTGCGCAGCAAGCCTACGATCGGTTCATACCGCCGATCGTCTACTTGATCTTCCAGATTGTTCAGTGCGTACAAAACTTTTACAAATACCATCTCCATAATCCCATTATACTTTAACCCATAATTATCCTGGAGATAGAGCAAAATATTATCGATTGCCTGACTGTACAGATTCTGAATATAAGGATACATATCCCGTCCCATTGCATCATCGATCATCTCATTAATTTCTCGATAAATCATTTTACGAAACTGCGCCGCCTGAATCTTCTTCTCCAAATAATCTTTTACGGCCTGCATAATCTCTTGTTCCGGAAACTGAACCTGTATATGTCTGGCGGCTGTAACAAACGGCAGTCCATCATTCTCCGGAGTAATCTTAATATCCTGACTTACATAAGGCACCGTTTCCCGGTTCATCATAATTTCCTGTGATACCGAAAGATGACTCAGTCTCACCGGCACGATCTCTTTCTTTCCGGGCACATCATTATATGCCTTTGCACACGACAGCCGAATGATATTTCGCAGAGTGCCGATATTGCCCTGTCCCTGGAAGGTCAGCAGACGATTGATCACATTACTGCTGACAGAAAACCCACATTCCATGATCATCGATTCCTGATGAATCAGATGGAGAATCAGCTGATATTTCTCATCCAGGGTTCTTTCATGGAATTGAGGCAAAGTGACATCTACCGGAATTCTCCGCAGGAACGTATCCAGCATCGCTTCTCTTCCTTCCGTCGTTGCAAAAATCAAGCGGACATTCAGCTCGAAATTATGTCCGTTATCCCCGATCCTTGAAACAATGCCTTTATCCATATAGCGAAACAGCTTCTCTTGTCCTTCCGGTGATAAACGGTGCACTTCATCCAAGAACAAATATCCTTGATCCGCTTCTTCGATCATTCCTTTTGTATCCTTAACAGCGCCTGTAAATGCTCCCTTCTTATAGCCGAAAAGTACGGAAGATAATAATTCTTTGTTATTGGCATAATCAGCGCAATTGAGTACAACAAACGGAGCTTCTTCCGGGATTGCATGGATAGATTTTGCGTATTGATAGATATACTCTGCCAGCAGACTCTTCCCTACGCCGCTTGCCCCAAACAACAAAATCGGCATGCCTCGTTTGGGATAGACCGCAGACAGTTTGCATTTCTCCACCGCTTCTTTCAGACTTTTATCCGCTCCGATGAACATAGAAAACGGATCCTTTGCATGAATTATCTCTTTGCGGAGATAAGAAAATTTGACCGGCCTGGTCTTTTCTTTTTGAACCGTTCCTTCTCTTACCAATTCATTCAATATTCCGCTTGCTGTGTTCCTTCGGATTCCCAATTCTTGCGCGATCTCTTCGGCCGTCTGTTTCTCTTCTTTGTCCCTGAGAAGTTCTATGATTCTATTTTTATTGCTCGGTCTTGCCATAATCTCTTTCCATTCCAGTGCTTTTTTGATTCTCTTTCCTTTTGCCGTCTTTTTTCTATTGTACCTTATGAAAGACAAAGAAACAACGGCTTCTCCATTGTCTTTTCAACAGAGAAGCCGCTGCTTTTTCAAGCTATATTATTTTTTTCTCACTGGAAAATATACTTCTGTCTCCCATTCCTCCGGGGACAAACTGTCAAATTGTGTTTTCGTATAAATATCATATGGCGCACCGTTCCACTCATACCCATTTTCCGCGATCCACTCTACCAAAGCAACATACGCTTCTCCCAAAGAAGAATAAGAACCTTTATGAGTCGTCACAGCACATAATCCGCTCTCCATGACTTTATCTGCCTTATCTTTTTCCCGAACTCCCACAATCAATTCAATATCGGAGCACTTATGATCAAATTCCTTGTCATAATATACTGCTCCCACAAGACCATTTGGAGTCACTCGTTCTTTTGGAACTCTTTCATATAACGTACTGTAGTATTTTCCAAATTCATCCACTCCCATTTTCTGTCGGCACGCGATCACGTTTCTTGCCGGCACGTCTTTTAACTCAATATTGTATCCTTTTTGATAATCCATAAGATTTCCCGTCCTTTCATAATTTTGCAGATGAGCTGACAATTCTCCGATTGCAAGCTCTAAATTGCTTTTTTGCTGTCTCAATTTCTCTTTTTGCTGCTGCATTTTTGAAAGGAGCGCTCCTTTTTCCGTACAGTGGAGAATGACCTGAATCTCTTCCAGAGAAAATCCATACCGCTTTAACCGCTGAATCAACAGCATCTGTTCCATCTGCTTCCTGCTGTAATAGCGGTATCCTGTCATTTCATCTACCTGAACCGGCTTTAATAATCCGATCCGGTCATAGTGACGCAAAGTCTTTACCGTTACCTGACATATCTTAGAAAATTCTCCGATTGAAAGCATCTTGTATCCTCCTATATACGATCTGATCCGAATCTAATATTAGTATAGTCTCTGACCTAGGGGAAGAGTCAAGAACTTATTACGCTGCTTTTAAGTAATCCAAAATAGATACTTTTTTTAGAAATCTTGCAGTCCTGCATTCCTTTGATTCCTATTTATGATAATCATAGGATCGTTTTTCTTCTCTCCATCGTATTTATAGTGAAAGGATAAATAAAACAAATCAAATGGAGGGATATATGATGAAAAAATTAATTGCAGGAATCTTGGTAACAACTTTTATATTTTCTTTAGGTACGGTCTGTATCTATGCATTCAGCCAAGAACCAGAAACCACTACTGCCAGCTATAACAGCAGCGTTGTTTCCGATGACAGTACCAGCGCTTCCACAACAACAGAATCTACGGAGAGTACAACTGCTTCTACAACGGCTGTACCAAAAACTTCCGAAAGTACCGCTGACAGCAACAGAAAATCTCGTTCTGGCACTTCTGCTGCCACGAGAAATAATTCCTGTTCCAATACGACAGCTTCCAAAAATATTTCCATCCAAACCACAACGACCGCAAAACAGTCATCTTCAAGCCGCTGTCCGTATTACACAGACCAGAATCATGACAGTATCTGTGATCACTGTACTTCCAAACAAAAACATACAAACTCTCACCATAATACCAATGGACATCATCATTCCATTAACCGGTGTCACAAATAAAGGATCCAACTACTATGCGGAGCGAAACAGAAATC
>ERZ1643249.5186-NODE-5186-length-10557-cov-31.708722_pt1 | contig 10557 bp, 8 predicted proteins | sample MGYA00579263_ERZ1643249 | MGnify/ENA primary metagenome ERZ1643249 (study PRJEB29033, sample SAMEA4952264) | chicken gut metagenome | biome: Broiler Chicken; feature: Gastrointestinal Tract; material: Caecum | place: Ireland | collected 2018 | study: Broiler...
CCCTATCCCGGCATGATGGACTTGTACATCGACGAGACCAACCTGTACCACCGCATGTGGCTGTACACCAAGCAGTTCGATTGGGAGAAAATGTGGGCCATCGCCGACGGCGTCACCGACGAGGCCGCCATCCGCCAGAAGGCCCAGGACATTTTGGACACCTTCGACATCGAGGGCGGCGGCACCGTGGAGAAGGTCTGGGACATGGCCCGCTACCTGGTGGCCTTCGAGGCCTGGGTGAAAGAGGAGAAGCTGGGCTTCATCGCCTCCCACTACGACGGCTTCGCCCAGGGCAAGGCCGGCGTGCTGGACTCCATGCTCATCCCCGCCTTCTCCATGCTCATCAAAGAGGGCGTGGCCTGCGCCGTGGAGGGCGACATCAAGGTGGCCATGGCCATGTCCATCCTCAAGACCATCTCCGGCACCGGCCAGCTCTCGGAGATGTACTCCATCGACTTCAACGAGGACATCTGCATCATCGGCCACTCCGGCTCCGGGGACGCGGCCATCTCCGCCAAAAAGCCCACCATGAAGATCGTTCCCGTGTTCCACGGCAAGACCGGCGGCGGGTACCTCACCCAGTTCTACCCCCACCTGGGGCCTGTCACCTACCTGGGCATCACCCAGGATAAGGACGGCCATTTCAAGTTCGTGGTGGCCGAGGGCGTCAACGAGGAGGGCCCCATCTTCACCTTTGGGGATACCAACATGCGCACCCGCTTCACCTGCGGCGCCCGGGAGTTCGTCAACCGCTGGAGCGAGGCGGGCCCCACCCACCACATGGCCGCCGCCACAGGCCGCCACATCGACACCATCCTCAAAGTGGCCAAGATTTTCAACGTCCCCGTGGATGTCATCACCCGCTGATTGTGATACAAAGAGAACTGCGAAAGGAAGCGTACCACCATGGCAATTACCGATATTGAAGTGATGCAACATTATATCCGCATGTGCGGCGACGGCTGGGACCAAGGCTGGCACGAGCGCAACGGCGGCAACCTCACCTACCGCATGCGCCCCGAGGAAGTGGAGCAGTGCCGCCCCTATTTCAAAGATACCCCCGGCCAGTGGGTGAACATGGGCGTCCAGGCGGACAACCTGCGGGGAGAATTTTTCATCTCCACCGGCAGCGGCAAGTATTTCCGCAACGTGCCCCTGGCCCCCCAGGACAACATCTGCATTGTGGAGATTAACGAGGCCGGGGATGCCTGGCGCATTGTCTGGGGCCTGGAGAAGGGCGGCCGCCCCACCAGCGAGTTCCCCAGCCATTTCCTCAACCACAGCGTCCGCAAGGAGGCCACCGGCGGGGCGTGCCGTGTCATCTACCACGCCCATCCCGCCAACCTCATCGCCATGACCTACATTTTGCCCCTGACGGCCCGGGACTTCACCCGCGCCTTGTGGAAGAGCGCCACCGAGTGCCCGGTGGTGTTCCCCGGCGGCGTGGGCGTGGTGCCCTGGATGGTCCCCGGCGGCAGCGACATCGCCCTGGCCACCAGCCAGCTGATGAAGGAGTACGACGCGGCGGTGTGGGCCCACCACGGGCTGTTCGCCTCCGGCCCGGACTTCGACACCACCTTCGGCCTGATGCACACCATCGAGAAGGCGGCGCAGATTTACATCCTGGCCCTTTCCGCGGGCCAGGGGCGCATCCTCCAAACCATCGAGGACGACGACCTGCGGGCCATCGCCAAGGACTTTGGCGTCACACTGCGGGAGGAATTTTTGGACTAAAAAGGGAGCGGGCACAGCCCGCTTTTCTTTTTGCCCTGCCCGTGCTAGAATGGAGGCAGCAGAGAAAGGAGGTCCCTCTATGATTCTCAGCGCCAGCCGCCGCACGGATTTGCCCTCCCTCTATGGCCCTTGGCTGCTGGGCCGCCTGGAGGCCGGGGAGGTGCTCATCCCCCAGCCCTACCGGGCCCGCCACGCCACCCGGCTGCTCTTTTCCCCGGAGACGGTGGACGCCATCGTCTTTTGGACGAAAAACCCCATCCCCTTTTTGCCCCTGCTGGGGGAGGTGGAAGCTTTGGGCTACCGGGACTTTCTGTTCCAGTACACCATCACCGCCCTGGATACACACTGGGAGCCCGGCCTGCCGCCCTTGGAGGAGCGTCTCACCGCATTTGAAAAGCTGGCCCAGCGCTGGGGCCCCGCCCGGGTGGACTGGCGCTTTGACCCCATCCTCCTGGACAGCCAGCGCACCCCCGCCTGGTACGCCCAGCGGTTTGAAGCCCTCTGCCGCCGGCTGGCCCCCTGCACCACCCGGTGCGTCCTCAGCTTTGTGGACCATTACGCCCACAACGGCAGCCTGTTCCAAGAGGCCGCGCCCGCCCAGCTGGAGGAGGCCGCCGCCCGCCTGGGGGAGGTGGCCGCCAAGTACAGCCTGCCCCTGTACACCTGCGCCGAGGCCGGGGACTACGCCGCCTACGGCATCCGGCACGGCGCCTGCATCGACGGCCAGCGGTTGGGCCGGCTGGTGGGCTGCCCCCTCCAGACAAAAAAGGACAGCGGCCAGCGCCCTGCCTGCGGCTGCGTGGAAAGTGTGGATATCGGCGCCTACAACACCTGCGTCAATGGGTGCCGCTACTGCTACGCCACCCGCAGCCCCGCCACCGCCGCCAGACAGTACGCCGCCCACCATCCCCAGTCGCCCATGCTCACCGGCTGGCCGGAGGAGGGCTGGGTGCTCACCGAAAAGCGCCCGCCCTCCCTGAAAAGGGAGCAGCTGTCCCTCTTTTAGATTTTTCTCGCCCCGCTCTTGATAATCTCCCCATCCTGTGAAATAATAGAGGCAGCAACCATGCTAAAGGAGGAATTGTAATGGCAATGGACGAAAAAGCCCTGTATAAAATAACATACGGCCTGTATGTGGTGTCCGCCCAGGCGGAGGGCCAGCGCAGCGGCTGCGTGGTGAACACTTTGCAGCAAGTCACCGCCGAGCCTGTGCGGCTGGCTGTCACCGTGAACAAGGACAGCCTCACCTGCCAGCTCATTCAAAAGGCCGGGCGCTTTGCCGCCGTGGCGTTGGACCAGCGGGCGGACATGATGGCCATTGGCCGCTTTGGCTTCCGCACCGGCCGGGACATGGATAAGTTCGAGGGCATCCCCTGCAAAGAGGACGCCGCCGGCATGCCCTATCCCACCGCCACCGCCTGCGCCCACTACAGCTGCAAGGTGGAGCAGACCGTGGACTTGGGCACCCACCTGCTGTTTGTGGGCCTGGCCGAGGAATCGGAAATCCTCACCGAGGACGAGCCCCTCACCTACAGCTACTACCGCAACGTCATCAAGGGCCTCACCCCCAAGGGCGCGCCCTCTTACCAGGCCAAAAAGTAAAAAGCAAAGGCGAAGGACCCCGTGAAAGCGGGGCCCTTTTTGCTGCCTTCATAAACCTGCCCCGCTCCGCATAGACCTGGTAAAAAAGCGGGCCATAGGCCTTGCCTGCAAGGAGGGGCAAAAGAATGGAGTATTTCCAGTTCAGCCAGGAGGAAGCCCTGGAGGCCCTGGGGGTGGATCCCCGCCGGGGCCTCAGCCGAGGGGAGGTCCAGCGCCGCCGGGCCAAATACGGAAAAAACCAGCTGGAAACCGCCAAGCGCCGGGGGGTGCTGCGCCAGTTTTTGGGCCAGTTCCAAGATTTGATGGTACTCATTTTGCTGGCGGCGGCAGCGGTTTCCTTTGGGGTGTCCTGGGTCAGGGGGGATGGGGAGTATGTGGACTCCCTCATCATTTTGGCCATTGTGGTGGTCAACGCCGTCATCGGCACCGTGCAGGAGCGCCGGGCGGACAAAGCCATCGAGGCCCTGAAAAAGCTTTCCTCCCCCCACGCCCAGGTGCTGCGGGAGGGCAAACGCCAGCGGGTGGAGAGCTGGGAGCTGGTGCCCGGGGACATTGTCATCCTCCAGGCAGGGGACTTGGTCCCGGCGGATTTGCGCCTGCTCCGCTCGGTGGAGCTGAAAACCGAGGAGTCCGCCCTCACTGGGGAATCCCTCCCCGCCGAGAAGGACGCCCAAGCCCATTGCCCGCAAAACGCGCCCCTGGGGGAGCGGAAGAATATGGTGTTCGCCTCCACAGGGGTGGCCTCTGGGGCGGGGGTAGGCGTGGCCGTGGCCACAGGCATGGACACCGCCATGGGGAAAATCGCCCGGATGCTGCAAAACGAGAAAGCCCCCCAAACGCCCCTGCAGCAAAAGCTCAAGCAGACCGGCAAGGTGCTGGGGGCCGGGGTGGTGCTCATCTGCGGGGTGATTTTCCTGCTGGGGCTGTTCCAGCGCATGGAGCCCCTGGAGATGTTCATGATAGCCATCAGCCTGGGGGTGGCCGCCATCCCGGAGGGCCTCACCGCCGTGGTGACCATCGTGCTGGCCATGGGCATCAAACGCATGGCCCAAAAGCGGGCCATCGTCCGCCACCTGCCCGCGGTGGAGACTTTGGGCAGCACCCAGGTTATCTGCTCCGATAAGACCGGCACCCTCACCCAGAATAAGATGACCGTGGTGGCCTTTGCCGGTCCCCAGGGAGAGCAGCCCCTGGAAAGCCCCGCCGCCCAGTTCGCCTTGGAGCTGGCCACCTTGTGCAACAACTCCCAGTCCATTGGGGGCACCCTCACCGGCGACCCCACAGAGACAGCCTTCCTCCGGGCCTGCAAGCGGGAGAAACCCAGCCTGGAGCAGGACTTCCCCCGCATAGGGGAGATACCCTTCACCTCCGCCCGGAAGATGATGACCACCGCCCACCGCCTGCCCCAGGGCGGCTGCCGCGTCGTCTCCAAGGGCGCGCCGGATGTGCTCATCGCCCGGTGCACGGGGCTGCTGCGCCAGGGGGAGCCCCAGCCCTTCACCGCCGCCATGAAGGCGAAGCTCCTCTCCGACAACGCCGCCCTAGCCGGCCGGGCCCTGCGGGTGCTGGCCGTGGCCTATAAAGACGTGGAAGCCCTCCCCGCCGACGACCGCCAGACGGAAAGCGGCCTGGTGTTCTGCGGCCTCATCGCCATGGAGGACCCGCCCCGCCCCGGCGTCAAGGAGGCGGTGGCCCAGTGCAAGGGCGCGGGCATTTTGCCGGTGATGATTACCGGCGACCACGCCGCCACAGCCTTTGCCATCGCCCAGCGCCTGGGCATGGCGGAGCGCCCCTCCCAGGTGCTCACCGGCCAGGAGCTGGACCGCCTGGACGAGGTCCAGCTGGCCCAGCGGGTGGCCCAGTACCGTGTCTTTGCCCGGGTCTCTCCCGAGCACAAGGTGAAGATTGTCAAAGCCTTCCAGCGCCAGGGCAAGGTGGTGGCCATGACCGGCGACGGCGTCAACGACGCCCCAGCCCTAAAAGCCGCGGACATTGGCTGCGCCATGGGCAAAAACGGCACCGAGGTGGCCCAGTCCGCCGCGGATATGGTCCTCACCGACGACGACTTTTCCACCATCGTGGCCGCCGTCCGGGAGGGGAGAGGCATCTACCAGAACATCCGCAAGACCATCCACTTTTTGCTCTCCTGCAACATCGGGGAGATTCTGGTGGTGTTCGCCGCCTTTTTGCTGCGGGTGCCCACGCCGCTGCTGGCCATCCAGCTGCTGTGGGTGAACCTGGTCACCGATTCCTTCCCGGCCCTGGCCCTGGGCGTGGACCCCATCCAGCGGGACGTGATGGAGGCCCCGCCCCACAAGCGGGACGAGAGCATCTTCTCCGGCGGCATGGGCTTTTCCCTGGCGGTGGAGGGCTGCCTGGTGGGCGCCCTGGCTCTGCTGGCTTACACCCTTGGCCGCGTCTTTTTCGACGTGGACCCCGCCAATCCTACCGTGGGCCGCACCATGGCTTTCTGCGTGCTCAGCCTGTCCCAGCTGGTCCACAGCTTCAACATGCGCTCGGAGCACTCCGTCCTAAAGCTGGGCCTGTTCTCCAACCGGAAGCTGGTGGCCGCCTGCGGGCTGTGCGCCTTCCTCATGGTCAGCGTGGTGCTGTTCCCGCCCCTGGCCGCCCTCTTTAAGACCACCGCCCTCACCTTGCCCCAGTGGCTTTTGGTGGCGGCGCTGTCTTTGTGCCCCCTGCTGGTGGTGGAGGGGGAGAAGCTCCTCTGGGAGCGCCTACCCCGCAAAAGAAAAACCTGAGAGGTAGCCCTCTCAGGTTGCCGGTTTCACTGTATCCGCCGGGCGAACACCTCACAGTTTACCTGGAGGCCCTCCGCCTGTTTCGTCACGTTCTGCCAGTGGAAGGTGTCCTCTGTCACCTCTACAAACCGCCATTGGTTGGATGGCTCCTCCAGCACCGTGCAGGCGATGACGCCTCCCTCCTTGCGGACCTCCAGCCGGGTGGTGCCCTTGGAGCAAATGTACGTCATATCATAGCAGCGGCGCTCCCGGTTGTACATCCGTACCGCCGCGCCATACTCCCCGTCCGGCTGGGGATTTTCCTCCCGGGTGTCCCGGGAGGGGCAGATGAACAAATCCTCAATGGCCATGCCGTCCAGCGCCCGGCGGAAGTACCACTCGCCTTGTAAGCGGCGGCCGCCCCTATCCTGATAGTCAAATTCCCAGTCCCCCAGCAACGGGGCGAACCAGTCGTCCTCCAACGGCAGGGCGGGGTTTGCCTGCCGGCTGAGCAGTGCCTCTGCAAATCTATCCATGTTGCTTGCTCCTCTCGCGGAATCTATGCCCATTCTACCATAGCCCATAGGGAAAAGAAATGGCTGCACCCACCAAAAAAGGGCGCAGCCATTTTGTTTATCCTTGATAGGCCTCTTTCATCATGGCAATCTCCCGGGCGTACCCCGCCAAATCGTTGGGCGTCTCCAGGTAGAAGGGCAGCTCCCGCAGTGCCGGTTGGTTGATGATGCGCTCCAGCGCCTCCAGGCCCAGGGTGCCCTCGCCCAGCTTTTGGTGGCGGTCCTTGTGGCTGCCCAAGGGGTTCATGGAGTCGTTAAGGTGGATGGCCTTCAGCCGCCCCAGCCCAATGACCTTGTCAAACTCCTCCAGCACCCCGTCCAGGTCGCACGCAATGTCGTAGCCGCCGTCGGAGACGTGGCAGGTGTCCAGGCACACGCCCAGCTTGTCCGAAAGCTCCACCCGGTCGAGGATGGCCCGCAGTTCCTCAAAGCTGCGGCCCACCTCCGAGCCCTTGCCCGCCATAGTCTCCAGCAGCACCGTGGTGGATTGCTCCGGCGTCAAAATGGCGTTGAGGTGCTCCGCAATCAGCGCGATGCCCACTTCCGGCCCCTGCTTCACGTGGCTGCCGGGGTGGAAGTTGTACAGGCTGCCGGGGATGTGCTCCAGCCGGGCCAGGTCGTCGGCCATGGTCTCCCGGGCGAAGGTGCGCAGGCCCTCGTCGGCGGCGCAGGCGTTCAAGGTGTAGGGGGCGTGGGCCAAAATGGGGAAGAGCCCCTGCTCCTGGGCAAAGGCCCGGTAGGCGGCCACGTCCTCCAAATCCAAGGGCTTGGCCTTGCCGCCCCGGGGATTGCGGGTGAAGAACTGGAAGGTGTTGGCCCCAATCTTTATAGCCTCTTTCCCCATGGCCAAGTAGCCCTTGGCGCTGGAAAGATGGCATCCTATTTTCAGCATGGTTCATTCTCCTTTCGCGGTTGGCAGGGGTCGCCTGCGCCCTTCCATTGTACGGGAGAAATCCGCCGGGGTCAACTGTGATTCCCTTTCCCGCCGCAAAAAAAGGACTGCCGCTTGCCCACGTCAGTCCCTTTTATCATGCTGGCTGGATTTATGCGGCCTCCAGGCACTCCACCAGATTCATCAGCAGGGCCACGCCCTCCGCCCGGCTCAAGGTGTTCTTGGGGCGGATGGTGTTGTCCTCGTAGCCGTAGAGGATGCCCAAATCCTGGGCTTTGGCGATGGTCTCCACCGCGTAGCCGCTGATGTCGCCGCTGTCGGCGAAGTCCACCTCCTCCGCGTCGGAGGTGATGCCCTGGCTCTCCAAATACTGCACAACCATGGTGGCGGCCTGCTCCCGGTTGACGCTGGCGAGGGGCGCGAACTCCGTCTCCGACATGCCGTGAACCACGCCGTTTTCATAGGCCCAGTTTACCGCGCCGGCGTACCAGGCGCCGGGGGCCACGTCCTCAAAGTACCCTTCCCCTTCTGAGCCGGCGGCGCCCTCCAGCTTGTACAGCAGCGTGGCGAACATGGCCCGATTCATGGTGCCCTTGGGCTCGAAGAACGCCTCGGACATGCCGGAGACAAGCCCCTGCTCCGAGGCCTGCATCACGTCCTCCAAATACCAGGCGTTGGCCGGGATGTCGATAAACCGGTCCCCTTCAAAGAGGGCGCACACCGTGGTGTCCCCCTCCAAGGTGAAGGTGTACACAGGCTCCTGGCTGAGAAGCGTCCCGCCGGGGGTGTACCAGCCCACCACAGGCAGCTCTCCCGCGGAGGTCAGGGTCACTTCCTCCCCCCAGGGCTGGGTGCCGCCGCCCTGCACCTGGCCGGAGCGGGAGGTGTTCACCGTCACGTTGGCCACCCGCACCCGGGGCGCGTCCACCGGCAGCATGCTGGCGTCCCGGGGGCCGTTGGCGGCCGTCTCCTGCTGGTAGCGCCAGGCGTTGTCCATGGAGATGCCGAAGTGGTCGTAGACGATCCGGCCGTAAATGCCCTTGGAGCGCCAATCCTGCTGGCCGTCGAAGATGTAGTTCTTCCCGCCCAGCCGCAGCTCGGTCCAGCCGTGGTGGCCTGTCCAGGTGCCAATGCGCAAAATGCCTGTGTGCACGTAGCTTTCCACGCCCACATAGCGGGCCATCACCGCGAAGAGGATGCCCCAGTCGTAGCACACGCCGGTGCGGGCCGTCAGCATGTGGTAGGCCCGGTAAATCATGTCGATGGGGTAGGCCTGGGGCAGACCTGTCTCATAGGTCAGGTCGTAGGTCAGGGTGAAGCAGTCGTAGGCCGGGGCGTAATTTTGGGAGTACCCGTCCCAGCTGTAGTCGATGTTGTTCACAGTCCAGTCGTACAGACCCTTTAGGGTGGTGTAGGTGTCCTTGCCCTTGTAGGGGGCCACCAGTTCCTCCAGCATCCGGTCCAGCTCGATGTACCCCGTCTTCTGGGGATACAGGGTCTCGGCGTTCATCAGCGCCTTGACCTGGTCCAGGCTCATGGCGTCCCCCATGGCCCGGGCGCTGCCGGTGGGCAGCACCGCAACGCAGAGGAGCACCGCCAAAACCAAAGATAGCAGCCTGCCGCGTGTTTTTTTCATAGAAAGCCCTCCTTATATATGGTTGTGTCTGGCTCAAACTATACCACAAGAATACAGCACTTTCTATGGGATTGTCAATATTTTTTAAAGGTTCCTGGGAAGATTTTGTAGCGTTTTGTAAAAGCCATGCCCTTTACAGAGCCCCATCCCATGCCTTTTCCAAACCAGCTGGTCCTGGTGATAGAACACACTTTCTAAATAGAAGCAACCGCAAACGAAGCGTGGGGGAGAGGCCCATGTTTTTTCGTTGTTCATTTTGCACAGGGGAAAAAGGCTGCCGCAGCCCGCGGCGGTCTTTTTCCCATTTTTTGAAAGTACTTTCTTCTTGCTCACGGGGAAGGCAATCATTTTTCATTGGCAAAATTATGTCTACTACTCCGGGACAGCTGGGGCCCTCTTTCCGGTTTTTCCCGGTATACGGCCCTTTTTTGGGAAAAGCGCCTTTTATGAAAGCTGCCCAAAAATTACAAACTGTAACTTTCTCATGGCAAAAGGCCTGTTTTTAGTTGCATTTGTCACTAGTTACAAAAAAAAAAAAGGAATAAAACTTTTTAATTTATATTTGACAAATCGTCTTCATCGTGCTATTATCAAATCATCACAGAATGTTCACACTTTCCAAAGGCAAACGTGAATGCTCTATGCAATTTATCCAGTTTCGAAGGAGGATGAACGAAGCCGGCTGCTGTGCTCCTGTGGGAAGCAGAGCCTCCCGGTAAAAATGACGAACAGTTCCCAGAGGAAGAATCCGCACAATCCCTATTTTTAAAGGAGGCATCGCCCTATGGCTGTCAAAGCAAAAGCCAGTTCGCCAGCTGCCGCCGGTGAATTGACCCCCCGCCAAAGAAAGCGGAAAGAGAACCTAAAGCTGGTAAAGCGGAACTATCAGCTCTACTTTTTCTTGATCCCCGCTGTTGTGTTCATCGCCGTGTTTATGTACTTCCCCTTATACGGCCTGCAAATCGCCTTTAAGAACTACCGGTCGGGCCTTGGCATTTGGGGGAGCGAATGGGTGGGGCTCAAATGGTTCGAACAGTTTTTCAACAGCCCCAACTTCAGCATGCTGCTTGCCAACACGTTGATTATCTCTATTTACAGCCTGGTGGTCAGCTTCCCGTTCCCCATTATCTTGGCCTTGATTCTCAACTACGTCAAAAACCTGCGGTTTAAGAAGTTTGCCCAAACTGTCACCTACATGCCCTACTTCATCTCCACCGTTGTTCTGGTGGCTATGATGACCCTGTTCTTCTCTCCTTCCAGCGGCTTTATCAACACCATCATCGAGTCCCTGGGCGGCCAGGCACAGTACTTTATGGGCGAGTCGAAATTCTTCCGGCACCTATATGTGTGGTCAGGCGTGTGGCAGAGTATGGGCTACAG
>ERZ1643249.5188-NODE-5188-length-10555-cov-5.275619_pt1 | contig 10555 bp, 10 predicted proteins | sample MGYA00579263_ERZ1643249 | MGnify/ENA primary metagenome ERZ1643249 (study PRJEB29033, sample SAMEA4952264) | chicken gut metagenome | biome: Broiler Chicken; feature: Gastrointestinal Tract; material: Caecum | place: Ireland | collected 2018 | study: Broiler...
TGCGCCGCTCGTAGGGGTTCATGGGCTCCAAAGAGGAGTTGCGCCCGGTCTTCACGGCACGGGCCGCCATTTTCTTGCCCAGAGCCTCCAAGGTCTCCTTGCGCTTTTCCCGGTAATTGCCCACGTCCAAGGTGACCCGGAAGTAGGAGCCCTCCACATGGTTCGCCACCAGAGAGGCCAAATACTGGAGAGCGTCCAAGGTCTCTCCCCGATGGCCGATAATAAAGCCGATGTCGTCTCCGTCCAAAACCAGCTCTGCGCCAGTCTCCACCGGGCGGATTTCCACCGTGGCGTCCGGCAGGCCCATTTCTCCCAGCACCCGTTTCAAATAGTCGGCAGCCTCCTGGGCAGGGTTGTGCTCCTCAATATACGCACGCACCTTGGCAGGGGCGCCTCCAAACAAACCGAAGGTCTTTTTCTGGGGCATTTCCAAAATTTCAAATTCCGCATCCGTGGTGTCCACACCCAGTTCCCGGCAGGCGTTGGCGAAGGCAATTTCCACGGTTTCGCCCTTGGCGATGGCTTCTCTGATCATGACTGCAACCTTCCTTTCGGTTTACTTTTTCGCGCCCAAATAGTCGTTGGAATTTCCGCCAGAGCCGCCTTTTTTCTTTTTCTGCCTGCTGTTTTTCTGCGCCTTCTCCTGTTTTTGCTGCTGTTGGGGCCCAGAGAGCAGCTTGTCTGCAATCTCCTTCTGGGCAGCCGCCGGCAGCGGGCGCACGGAAGCTTCCGCCAACTCCAGAGCGGCGGTTCTTCGGGCTTCGGCCATAGCGGTCATGTGGTTGACACTGAAATAGCGATTGGTGATAAAGCTCTGCAGGAAACTGGTCAGGGAGGAAATCACCCAGTACAGACCTACAGCGGTGGGCATGATCCAAGCCCAGTACACGCTGATCAAGGGGAAAATGTACATGGTCACTTTCATGCAGCCAGGCTGGGACTGCCCCGTGGTGACCTTTTGATGGTGGGACATGTAGAACTGAAGTCCAAAGCTAGAAAGCAGAGACAAAGCGGGAATCACCCACAGGAAGGAGAAAAAGTCCGACCCCTGGGGCGTGGCCAGCAGGTCCAGCCCCAAAAACTTAAAGCCGTTGGTAAAGGACTCGATCTTCTGCAGGTCCTCCGGAGTAAACATGGTCAAGTTATCCTTGAGGGCGTCGAAATTCCGGATGATTTCCATCTCGGAATAGATGCCGCTGGTGGTGGCGGAAGCCACCATGCCCGGAATGCGGCCGATCAGGTCAATGGCCTGGCTCACCCGGTCCGAGGCAATGTGCAGCGTGTTGGACAGGGGCATAATGACCGAATAGTAAATGCCCAGCATAATGGGCAGGGGCAGCAAAGTCATCAGACAGCCGGAGCTGGGGTTGACCCCTTCTTTTTCGTAGAGCTTCATCAGCTCTTCGTTGTACTTCTGTTTGTTGTTGCCGTACTTTTTCTGCAGCTCCCGCTGCTTGGCGTTCAGCTTTGTCTGGGAGGCCATGCTTCGCTGCTGCTTGATGGTGAAAGGGAACAGCACGGCCTTGATGATGATCGTGAAAAAGATGATGGCCACGCCGTAGTTGTGGAAGATGTTGTACAAAAACCACAGCAGATAGCCCAGGATGCTTCCAAAAAAATTGAATATTGCCATCATAACGAAAACTCAAGCTCCTCTTTTGCCCGTCTTGTTCTTCTTCTCTTTCTTTTCGGGTACCGGGTCGTACCCGCCCCGGCTCCAGGGGTTGCAGCGCAGTATGCGCCAAAGGGTCAGGAGCCCTCCCTTCAGCGCCCCAAACCGCTCGATGGCTTCCAGCCCATACTGGGAGCAGGTGGGGATATACTTGCACATGGCCGGCGTCCGGGGGGAAATTGCCTCCCGGTAAAACCGGATGAGCCACAGAAGCACCTGTTTCATAGGGCAGCGCCTTTCTGCCCGGGCTCTTTCCCAGGCAGCAGCACCCCGGCAGCCTGCAGCTGCCGTTCCATGTGGCGGGCCACGTCGGTGCTTTTTACATAGGGCGTTTTCCCCCGGGCCACAAAGACCAGGTCCACTCCGGGACGCACCCGGGAGGCAAGCCCCCGGTACGCCTCCCGGATCACCCGGCGGGACCGGTTGCGCTGCACCGCGTTTCCAATTTTCTTGCTGGTGGTAATCCCTACCCGCACCTGGCCGGTCCGGTTTTTTAAAGTATACACCACCACCACGGGACTCACAAAGCTTTTTCCCCGGGCATACAGCCGCCTGAAATCGTTGTTCCGGCACAAAGCCACCATCTTTTCCATGGAAAAAGCCCTCCCTCCGCCGGGCCTGCCCCAGCAGGAATCCCACGCAAAACAAAGAAAGGCCACGCTAAGGTGACCTTTGAAGCGTCATCAATAAGAAAGACGCGCTCTGCCTTTTGCCCTGCGGCGTGCAAGTACCTTGCGACCGTTTCTGTCAGACATTCTTTTACGGAACCCGTGCTCCTTCTTTCTGTGGAGCTTCTTCGGCTGATACGTTCTCAGCATAGTGCACCCTCCTTTCGAGGTTCTTTCCCTTGCGAGTAAACATTATACCTTAAAGGCGGCGTGCCTGTCAACACCCATTTTTCAAGGTTTTATGCGGCCGCAAAAGAAATTTTTTCCCTTTTTTTCGGAAAAGTTGTCCTCAACAGGACAACAAATCGAAGATTTTACGGGTATAGTGAGGGGCACCACTAGGGATTGTGCTTTTTTAGGCCAATCCATCGATCCGGAAAAAGGGGGAAAAAAATTTGAAAAACCTAGGGGACTATGGTATACTTTCAAGTGAATATCGGCCTTTTGCGGCCTGCGCCCAAAAGGAAGAGCATCGGGAAATGCCGGCCTGCCCAAAATGGAACCTGCCGTTGGGCACGGCCAGTTGGAGGGGACTTTATTTGGATTCATTCGATCAGGCTTGGGAACTCATCTGCGAGTTCTGCAAATCTAAAATCACCGACGTGGCCTACAAAACCTGGTTTACCCGGCTGAAGCCCGTGTCTTTGGACTTCGACCGGGGCATTGCCATTTTGGAGGTGCCCAACGAGTTTCACAAGCGCACTTTGCAGCGGGGATACAGCGATGTGCTGCAGGAGGCTTTTCAAAGTGTGTTTGGGGACAATTTCACCTTTCAAATCTGCGTGCACGAAGAGCTGCAAACCCAGCAGCCGGAGGGGGACGCTTCCAGCCAAGAGGATTATGAACTGACGTTTGAAACCTTTGTGGTGGGTCCCTCCAACCGGTTTGCCCATGCGGCCTGCCAAGCAGTGGCCACCAAACCCGCCATTCTCTACAACCCCCTGTTTATTTACGGCAGTTCGGGGCTTGGTAAAACGCACCTGCTCAACGCTGTGGCCAAGGAATTTAAGAAAAACTTTCCGGACCGCTCGGTGATTTACGCCAAGAGCGAAGACTTCACCAACGAGATCATCGCCGCCATTGCCCGGGGCACCACCCCGGCATTCCGGGAAAAATACCGCAAGGCCGACCTGTTCCTGATGGACGATATCCAGTTTATCGCTGGAAAAAACTCCGTGCAGGAGGAGTTTTTCCATACCTTTAATACGCTGTACGAGGCAAAAAAGCAGATTGTGCTCACCTCCGACCGGCCTCCCCGGGACATTGCCACCTTGGAGGACCGGCTGAAGACCCGCTTTGAGTGGGGCCTGACCGCGGACGTGCAACCCCCGGATTTTGAAACCCGCATTGCCATCATCGCCCGCAAGGCGGAGAGCCTGCAGTTTGAAATTCCCGAGACCGTGTGCGAATTTATCGCCAACAAATTAAAGAGCAACATCCGCCAGCTGGAGGGGGCTGTGAAAAAACTGCGGGCCTACCACCTGCTGGAGGGCAAGCCCATCAACGTGGCCACCGCCCAAGCGGCCATCAGCGACATCATCAACAACTCCCAGCCCACCCCGGTCACCGTGGACAAGATCATTGAAGAAGTGGCCCGCACCTATGGAGGGATCACCCCGGAGGACATCCGCTCCCAAAAGCGCAACTCCAACATCTCCAAGGCGCGGCAGGTTTCCATGTATATTGTGCGGGAAATCACCCAAATGTCCATGGTGGAAATCGGACAGACCTTCGGGGGCCGGGACCACTCCACCGTAATTTACGCCATCCACCAGGTGGAAAAGGATATTAAAAAGGATTCCCACACCAAAGCTATGGTGGAGGACATTATCAAAAACATTCGGGACCGGTAAAAAGGACCGGCGTCCCACACGCCGCCATGCAGCGGAAAAGAAGACTTTCCCCTGGGGGAAACGCCTTCTCTCTACAAAATCTACGGAATATAGGAAACGGAAAAGACGGGCAGAAAGTACAGAACGCCCCTCTTTTTTGCCCGCAAATTTTTTCCACAGTTTCCTCCACATTCCACACCGGGAATTCCACAGGCTGTGGAAGAAAAAAATCCTCTGCACATTCCTCCACAGTCTCTCCACAGAGCGATTGGAAAAAAAGAAACGGGGCCAGTCCGCAGAAAATCTGAAGCTTTCCAGGTTTTCCACACAGTCCACAGCCCCTATTACTACTTCTAAATCTACTACATAGAATAAAAGAATAGAGAGAGCAAACCGGAACCCTTCTTCTTTCGGCCGCTTTACCATTCCAGTGAATCTTTAGCCACGAAAGTGACAGACCCTGTGGGCAAAAAAACACAGGGGTACACGGCAATGCTACATGCAAACAGGTGATAAATTTCACTTGGTTGGCAAGCCCTAAGAAGTCATCCTTTGTTTCCCATGTTTCGGTTGGAAAGGAGCATCTATGAAATTTACAGTGAATAAAAAGGATATTGCGGAAGCTGTCAGCAACATTCAGCGGGCGGTTTCCACGAAAACCTCCATTCCTGCCCTGGAGGGCATTTTGCTCACCGCCCAGGACACCACTTTGGAGCTGTGCGCCTACGATATGGAGCTGGGCATCACCACGGTGATCCCCGCCCAGGTGAGCGAATCGGGCAAATCCGTGCTCAGCGCCAAGATTTTCTCCGACATTGTCCGCCGCAGCCCGGCGGAGACCTTGACCATTGCTGTGGATGAAAAGAACATGGCCACCTTGGAGAGCGGCTACAGCCGGTTTACCATCATCGGCATTCCCGCCGCTGAATTTCCCGAGCTGCCCCGGCTCTCCGACGCCACCCAGATCACTTTGCCTGCCAATCTCTTGAAAAGCATGATCCGGCAGACCTTGTTTGCCGTGGCGGAGAGCGATGCAAAGCCCATCCACCAGGGAAGCTTGTTTAACCTGGAACAGGGGATGCTGGACGTGGTCAGCGTGGACGGCTACCGCTTGGCCGTGCGCAGTGAACCGGTGGACTATCCGGACGAGCTGTCCTTCGTGGTGCCCGGCAAGACCTTGGGGGAGATTTTAAAGCTGCTGAAAGACACGGACGATCCGGTGGAACTGGCCGCCGGCCGCCGGCACATCCTCTTTACCATCGACAACTACACGGTGATTTCCAGTCTGCTGGAAGGGGAATTCCTCAACTACAAAGCGGCTATTCCCCCGGACAGCCAGACAGAGGTGGTCCTGAAAACCCGGGAGGCCATCGACAGCGTGGAGCGTGTGTCCCTGCTGATCACCGACCGGCTGAAGAGCCCGGTGCGCTGCCTGTTTGCAGACAACGAGGTGAAGCTCAACTGCACCACCTCTATGGGCCGGGCCAGCGACCAGATTGACGTGGAGATGACCGGGCAGAGTGTGGAGATCGGCTTTAACAACCGGTACCTGCTGGAGGCCTTGCGCAACACCGAGTGCGACGAGGTGAAAGTCCAGCTGGGCGGCCCCTTGAGCCCCATGAAGGTGGTGCCCAAGGAAGGGAACAGCTTCCTGTTCCTGGTGCTGCCGGTGCGTTTGAAGAGCGAGTAAACGGGGACAGGTTTTCGGTTTGTCCCAAAAGCAACGGAATGTGCAACAAGGAGGGAGCTCTGTGGAGGACATCTCCATTTATACGGACTACATCCGCTTAGACGCCGCTTTAAAGCTCAGCGGCCTGGTGGACACCGGCGGCCAGGGCAAGGCCCTGATTCAAGGGGGACAGGTGCTGGTCAACGGGGAGCCCTGCTCCATGCGGGGAAAAAAGCTGCGCCCCGGGGATTGTTTTTCCCTGGGGGACCGGTCGTTTCGCATCACCCAGGGGCAAGAAAAGCCCTTCTGAGAGACGTAAACTTACAGAAAAGAGGAAAGGATAAGGGCGGATGGTTGTCACACGGCTGGCCTGCCAGGGCTTTCGGAATTTAGAGGACGGGGAGATCTTCCCCTGTTCCGGAGTCAACGTGATTTACGGGGACAACGCCCAGGGAAAGACCAACCTGCTGGAAGGGCTTTGGCTCTTTACAGGGGGGCACTCCTTTCGGGGCGCCAAGGATACGGAGCTGCCCCGGCTGGACCCGGCCACCGGGGAAAACGGCGCCGCCGCTGCCTTAGCCCTGGACTTTTTCAGCGAGGGGCGGGAGCAGAAAGCCCAGCTCCATTTGGAGAACGGCCGCCGCAGCTGCGTGATCAACGGGGTCAAGAAGAAGACGGGCACCGCTTTGGTGGGCAAAGTCCGGGCGGTGATCTTCTCGCCGGAGCACCTGCTGCTGGTGAAGGAGGGGCCCGCCCGGCGCCGGGCCTTTTTGGACGGGGCCCTGTGCCAGCTGCGCCCTCCCTATGCGGGCCTTTTGGCCACCTATCACCGGGCCTTGTCCCAGCGGAACGCCTTGCTCAAGGACATCGTCCGCTTTCCGGAGCTGCTGGACACCCTGGAGGTGTGGGATCAGCGCCTGGCCAAGCTGGGCGTGGGGGTCATGGAGGAGCGGCGCCGGTATGTGGAGCGCTTGGCCCCCCAGGTCCAGCAGGTCTACCAGGGGATTTCCCAGGGAAAGGAGGAGCTGGAGCTCTCCTATGCCCCCTCTCTGCCGGTGCTGGAACCGGTGGAGGCTTGGGAGGCGGCCTTTCTCCAGGAGCTGCGCCGCACGGAAAAGTCCGACCTGCGGGCAGGTTTCACCAGCGTGGGACCCCACCGTGACGACATAGAGCTGCGGCTGGGTGGCCTTTCCGCCCGGATGTACGGTTCCCAGGGCCAGCAGCGCAGCACGGTGCTGGCGTTGAAATTGGCCGAGGCCCAGGTGCTCTCCCAGCTGTCCGGGGAGACCCCTTTGGTGCTGCTGGACGATGTGATGAGCGAGCTGGACCAGAGCCGGCAGGAGTATCTGCTCAATCACCTGCACGGCCGGCAGGTGTTCCTCACCTGCTGTAGCCCGGAGACCGTGCGTTTGCAGGAGACAGGCAAGCGGTTTCGGGTGGAAGCGGGCCGGGTGTTGGAAGAGGAGGTGTCGGCCTCCTGAGAGGAGGCGGGCCCTTCCACAGATTCCCTGAAAGGTCAAGCGCACTGGGAGGTGGCTGCTGTGTATTTGCACTTGGGACAGGACGTCATCGTCAACGAAAGGACCATTGTGGGCGTGTTCGACATGGACAACTCCACCGTATCCCGCCACACCCGGGCGTTTTTGGCCCGGGCCCAGCGGGAGGGACGGGTGGTGAATGTGTCCTTAGAGCTGCCCAAGTCCTTTATTGTCTGTGAGGAAAACGGCCGGGAGACCGTGTATATCTCCCAGATTTCCACCGCCACGCTGCTGCGCCGGGCTGTGGGTTAGTTGGAAGTACTTCCGGAAAGGTTGGTTGCCATGCAGTATTTTGGAGTTCCCAGATGCCCCTATTGCAAAAAGAGGGTGAACTTGATTCGCACCTGGTCCCTGAAGCGGCAGGGAGAGTACCGGTGCCCCCGATGCGGCGGCATCTCCAATATCTTCCTCTCTCCCTTGGTGTATGTGTTCGCCCTGCTGGCGGTGTTCGCGGGAGGGGCCATCTACTTTTTCCACCGGTTTGTGCTGGACGACGTGGATCTGTTCACCTGCCTGCAGGTGCTGCTGCCCTTTGCGCTCTTTTTCCTGCTGAGCCTGTTTCTGGTGTATCTGGCCAAGCCTGTGATCAAGCGGGTGCCCCGGGAGGAGGAAAAACGGGGCCGGCGGGCGCCGGAGCCCCGCCGCCCGGGAGAGAGCCGGGCGTTTGTCGATGGAGGCGAGTACCAGTCCCGAGAGGCCTCCGTTCCCCTGCAGGAGGCTGTGCCGGTTTCCCGTCCCCAGGCGGTGGAGAGCAGGGCCCAGCAGACCACGGTGCTGCCCAGCCCGGCTCGAACCTCCGCACCCCGGCGGGAGCTGCAGGGCCCCCAGATGCGGCCGGCCCGGCCAGCCCCGGGGGAGGCCGCTCCGGTTTCCCGCCGTCGCGCGGCAGGGGAGAGCGGCCCCGAACGGCCGCCCCTGCCCCTCGTCCTTCTGTGCCTAGAACCGGGGAGGTTTCCTCCTCTTCGGGCGTTGTGCCCTCCCGGGCTTCCGCTCCTGAAAGAGAGCGGCCCAGACGGGAGACCCCTGCTCCCCGGCCGGCGTCCGGGACGGATTCCGCCCCTGTCCGGCGGCCTGCTGCTGCCCGGCAGGAACGGCCCCAGGTCCAGCCTGCACCCCCCACGGCGCCCACGCCCCGGCGGGAGACAGACAAGGCGGCGGCTCCCCGGCGGGAGCATGTGGTCCACAGTGTGGACATTCCCAGCATAACCGACGACTTCTTTGCCAAGTACAACGATCCCGACTATGTAAACCGGCGCTTGAAAGAGCTGCAGGAGGAGCGGGAGAAGCAGCAAAATCGGGACGAGGGGTGAGAAGTGTCCAGAATTTGCCTGTTTTTGGCTCTGTGAGGCCCTACAAGGGCCCAACAGAAAGAGAACAGGGTTGGAACCTTCTCCGAGAGAAAAATAGGTTTCAGGGCCCGGAGAGCGCGCGCAGGCGCTTTCCGGGCTATTTTTCCCGGAATACTTGTTTACAAAAGGGAAGAAATCTGCTATACTAATATATAGGAATTTTTTAATTTTTGGATTTATGGGACAGGTTGTTTCCTGCTAGGAGGGTACCCGCTTGGAAATCAACGAAATGACAGACATGACAAAATCGGAAAAAGCCTACGACGGCGACCAAATTCAGGTGTTGGAAGGCCTGGAGGCGGTGCGCAAACGTCCGGGCATGTACATTGGCTCTACAGGCCCCCGGGGGCTGCACCACCTGGTCTACGAGATTGTGGACAACTCCATCGACGAGGCCTTGGCAGGCTTCTGCGACAAGATCGACGTGCGGCTGCTGCCGGGCAACGTGGTGTGCGTGGCCGACAACGGCCGGGGCATCCCCGTGGGGGTGCAGCACAAAACCGGCCTGCCTGCGGTAACCGTGGTGTTCACCATTCTCCACGCCGGGGGCAAGTTCGGCGGAGGCAGCTACAAGGTGTCCGGCGGCCTGCACGGCGTGGGCGCCTCGGTGGTCAACGCCCTGTCCACCTGGCTGGAGGTGGAGGTGGTGTCGGAGGGCACCCTGTACTTCCAGCGGTTTGAGCGGGGCCACGCGGTGACCCCCCTGGAAAACCGGGGCCCGGCTCCGGCAGGGCGCCAGCGGGGCACCACGGTCCGGTTCCAGGCGGACCCGGAAATCTTCAAGGAAACCACCGTGTACGAGTACGACGTGCTCCAGAAGCGCCTGCGGGAACAGGCCTTCTTAAACGCCGGCGTCAACATCCACCTTACGGACGAGCGGCCCCCGGAGGACCGGTCCGGAGAGGAACAGGACCGGGAGATCCCCTATGAGAACGTCTTTTGCTACGAAGGGGGCATCCGCTCCTTTGTGGAGTTCATCAACGCCAGCAAGGACGTGATTCACCCCGACGTGATCCACTTTTCCGCCGTGGCGGAGGATGAAAACTCCACAGCGGAAGTGGCCATGCAGTATACGGATTCCTACCAGGAGCAGATCCTGTCCTTTGCCAACAACATTCACACCACCGACGGCGGCACCCACGAAGAGGGCTTTAAGCGGTCCTTGACCCGGGTGATGAACGACTACGCCCGGAAGTACAACATTTTGAAGGACAGCGACAAGAACCTCTCCGGCGAGGACGTGCGGGAAGGATTGACCTGCGTCATCAGCGTGAAGCTGAAGGAGGCCCAGTTTGAGGGCCAGACCAAGGCCAAGCTGGGCAACACGGAGATGAGCGCCCTGGTGAGCTCTCTGGTCTATAACAAGATGATGACCTACCTGGAGGAAAACCCCGCCACGGCCCGGACCATTTTCGACAAGGCCCTGTCCGCCTCCCGGGCCCGGGAAGCCGCCCGGAAAGCCCGGGATCTGGCCCGCCGGAAGAATGCTTTGGAAACCACCACCTTGCCCGGCAAGCTGGCCGACTGCCAGAGCCGCAACGTGGAGGAGACGGAAATCTACATCGTGGAGGGCGACTCTGCAGGAGGCTCCGCCAAGGGCGGCCGGGACCGGAAGTTCCAGGCCATTCTCCCTCTGTGGGGCAAGATGCTCAACGTGGAGAAGGCCCGTTTGGACAAGGTGTACTCCAACGAGAAGCTGCTGCCTGTGGTGATGGCTTTGGGCACCGGCATTGGGGAGGACTTCGACCTCTCCAAGCTGCGCTACGGCAAAATCATCATCATGGCCGATGCGGATGTGGACGGCTCCCACATCCGGACGCTGCTGCT
>ERZ1643249.5189-NODE-5189-length-10552-cov-4.258074_pt1 | contig 10552 bp, 6 predicted proteins | sample MGYA00579263_ERZ1643249 | MGnify/ENA primary metagenome ERZ1643249 (study PRJEB29033, sample SAMEA4952264) | chicken gut metagenome | biome: Broiler Chicken; feature: Gastrointestinal Tract; material: Caecum | place: Ireland | collected 2018 | study: Broiler...
TAGTGGCGGTCATCGCGGTACCTCTCGGATCGTATCTGCCTTATAAGGCGAGGTCGGATGCCGCTCTCGCGGTGGTGCAGAAAGCCGATCTCGAAACGCTGAAATCCATATCGGCTAAACTTAAAGACGGAGTCGAGGTATACGATAACGGTAAGGCGACATTGACCGAGGAAGACCTTGTCGTAACTGCGAAGTACGGCGGTAAATATATCGAGGCGGAGTATCAAACGTTGTCTCCCGAAGATTATGTGTTGACTCTTCCGTCGGCGTTCGCGGAGGAAGGCGGAGCGGTCTCCGTAAGCTATCGAGGCAAGACTACCGAATTGAATATCGCGCTCACGCCTCTCGTTCCCGTATCTCTCGCCGTATCCGAAATGCCGTATCTCATAGCCTATGAAACGGGTACGACGTTCGACAAAACGGGTATGAAACTGAATGCGACGTACAATGACGGCGATGTGCGTGCGGTGACGGGATATACCGCGTCCACCGCGCCGCTTACGCAGGGTCAGACGTCCGTTCCCGTCAGCTACACGGAAGGCGAAACGACGGTTACGTGTGACGTTCCGATTAGCGTAGTCACGGGTCTGGATAACGGCAATATAACGAGCATAGACGTACTCGGCGATTGCGAAGTCCTCGTGGGTGAAAAACTGTCTACCCCCGAAGTCATTGCGACTTATGCAAAGACGGGCAACCGCCGCATTTTGGATGACAGCGAATTCATTTTCAATCAGCCGTCCGAACGTGTGGAATTCGGTGAGCAATATCGTAGCGCGGTCACTCTTGTTTCGGATAGCAGCGTCTACAAGGAATTCCCCGTACTTTTAAGCTCCGTCTATGAGGGAGAAAAAGCGACTGCGCTCATGGGCAGCAGCACGTCGACGGGAATAACCGAGTGGGAGCTTGTGGACGGCAAATATGTCGACAGCGGAAGAAAGGTGGGTTATGCGGCGTTCCAAGGCTCGAAAGCCAATATAAACGAGGAAACGTCCGTAACGTTTACCGTAAACGTGGCTGCCGATACGGAGTATGAGCTTTATATTCGTGCAAACAACAGCTATGTAGTCACGTCGTCGAGCGAAAAAGGCTATGCCGCTCGCGAACTCAATCTTTCGCACGTCATGGATGTATCCGTAGACGGCGGCGAGGCGAGAGCCGTGGACGAAACGGCGATAATGCCTGCTATGCCGTACGGCACGCAGGATCAGCTTTTCAATACCTATATTACGACTAAGATAGCCACTCTCGATCTTACCGAGGGCGAGCATACGATAAAGCTGAGTATGCATAGTTCCGAGTACGGCGAAACGACGACATACAACGAGCCGCCTTGCTCCGTCAATCTCGACTGGATAAAGCTGTCCTCCTTCGGCACGCCCGATCCCGACGCTTGCGATCACGATATCACTTATATACCCGCAGTCGAGCCGACATGTGAAACGGCGGGAAGTATCGGATACTACTATTGCAGCAAATGTTTGCAAGCCTATGTTGACGAGTACTGCATAGAGCGCGTGGTGGATGTATCCGTTCCCGCACTCGGACACGATTGGGGCGAGTGGGAGAGCGACGGAGCGGAAACTCACAGCCGTACCTGCTTGCGTTGCGACAAGACTGAGAGTGAGGCTCACGATATAGTGGTAACAAAAGACGGGACGACTCATATCGAAAGCTGCACCAAATGCGAGTACAGCGCGGAAACAGCGGAAGAAGTGGGATCGGTGCGCATAGTTACCATGCCGACAAAGTCCTCTTACAACGTGGGCGAAACTCTGGATCTGACGGGCATGGAAGTTCATAAGTTCTGTACCTGTGGCGACGATCTCGGCGAAGTTACGGACTACACGGTCACCCCGTCGGACGGCACACCGCTCACTCTCGGCACGAACGTGACCGTTTCCTGCAAAATAGGCGAAAAGACGTTCAAAGCCGTCGTTCCTATCAGGATAAGCGAGAAGTTCGAGGCGGAAGACGCAGTGAGTGTTGGCGCGAACGGAAAATGGGATAATTACGCAATGTATTCATATGACGGGACGGAGTTCACGGAAGAAGGCAGCGGAACGATAGTATATGAAATATTCAAAACAAAACTCTCCGATTACAATCCCGACGTAGAGAAATCGATAACGTTCACCGTAAACAGCGCGGCAGACGGTTATGCGGATGTGATCCTCCGCACCACCAACATGAACTGGCGCGGTAGCAACTCCGCCGTAACGGGGACGAAGTGGGACGCGAGCGAGTATAAGCTGGGCGACTTCTATGACCTCTATATGAACGGCGTGCGGCAGTCGATAGCCGATTCGGTCATAGTTCCCGAGGTGATAACGGGTGATGAATTCGACAATCAGGAAAAGGACACGCCCGCATGGACTCGCACGAGAGAGACGTTCTTTGACGTTACAATGAAACATGTCAGGCTGCAAGCGGGCGAGAACAAGATAACTCTCCGCCTTGCATACAAGGACGGCGCGGTTACCAATGCGTTCGACGAGTTCGGTTCTGAAATGTTCGACTATATACGCGTCGTGAGTTACGGCAGCGAGTCCGGACACACGCTGACTTATGTTCCCGCAGTCGCTCCGACGTGCGTAACTGCGGGCAATACCGAGTACTGGATATGCTCCGAATGCGGCGCGACGGTAAATGCCGACGGTGATCTCGTAACGCCCGAACTTCCCGCTCTCGGTCACCTGTGGGCGGAAGAGTGGTCGACGGACGAAACGTATCACTGGCACGTCTGCACCCGTCCCGGATGCGTGGCGGCTGAAAAGGTCGAGCACGTCTTTGAAGTCAAATACAGCGATTCCGAACACTGGAAAGAGTGCATATGCGGCGAAAAGATCGATATCACGTCTCATGAGATGTCGCTCGTAGTGTCGACAAAGAAGAGCGTTTACGAAATCGGCCATGAATTCACTAAGGATGATTTCAACTTCGCAATGGAATGCGAATGCGAATATTCCACTTCTGCGGATCCGACGGAGTTCGAAGTATTGAGCGGACCCGTCACGGTCGGTACGACTTTTGTAAGCGTGAAGGCAAACGGTGTGGAATACGAGCTTCCCGTTACTCCCATAGTGCAGATCGAGGATACATCCAAAGTCAAGTATTCCGATAATTACGGCAGCCACGTCGAGATAGACGTATACTCCAAGGACGACTCCGGCAAGTGCGGCGTAGTGACCGGAGAAAAAGCAGTCGTGGACAACGGCTTCTTCAAGACCAAGACTGGCGATCTTGCGAGTGCGAACAAATACGTTCAGTTTACGATCACCGCAGACAAAGCGGGAACATACAGTCTGTCGCTGCGCATAGCAAACGGTAAGTGGATGGAATCCGTAATGGCTGATGCATATCTTGCCAACGTGTTCGACGTCATGGTGGGCGACACAGTCTACGATATATCGGAAGATGCCGTGATCCCCGGTTGCAGCGGTAACCTCGGAACGACTCCGGGTAATCCCATGGCGGATTGCTTCCAGACGTTCTATACGGTACACCTTGCGGACGTCGAACTCGTAGAAGGAGAAAACGTCATCACTATTAAGCTGGATACCGTGAATGCGGCAGAGGAGGTAAATACCTGGGGCGAGACTGCCGACTACAAGATCGACTATCTTGCGCTCAGCATCATTGCCTGACGGCATGCCGCGCGGGCGTGACGAATAGTCCCGCATAAGGCAAGCCGCCGCGGCGGGCATAGTACGGCTGAACCCGCGAATGCAGTGCGGGCAAACGACAATAAAGCGGGGAGCGGTAAAAGCGCCGCCCCCGCTTTTCCTTTGCCGCCGAGAGCGGGAACTAAATGCGTTTTACCCGCAAAAATCCCTTGACAAACGTTCTGATATACTTTATAATACCAAATGAACCGCTCGTGACGGGTATTTTAATCGCGCCCTGCGCGAACCCGGGTCGCGGCGGAAACATCAGGTGAAAGAGGAGGCAAGAACAAATGTACGCAGTAATCGTTACGGGCGGCAAGCAGTACAAAGTCAGCGAAGGCGACGTTATCGAAGTCGAGAAGCTGGCGGGAGAAGCGGGAACGAAAGTAGAGTTCGACGCGATCCTGACGGTAGACGGCGACAAGATCGAAAGCGGCGATTCCGTAAAGGCAAAAGTTACGGGCGAGATCGTCAAGCAGGGTAAGACCAAGAAGATCGTCGTATTCAAGTACAAGGCAAAGAAGAACGAGCGTGTCAAGAACGGACACAGACAGGCGTTCACGAAGGTAAAGATCACCGCGATCGCGTGATCGGGCATATAAAGAGAGGTAAATAAAATGACGGTATTTTCATTCAGACCGCTTGCTCTCATGGCTCACAAGAAGGGCGGCGGATCGACCAAGAACGGCAGAGACAGCAACGCTCAGCGTCTGGGCGTTAAGAAATATGCGGGCGAAAAGGTAAGTGCGGGCAGCATCCTCGTCCGCCAGAGAGGCACCAAGTTCCACGCCGGCGCAAACGTCGGCATGGGTAGCGACGACACGCTTTACTCGAAAGTCGACGGCGTCGTGAAGTTCGAGCGTTACGACAAGACCCGTAAAAAGGTAAGCGTATACGCCGACTGATAAAAACGAATAACCCATAAACAAACGCAGAGCATTACGCCCTGCGTTTTCATATTGCAAAGATCCTGCGCCCTCGCGCACATATGACAAAAGCGTATTGACAAAACGGGTAACAGAGCGGAACGCAACGTAATATAACAAAATGCTTGTATCATCGTTATATACGATAAGGCAGTTCCGATCGTGTAGAAAAAATAGATAATATCGCGTATCCGTCAATAAAGCGTTTTGCCGCTTGCGAAATAAAACGGAAAAAAGCCTCGCACGAACGGCATTCATTTTAAGATACAAAAGCGGCAGCCGTTAAGATGATCCTTAACGGCTGCCGCGCGTTTTATCGCAGGTTTGATTTTACATGCTCTCGTGGAAAGTCCTCTTGATGACCTCCGCCTGCTGCTCGCGGGAGAGGCGGCGGAAGTTGACCGCATAGCCGGACACGCGAATGGTGAGCGTGGGGTACTTTTCGGGGTGGTTGTACGCGTCTATCAGCGTTTCGCGGTTGAGCACATTGACGTTGAGGTGATGCGCGCCCTGCGCGAAGTAGCCGTCGAGCAGTCCGACGAGGTTGGAGTAACGCTCCTCGTCCGTCTTGCCGAGTGCCTTGGGAACGATGGAGAACGTGTTGGAAATGCCGTCCTGGCACACGCCGCGATAGGGGATCTTTGCGACGGAGTTGAGCGACGCGAGCGCGCCGTTCTCGTCGCGGCAGTGCATGGGGTTGGCTCCGGGTGCGAGCGGTTCGCCTATCTTGCGCCCGTCGGGAGTCGTGCCCGTCTTTTTGCCGTACATGACGTTGGAGGTTATCGTAAGCGCGGAAAGCGTGTGCTTTGCGTCGCGGTACAGCTTGTGTTTTTTAAGCTCCTTGGAGAACGTCGTGACGATGAACACCGCCTCGTCGTCCGCGCGGTCGTCGTCGTTGCCGTACTTGGGGAAGTCGCCTTCCGTGACGAAATCCACGGCGATGCCCTGTTCGTTGCGGACGGGCTTGACCTTGGCATAGCGTATTGCGGAGAGAGAGTCCGCCGCGACGGACAGTCCCGCGATACCGTAAGCGCACAGGCGGGTGACGTCCGTATCGTGTAGAGCCATCTGCGCCGCCTCGTAAGCGTATTTGTCATGCATGTAGTGGATGATGTTGAGCGTATCGGTATACAGCTCCGCGACGTACTTCATGACCTTGACGTAGTTGTCGCGTACCTTTTCGTAGTCCAGAACTTCATCCGTTATCGGCTCGATACCGGGGACTACCTTAATGCCCGACTTTTCGTCCACGCCGCCGTTTATCGCATAGAGCAGAGTCTTTGCGATGTTGCAGCGCGCTCCGAAGAACTGCATCTGTTTGCCTACTTTCATTGCGGACACGCAGCAGGCTATGGCGTAGTCGTCGCCGTAGATGGGGCGCATGACGTCGTCGTTTTCGTACTGAATGGAGTCCGTCGCCACCGACATTTTCGCGCAGTAACGCTTGAACGCCGCGGGCAGCTTAGCCGACCACAGAACGGTGAGGTTGGGCTCGGGCGCGGGGTTGAGGTTGGTGAGCGTGTGCAGATAGCGGAAGGAGTTCTTGGTCACCATGGGCTTGCCGTTTACCGTAACGCCGCCAATCGATTCGGTGACCCAGGTGGGATCGCCGCCGAACAGCTCGTTGTATTCGGGCGTGCGCAGGTGACGGATGAGACGCAGTTTGATTATGAACTGATCGATGAGTTCCTGCGCGCCCTCTTCCGTAAGTATGCCATTGTCCATGTCCCTCTTGATGTATATGTCGAGGAAGGTGGACGTTCTGCCGAGGGAAGTCGCCGCTCCGTTGTTCTCCTTGGTGCCTGCGAGGTAACCGAAGTAGAGGAACTGAACGGCCTCTTTCGCGTCGCGGGCGGGGCGGGAGATATCTATTCCGTAGCGCGCCGCCATGCTCTTTATCTTGCCGAGGGCGCGGATCTGCTCCGCAACTTCCTCGCGCAGGCGTATGCGCGTTTCCGTCATGGTCCCGTCAAGGTTGTCGAGATCCTTTTTCTTCTCCTCAATGAGCTTGTCGATGCCGTACAGCGCGACGCGGCGATAGTCGCCGATTATGCGTCCTCTGCCGTAAGCGTCGGGCAGACCGGTGAGCAGACCGTTGTGACGGGCAAGGCGGGTGCGCTCGGGGTATACGTCGAATACGCCCTGATTGTGCGTCTTGCGGTATTCGGAGAATTTGGAATCGATGTCCTCGTCCAGTTTATAGCCGTATGCGTCGAGGGCGGACTTGGCCATACGCGTGCCGCCGTAAAGGTTGACTATGCGTTTGAGCGGTGCGTCCGTCTGCAACCCGACGATGACCTCGTTGTCCTTGTCGATATAGCCGGGCGCGAAGTTGTCTATGCCCGAAATTATGTGCGTTTCGATGTCGTAAACGCCGCGTTCAAGCTCCTCGGAAAGAAGCTGTTCGCACTTTTTCCAGACGGCTTTCGTTTTGTCCGTCGGCTGAGCGAGGAAACTCTCGTCGCCGTCGTACGGAGTGAAGTTTTTGAGTATAAACGAGCGAACGTCTATCTCTCTCTGCCAGTTGCCTCCGCGGAAGCCGTTCCACTCTTCATAGGTGTTTATCATGATCTGTTCTCCTCGAAAATTTCCTTTTGCAGTTTCCCGCAAAGTTGCGCGTCCATGGGAGGGACTCCTTCGAGCGGATATATCCGCCCCATGGCAGCATATTTGTGTACGCCCAGCGTGTGATAGGGAAGAAGCTCCACCCGTTTTATTCCGCCGAACGCGCTTATGTATTTTTTCAGCCCGATCAGATGCTCGCGGCTGTCCGTTATCCCGGGTATGACGACGTGACGTATCCAAATGTCCACGCCATGCCTTTCGCACGCCCTTAAAAACTCTTCCGTCCTTTTGAGCGATCCGCCGCACAGCTCCCTGAACGACTCCTCCGTCGTGTTCTTAATGTCGCACAGCGCAAGGTCGGTGTTAGGCAGTATGTCGTCGTAATCGCCGTTTCCCGCGCCCGCCGTGTCTATGCAGGTGTGTATGCCTGCCTCTTTACACAGCGCGAGGCATTCCGCGAGAAATTCGGGTTGGGCGAGCGGCTCGCCGCCCGAGAACGTCACTCCGCCGCCCGACGCTTTGTGATAGGGGATAAAGCGCTTTGCCTTGGCGACTATCTCCGTCGGATCGGTGAGCTTGCCTTCGCCGAAAGCCTGCGTGTCGGGGTTGTGACAGAATTTACATCGTAGCGGACATCCTTGCAGAAAGAACACCGTCCTTATGCCCGGTCCGTCCACCGTGCCCATGCTTTCCATAGAATGCAGGTAACCCTTCATCTCGCCTCCGACCGACCTTTAGGTGTATAATTATATTACGTCGTCGATCCAAAAACCGTTGTATTTGCAACATTTTTCCGCGCCGCTTACTGCATTGCATTTCTTTCGTTCCGCCCGCGCCGCTTTTACGTTTACGCTTGCCGCGCCGCTTTTACGTTGTCACGCCGCTTTGCCGCCTGACAAGCTTTTTCCGCGCCGCTTTTGCGTTGTCACGCCGCTTTGCCGCCTGACAAGCTTTTTCCGCGCCGCTTTTGCGTTTCGCGCGTTGCGTCCGCTCGGGTTTTTTTGCGCGCCGCTTGCCGCGCATGTCCCGTAAGAAAACAAAAACCGCACACTAATATCCGGGAAGTGCCCAGACGGTACGGCGAATCGGCTTACATACTCCCTCGCGGTTTGTTCCGCATACCCGTCAGTTGTATGAAGTACTATATTTATACACTATATCTTGTGTTTTGTCAAGCACTTACGCCACAATATATTGTAAATTTTTATTAAATTATTCGGGCGGTAGCGATAGCAGATTTTATGAGCATAAATATCTTTATTGAGTAGGCAGCAAAATCTAAGATTGGGTTGAATATTAAAGCAATGATACAATATTGTTGGGACAGGATAACCTTACCGACTAATAAACATGGGTAGTCTGAATAGCAAGTGACTTAATAAAGACAGTACTAAGTATTGCTTATTAGTATGGGTTTCAATTTGTAAGTATGCTCATGCATTACAGATTTCATCTGGTATACGGGAATATTTTTCAGTCGTGCTATTTCTAAAATTATGCGGCGCGTATATTCAGGCATTCGCTCACCCAAATATACTGCCTTGGCTTTTACATCTCCGATTTTCATATACGGATTATCTAAATTGCCCGAAATAATATTTGCATTATAAGTCCATATTCTCCATTCTTGTTCGTATTTCCAATCTCTACCTTTGGAACACATCAGAGAGTAAAATAGACTATCATTGTGATTTAAATCAGAATAATAATTTTGTTTGATATCTAGTAGCAAACTTTTATTCGCTTCCACAATAGACATGCCGTTGCATATATTATCATAGGCTTTTAAAATATATTGAATCGCATTAATTAATCGGTTCGTTATATTAATTTTCCCATTTTGATAAATAACGGGCATAATAGAGGATAGGTCGTCATATGTCATATCGGAAAAATCAATATTGAACCAACTGAATTTTTTCAATGTATCAAATATTTCTTCAGACGTTGAGCTTGCCGCATCTTTCAGTTCTTTTCCGTCATATGCAATGCAGAATCCTTTCGCTGAATCTGCGTAATGCCCCCACATAATTTCGCTATCATTATATATTGAAAAACAAGCTACACAATACTGCTTGCGAAGTTCACTATTCTCAATAATATCATGTACTATTTGCTTTGTTATTTCTTTTTTACTGGAATTATTGAATAGTTTAATATAATTTTGCAATCTTTGTCCCGTCAAGCTACTCATAATTTCTTTATTTAGCTTAGATATTGTAAAGCAAACAGCGCAATCGTAAGGATCATTAAATGCCGTAGGAACCGTTCCCCAAATTTCATCGGCTTCAAAGTTATGCAAACTGTATTCCGACACGGGTTGATATTTGTATAAAGTTGGAAAAGAGCGGATATCTATGTATTTAATTCCATTTTCAACTTTTATGTTGTAAAAATTGGTTGATAAAAGTTTTTTCATCATATTTCACCATTTTTAATACTTTAATTTAATAATCGAATATATTTAGTTTATCATTATAGCAGAATATAGTTTTAAAATCAAGTATCAAAGTCGTGAAACCCTTGTCGCGCCGTTCGTACAAAAGAACCGCCTTGTTTGACGCAATTAAAACACATTTTACGTGCTATGCGCCCGCCGTAAGGGGCGGGTGGGATCGCTTTCACGTTAAAAGCCGCCGCTTGAAAGCGGCGGCTTTTATGTCGGACCGATCGAACGTGTCAGTTTCTCTTTGCTATGACCTCTATCTCGACGAGTGCGCCGGAAGGAAGTGCGGAAACTTCCACGCAGGAGCGCGCGGGAGGCTCTTTATCGAAAGTCTGCGCGTAAATGGCGTTTACCTTTGCAAAGTCGCCCATATTGCGCACGAACACCGTGGTCTTGACGACGTCGGCGGGGGTGAGGGAAGCCGCCGCAAGCAGTGCGGATATGTTGGAGAGGACCTGCACGGTCTGTCCTTCGATGTCCGTTGCCGTGATCTTGCCCACTGCGGGATCGATAGCTATCTGTCCCGAGAAGAATATGAGTCCGCCCACGGCTATGCCCTGGCTGTAAGGTCCTATGGGTGCGGGTGCTTTGTCCGTAAGAATGGTCTCTTTCATAATATGCTCCTTATAAAGCTGCTTTGGCGTTTATCTGCTCTTTCTGCCGTTGTCGAGTACTTTGAGTCCGCTGTTCGTAAGCGCGGCGGCGACTCGCGCGGCGTGTTCCTTTCCGCCCACTTCGCAGCCGATGTGAAGAATGGTTTCGCCCAGTTCGAGATCCGCGCTCATGCGGTCATAGGTAATGGATATGACGTTGGCGTTTTCTGCGGCGAGGATGTGAGATACCTTTTCGAGCATACCGGGCTTGTCCTGGAGCTGAATGGAGAACTCTATCTTGCGTCCGCGCGAAACAAGACCGCGGTCTATGATCTTGCCGATCGTGGAAACGTC
>ERZ1643249.5190-NODE-5190-length-10548-cov-6.765081_pt1 | contig 10548 bp, 9 predicted proteins | sample MGYA00579263_ERZ1643249 | MGnify/ENA primary metagenome ERZ1643249 (study PRJEB29033, sample SAMEA4952264) | chicken gut metagenome | biome: Broiler Chicken; feature: Gastrointestinal Tract; material: Caecum | place: Ireland | collected 2018 | study: Broiler...
GAAGCCTCGGAGCGGACACTGCGTCCAGATTGTTTCTCACTCCCTGATAAACATATAGAAAAAAAGAGTACTCTTCATCCAGCATGAAATGTACTCTTTGTCCTGTCTTTATTCTGCTTTTATGAGATCCTGCTTCTGATGCTCCATCAGCTCTCTCACCATCTGAGCCGACTTTTCCCCCTTGCTGCAGGCATGAATTTTGACGCAGCAGTCCGCCATCGGCTTGTCTTCCATCTCCATCCGGTAGCGGATCTCCGCAAGGATTTCGTCCTCTTTTACATCAACATCAATACCGGTCGTCCAGACGCCAAAGTGAAGCTGACCGTACGGAGTCTCATAACAGGTAAGGGTGCGCTTGTCCTTCTCAAAGAACAGTCCTCCTCTCATCTCTCCTGCTTTCATGATTTCAACGATCCGGTCTCCCGTAATTTTGATCTTGCTTTTTCCAATCTTTCGACCGCTTCCAGACGTCTCATCATACACGAAATAATGTTTTCCATTTTTAAAGAAATAATCAGCAGAAGTAAGCATTTCCACTGCTTCAGCATCTTCGGCCTTCTGTTCTCCATCGTCCATCATCTCCCACTGCATTCCTGTAATTCCAAGTAATATCTCTCTATCCATAATCATTCCCCGTCATGTTTAATATTCTTCAATATTGATCCGCTGGGTTGTGCGGATATCATAAGGAAGGATGGAATTTGCAAACTGCTTGAATTTGTCCGCCGTATCGCTTACGTAAAACTCATAGGAGCCGTTGGCACAGACCTGACCGCTCTCTTCCGCGCTGCTTTGCCCTTCATTGAGCAGATCCATCTCCCTGAGAAGCTTCTTAAGCTCCATCGCCGTCTCATAAGCAGGATTCACCAGCTGAATGCCGTCTCCCAGATATTTCATGATCCGGGATCTTAACAGCGGATAATGGGTGCATCCAAGAATCATTGTGTCTATATCCGTCTCTTTCATCGATGCCAGATAGTAATCGATTACCTCCTCCGCAATCTTGTGCTTTGCAAACCCTTCCTCCACAATCGGCACAAACAACGGACACGGCTTCCCGATCACTTCCACTCCCGGAAGCATCTCCTTCATCACTTTGGAATACATCCGGCTCCGGATCGTTGCCTCTGTTCCGATCACTCCGATCTTTTTATTTCTGGTGGCACGGACAGCCGCAGCGGCTCCCGGCACAATCACTCCCATAATCGGAATGTCGGTCTCCTCTTTCACCACATCCAGTGCCAGAGCGCTGGCCGTATTGCAGGCAATCACAATCGCCTTGACATTCTTTGTCTGCAGGAACCGTATGATCTGGCGGCTGTAACGTATGATATTATCTTTCGATTTGCTTCCGTACGGCACTCTCGCAGTGTCCCCGAAATACACCATATTTTCGTTCGGGAGCTGCCGCATGATCTCTCTGGTCACAGTCAGGCCTCCCACTCCGGAATCAAAGACGCCGACAGGCTCTGCCTTTTTATTGCTACTCACAGTCCTAATCTCCTTCTTACCTTCTGTCCTATCATTGTACAATTTCTGTTTTTGCTTTTCAAGTATAAAAAAGCAGGGAGTACGTAATACCCCCTGCTTTTGGCTTTCCAAGGTAAATTAAAGAGCGAGTTCTTTTGCGATATCATACTGATACTGCGGAATTCCTTTTTCCATGTTCAGTGCTTCATCAATGTCAAAGTCCACATACTCGCCGTGCTTGTAACCTACGACACGGTTTGTCTTTCCTTCCAGAAGAAGATCCACTGCCTTTGCTCCCATGATGGAAGCATAGACACGGTCTTTTGCTGTCGGACTTCCGCCACGCTGCATGTGTCCAAGAATCGTCGCTCTTGTCTCCATGCCTGTTGCCTCTTCAATCTCTTTTGCAAGGCCGACGGAGTTACCGACACCTTCTGCATTGATGATGATGTAATGCTTCTTTCCGCGTTTTCTGTTCAGCTTGATATCTTCGATGATCTTCTCTGCATTATAATCGTGCTCTTCAGGAAGCAGAATTCTCTCTGCTCCGTTGGCAATACCGCACCACAGCGCAAGGTATCCCGCATCACGTCCCATAACCTCAACGATACTGCATCTTTCATGGGATGTAGAGGTATCACGTACTTTGTCGATGGCTTCCATCGCCGTATTCACCGCAGTATCAAATCCGATCGTGTACTCTGTACATGCGATATCCAGGTCAATCGTTCCCGGAAGACCGATCGTATTCACCCCGAGATTGGACAGCGCTCTTGCTCCTTTAAAGGAACCGTCTCCTCCGATTACAATCAGTCCGTCAATCTCATATTTCTTACAGATCGCTGCCGCTCTCTGCTGTCCTTCTTCTGTGCACATCTCCTGGCATCTTGCAGTCTGGAGAATCGTACCTCCGCGCTGAATCGTATCGGAAACATCGCGCGCGGACATATCAATAATATCTTCATTTAAAAGTCCTGAGTATCCTCTTCTGATTCCTCTGACCTTCAGTCCATTTCCAAGTGCTGTTCTTACAACGGCACGAATCGCCGCGTTCATTCCCGGCGCATCTCCACCACTCGTTAAAACACCTATTGTCCTGATTTCTTTTGCCATGATTCTTATACCTCCATTAGGTCATTCCCTGATTTCTGTATGTGTTTTCTGTGAATAGTTTAACCACCTAATATACTAAACTATTTATTTTCGTTTTTCAATATCTTTCCTATATCTTTGACTTTTCTACTACTTTTACCCGCTCTTTGCCAAAATAGTTCGTCAATCTGCTCATGAGTTCATCTGAGATATCCACATTCCGCCCCGCCGGAAGCTGTTTGACTGCCCGTTCTGCCTGACAGTAAATGAAGACTTTCTCCTCCCCTTCACTCATGTGGAGCATAGAGTAGACAAGCTGCTCTTCCTGAAGGAAGGATGCCTTATCCGGATACTGAATCCAGAGCTGTTTTTCTGTCTGTTCAAACGGAATGATCGTCTCACAGATCAACTTGCTGGCACTTTCGTCTTCCTCAGACACCCGTCCCCTTACGAACACCTTCCGGTCCACTTCCAGATACTGCTGATTCTTCTCGTAATCCCGCGGGAAAATCACGACCTCCACCGTACCAAGCAGGTCCTCGATGGTAATAAATGCCATCACCTTGTTGGTCTTCGTATATTTTATGGTGCGGGACGTAATCATACCGCCGATGGTTTCTTTGGCCCCGTCCCGGACTTTCGTATGTCCGGTCTCATCGTCATACTGGAAATCATGTGTCGTCGCCGTGATCGCTTTCTTCCACCGCTCCTCGTATTCTTCCAGCGGATGACCGCTGACATAGACGCCAAGCACTTCCTTTTCAAAGGCAAGCATCGTCTCCTTTTCGTATTCGCCCACTTCCGGGAACTGAATATCAAATTCCTTTCTCTGATCCTCATCCACAATATCAAACAGGCTCATCTGTCCTGCCATGGAATATTTCTTCTCCTGATTGATCTGGTCAAGGATCTTAAGATAGACCATCATATGCTGCTTTCTCGTCCCGGTAAAACAGTCGAAGGCCCCGGCTTTAATAAAGTTTTCAACCGTCCTTTTGTTGATGTCCTTGCCGGACATCCGCTCCGCGAAATCCCGGAGGTTTTTGAACTCTCCCCCGGCCTCTCTTTCCCGGATAATGTCATCGATCACGGACCGTCCGATACTTTTGATTGCCGCAAGGCCGTAACGGATATCGCCCCCGTCCACGGAAAAGTTGCCGTACCCTTTATTGATGTCCGGAGGCAGCAGTTTTATGCCCATCTCCTTACAGGTATAAATGTATTCCGCCACTTTCCCCGGATTATCGATGACCGAAGTCATCAGCGCCGCCATAAATTCTACCGGATAATAATATTTCAGCCATGCCGTCTCGTAGGAAACGACCGCATAGGCCGCCGCGTGAGACTTGTTGAAGGCATATTTCGCAAAATCAATCATCTCGTCGTAAATCTTGTTGGCCGTTTTCTCATCGATGCCGTTTGCCACGCATCCCGGCACGTTTTCCTCCGGATTGCCGTAGACGAAATTCTGGCGCTCCCGCTCCATGACATCGCCCTTTTTCTTTGACATGGCACGCCGCAGAATATCGCTTCGCCCCAGCGTGTATCCCGCCAGATCCCGCACGATCTGCATAACCTGCTCCTGATAGACGATACATCCGTAGGTCGGTTCCAGAATCGGTTTTAACTGCGGACAGTCATAGGTGATCTGTTCCGGATGATTCTTTCCTTTGACATACTGCGGGATAAAATCCATCGGTCCCGGACGGTACAGAGAAATCCCCGCGATCACATCCTCCAGATTCCGCGGCTTTAATTCCTTCATAAAGCTCTTCATCCCTGCGCTTTCCAGCTGGAACACGCCGTCCGTCTTTCCGCTGCAAAGGGAATCGAAGACTGCCTTGTCATCATAGTCGATCCTGGACATGTCGATCTTCTTTCCGGTGCTTTGCCGGGCAAGCCTGGCCGCATTCTGAATGACGGTAAGGGTCCGAAGCCCAAGGAAGTCCATCTTCAGAAGTCCGAGCTCTTCCAGCGTCGTCATGGTAAACTGGGTCACCGGAGAATTGTCCGATCCAAGGGAGAGCGGCACATATTCATCGATGGACTTCTGACTGATGACAACCCCCGCCGCGTGCATGGACGTATGTCTCGGAAGACCTTCCAGACGCCTGCTCATGTCAATCAGTTCTCTTACCTGCTCATCCGTATCATACAGCTTTTTCAGCTCCGGATTCATCGTAAGCGCCCGGTCAAGCGTCATATTCAGCTCGGTCGGAATCATCTTTGCAATGCTGTCCACAAAGGCGTACGGAAGATCCATGACACGCCCCACATCCCGGATAACTCCCCGGGCTGCCAGGGTACCGAAGGTAACAATCTGTACCACACGGTCTGTTCCGTATTTTCTCGTTACATAATCGATGACCTCCTGCCTTCTCTCGAAGCAGAAGTCCACGTCGATATCCGGCATGGTGACACGTTCCGGATTCAGGAACCGCTCAAAGAGCAGGTTATACCGGATCGGATCAATGTTGGTAATTCCAAGACAGTAGGACACGATACTTCCCGCCGCGGAACCTCGTCCCGGTCCCACCATAATGTCATGATCCCGTGCATACTTGATGAAATCCCACACAATCAGGAAGTAGTCCACATACCCCATCGTGCGGATTGTATCCAGCTCATAATTCAGCCGCTCCACCAGTTCCTTGGGGCTTCCCGGATACCGGTCCTCCAGCCCGTCAAAGCAGAGCTTCTGCAAATATTCCCATGATGTATAGCCATCCGGCACATCGTATTTCGGAAGCTTGGTGACTCCGAATTCAATCTCCACATGGCAGCGGTCTGCGATCTTCTGCGTATTCTCAAGTGCCTGCAGGGCATACGGGAAGAGCCCCCGCATCTCCTCTTCACTCTTTACATAATACTGGCCGCCTTCGTAACGCATCCGGTTCTCATCAGAAAGCTTCTTTCCCGTCTGAAGACAAAGCAGGATGTCATGCGGCTTTTCATCCTCCGCATAGGTATAGTGGACGTCATTGGTAGCTACCAGCTCAATTCCCGTCTCTTCCGACAGACGAAGAAGGCCCTGGTTGGCCGTCTGCTGCTCGCCCATCCCGTGATCCTGCAGCTCCAGGAAAAAGTTCCCTTTTCCGAAAATATCCTGATACTCGTATGCGGCTTTCTTGGCCTCTTCATAAAGACCCCTCACCAGATTCTTCTGCACCTCTCCGGCCAGACAGGCACTCAGAGCGATGATCCCGCCGCTGTACTGCCTCAAAAGCTCTTTATCCACACGCGGCTTGTAGTAATACCCTTCCGTAAACCCTCTCGATACAATCTTCATCAGGTTGTGGTATCCCTCATCATTTTCCGCCAGAAGGACAAGGTGGTAATACCGGTCATCATTGTGCCCTGCCTCACGGTCAAACCGGGAACCCGGAGCCACATATACCTCACATCCAAGGATCGGATTGATCCCCGCCTTCTTTGCTTCTTTATAAAAATCAATCACACCGTACATCACACCGTGATCCGTAATGGCGGCACTGTTCATGCCGAGTTCCTTCACGCGCGCGACATACTCCTTGATCTTGTTGGAACCGTCTAACAAACTATATTCTGTATGAACATGCAAATGTACAAAACTCATTGTGTTCCTCCTTTTCCGGTACCTATTATAGCAGAAAAAAAGGCATCGGAAAACAGGGGCGAAAAGAGAATTGTGATTATTGTAACTCTCTTTGCTTTGTGCTATGCTGTGGATGAGATTTCATGAAGGAGGACTTGATTATGGAACCATTAAAGATCGGACTTGTCGGACTGGGAAGCAGAGGCTATATGCTTTTAAAGGAAACCCTTTTGTATATCCCGGAAATGCAGATTTCTGTCGTATGTGACGCTTATGAAGACAGAATCAAACAGGCACAGGACCTGATCGAAGAGCGCTGCGGGCATCGTCCTGCTGCCGAGCCGGAGTATTCAGAAGTTCTGACCCGCTCGGATATTGACGCTTTGATTATCGCTACCTCCTGGGAGCACCACGTACCTGCTGCCATCCAGGCAATGAGAGCAGGAATCCCGGTAGGAATCGAAGTCGGAGGCGTATACAGTCTGGAAGAATGCTGGGAGCTTGTCCGGACTTACGAAGAGACAAAAACACCGTTTATGTTCATGGAAAACTGCTGTTACGGGCGCCGGGAGCTGATGGCCCTGAATATGAAAGAGCAGGGTGTATTCGGAGATATCGTCCACTGCCGCGGCGGCTATATGCATGATCTGAGAAGCGAGGTTACCCGCGGAAAAGAAAACCGCCATTACCGTCTCAGAAATTATCTCAACCGGAATGCGGAGAACTATCCGACTCACGAACTCGGTCCGATCGCAAGGATCCTTGATATCAACCACGGAAACCGGATGCTCACTCTGACAAGCACCGCTTCCATCTCCAAAGGGATGAATGAATACGTGCGCCAGCACCCGGACTGCGACCAGTCCCTGCTTCACGCCCGGTTTGCTCAGGGTGATGTTGTCAATACCGTCATCACCTGTGCCGGAGGGGAGACGATTCTGCTGACACTCGACACCTCTCTTCCACGCTACTACAGCCGTGATTTCACAGTCTGCGGCACAAAGGGCATGTATGAGGAAAAGACCGATTCCGTCTTCCTGGACGGACTGTATTCCCTGGAAGAGGAATTCTTCTGGAACAAACACTGGGGAAATGCAAAAGAATACGAAGAGCAGTATGACCATCCGATCTGGAAAGACTTCTTGAAGAGCGAAATCAAAGGCGGACACGGCGGCATGGACTACCTCGTCTTCCGTGAATTCGCACAGTGCATCCGCGACGGACGGCCTTGCCCGATCGATGTCTATGACGCAGCTTCCTGGATGTGCATCAGCGTCCTCTCCGAACAGTCCATCGCAATGGGCGGACATCCGGTTGCCATTCCGGACTTTACAAACGGGCGGTGGATGACAAGATAGACACCGTCGGACTACAGTAAATAGAAAGCAACCGGTGCATCTCATTCCATGGGATGTATTCCGGTTGCTTTTCGTATGCTTTATTCTTTACCGGATATGATATTTTACTCCTCTTCCGGCTCCCGTTTTTTCAATAATATGTTTCTTCAACAGCAGATTCAGACTGCGGATTGTCGAATCTTTTCCTATTCCCGCAAGCTTTTCAATCTCACTTCTGCTCACGGTTCCCTTGTCCCGGATAATGTCCAGAATCTTCTTATCCTTTTCTGAGAGTTTCTCATCTGATGCGATTACCGGAAGTACCACCTGAATGGAATTCTCAAAAATCTGATAGGACGGTTTTTCCAATGCATTAGAATAAGACCGGTTAATTCTCATAATCCCCGTTCCAAACTTCTCAATATATTTCAGCCGGAAAAAAACATTTCCAAGAATCGGATTTCTGAGGACAGAAATCTGCCCATTCAAATATTCTTCCCGGCCAATTCCTGCCGGGAGCCCGCCAGGTGAGCTGATTTCGATTCTATCTTCAAACATACTGATTTTTATGGAAGCCCGGACATCCCATGCCCGATGTACCAAAGCATTTGCAATCGCTTCACGGAAGGCCTTCTCCGGTATCTTGTCAATTTGTTTTCTCTCAACGCCTTCTATTTTCTCATACTGATAGTACGTCTGAAACATCTCGATACAACTGCTTAACTGTGCCAAAACAGACATATGTTCAAACGTCGCCCTGTCCATGATCTCATCAATACTGCTTCCGAAGCGAATCATATCGATTCCCGGAAACTGATTTCTGTCAGCCAGTAAAGCTGCCGCATTATTGAATCCTCTTTTTTCCGAATAGAGTTCCAGCGTTTTCAGGATATCTTCATTCAGACTGGTAATTCCCAGACTTTCTTTTAACTCCTCTTCCAAACGGTCAAATGTCAGTTCCTGCATAGATGAAGGAAGTTCTTCGTAAGACTGATTTTGTCCCTCCAGAATCAGTCTTCCATATTCCAGGCGATCCACCTCTATGGTAGCGGAATCATACCGCTTATACGCTTTTCCTTTATAAAGATAAGGTTTATAAGGACCCTCGCAGACGCTGAGAATAATTGTAGAATCTTCCCCAATCTCTATCGAATATTCCGGAACCGGTTTTATACTGTCATTAATCTTATTTTCCAGATTTAGACATGCTTCTTCCGGTTTAGAGATTCCTTTTACAGTTCCATCATCTGCAATTCCAAAAATGATCTTCCCACCACCATAATTTGCATATGCACTGATCGTTTTCAGAAATGTTCCTGATTCCATATTTTCTTTATATTCCAGCCTTTTATTCTCTCTCATCGCACATCACCTCTCCTAATTATTATAAAATCGTCGCAATCATTTTGCAACGATTTTGTTTTTCGTTGCACTTCTTTGTACAACGATTCGTTTTGCGTTGCAAATCAATTGCGTCGATTCTTAAATAAAAGGATTTCCAGATCTACTGATTTTTCTACATCATGCAAAACTTTTTACATAAAGTTGCTCGACGATCACTTAGTTTCCCGGAGAAAAAATCGGAAGACTTTTCCTCTGTGGAATTCTTCCGTTTTTTTATATTTTACCTTCTTAACAATCTTATTTTTCATCCAGTGTCTTGAGGTACCGTTCAACCAATTCTACTACCTCTTTCGCTGTTTCCAACTGCTCTTTTGCATCTTCTATTGAAATAATATAATTCTCTGGCTCCGCCAATATCATCTAAATTATGCTGCATATAATTCTACCCCTTCATTCTTGATATTATTATAGAATGGATATGCCCTGAGCCATTTATTAAAATGATCCCGATTTTTCACAATGGGCATAATTTCCAAATCATGATCAAAATTATAATCAAAAGTCAGGTCGGAAAGTGTATGTCCCTTCCGCCTTATCTCATCATCTGATAAATCCACCAGAATCATAATATCAATATCTGAATCCGGTCTAAAATCACCTCTGGCATAAGAGCCATATAAAATGATAGTCCTCAGTTTTTCTCCATAAATTTTATGCACGTCTTCCACGTATTTTTTTAATATTTCATTTAAAACCTGAGACATATGCTTCCTCCTTCCCGGATATTTCTCAATTTCAATTATAGTATATACATTCTGCATACCAAAAATCAACCGCAGCAGGCTAAATCCTGCTGCGGTTTCCCCAATATTTCCTATAACTCTGTAATATCCAGATTGCCGATCTTCCCATCGTTCACTTCTGCTCTTCCCTGAATTTCCTGCGGCGTATCTCCCACATTCATGCTGACGCGGAATTTATACGCTTCGTTATCTTTCGTGATTTCTGTTTCAGAAATTTCCCACGTCTCGTCTGCCGTATACAAGTCCAGCATATAGCCAAACAGTCCGTTCTGGAAATCATTCATGCCATTTGAATCCAGATAGGTGCTGTATGCTTTTTCAAATTCTTCCGACGCCTGCTGCGCTTTTCCCGCCGTCTCTTTCTCTGTCTGCGGATCCACTCCCTGCCCGATCACGGTCGGCGAATCCATGACTGCCTGATACAACTTTGCATTTTCTTCGCTCTTGGTGAATGTCTGATCCAGGAACTCCTTTACGAGCTGTTGCTCCTTGTCCGGTCTTAGAAAAACGACCGACATACCAAGACAAACCAGAAGTGCTGCAGCTACTATTGTATAAATATACTTTCTTTTCATAATCTCTCCTTTCTGAACAGGAACCCCCTGTCCGGAGCACAACATCTTACTTTTCCCTATTCTTTCTCAACATGTTTCCAGATATTCCAGTTCATCACCTGACAGACCGCTGCCCACACCAGAATCCAGATCAGATAGATCATTCCAAGATATCCCGCGAACTGTAACGTTTCCTGCATGGTATACAGCCTTGCCTTTGCAGTCAATGCCGCGAAGATAACTCCTCCCGTGATCCCGGACAGCACCGGTATGAGTACAAACATCCGGATCTGATACCGGAGCTTGGCTTTTCGTTCCTTCTCATGCATTCCAAGACGTTTCAGGAAGATATTCTCCCACCGCCAGTTATCTTC
>ERZ1643249.5194-NODE-5194-length-10545-cov-6.617827_pt1 | contig 10545 bp, 11 predicted proteins | sample MGYA00579263_ERZ1643249 | MGnify/ENA primary metagenome ERZ1643249 (study PRJEB29033, sample SAMEA4952264) | chicken gut metagenome | biome: Broiler Chicken; feature: Gastrointestinal Tract; material: Caecum | place: Ireland | collected 2018 | study: Broiler...
AGAAAAAACAAGCATCAATGCCGTCCGTTTCGCTGACAAGCGAAACTAGGCCAAAAGCGCAGTTTTTTCTCTTTTGTCGAAATTTGTCGAATTTTGAGATAAGGCCGCATTTTTGTAAAAAAAATATAATTTTTTACAAAAAGATAGCATTTTTGAAAAGCCAATATAATTATAACAAAGCTTTTAGTGTCAGCCGGTCAAAAATAAAAAGGCCTCAGCAGTAGAAACTTTGAAGATTCTCGAATCATTTCGTTGCTAACCAAATAAAAATAAGAAAATTCTACTTTGCAATCAAAAAATATTGCTAACAATTTAATTTAAGATTACTCTCCCGCTATTTTAAAATTTTTGTTGACAGAAATTGTCTTTTAATGTATAATTGCCGTTGGAAATAAGAAATGGACCGCTAGCTCAGCTGGTAGAGCAACAGACTCTTAATCTGTGGGTCCGGGGTTCGATCCCCCGGCGGTTCACCAGATACCAACGGAAAATAGAGAGATTTAGGCTTATCTCTCTATTTTTTTTATTCTATGTTATATACAAAATTAAACCATAGAAAATTAAATTTTTTTTGAGATTGCAAGGTGTTTACAGAAAGTGTAAATATCATCTTTCTATGCAGTTTTCTATGTTCGAAGATAAAAATCGAAAAAATTTATAAAAAATGGAGATTTTTATGGACGAATATGTAGAAATTAAACAAAAAAATGTAATTAACAACTTAATCACTTTTAACAAAAATTTATATAAGGTAGATAGTCTTAAAGAAACAATCGGCACACTCTAAATAATTTAGGCGAGCTTTTGTAAATTAAAGCGTTAAAACTGCAACAGCAATAACGCCGACAAAAAGCCCAACTGCAAGTAGTATTTGAAAAATTCCAACAAATATGTCAAGTTTTTTATATTTTAAGCTTGGAGTTGTTTCAAGTTCAGCTTCCAAATTTTCAATTTTCTTTTGATTTTTTTCAAGCAATGCCTTTCTTTTTTCTGCCTTATAAACCACACCCATAATCGCCATTGCAAAAGCAGTAAAGGCATAAACGCCACAATATTCAAGCGCTGTAATAAAAGTTGCAACAAAGAAAATGCCAATGAAAATTAGAGCAAAAAATTTTGCAGTTCCGCCGCCAAGCGACCCCTCTGTCATGAGCGATGAAAAAAACCAATATTCAAGCCCAAGCGCAGCCCCAACAAAAAGCATTGAAAGAATTATCGCAAAAATTCTTGCGCCAACACCCCCTCTTTCATATCTTCGCATATCTCTATAGTGCCTGCTTGGAACGCTAAAAAGCCAACCTAAAAATTTCATAAATTCCTCCACTTTCTGTTTTAATGATAATATATTTAAGGCCTTTATGTCAAATGATTCCTATGGGTTTTATTGCTTGTAGCGCCGAGTTTAGCCCAGCACCAATTAACGCAATAACCAGATGTTCTTTCTGCTAACAATTTGACTTCAAGCTTAAAACACAAAACAAAAGGTTATTTATAAAACTTGTAGACTAAATTAAACATTAAGTTATCATATAGTTTTTATATAATCAAGATTTATGACAAAAATTTTACTAATTAATTTTAATTGCCTGGCAGGAACGGCTTTTGCTGCTTTAAACATTTGATTTTAATTTTGTTTTGTGATATAATCCTTTTGCTGCACTAGGCGGGGAGCTAGCGGTGCCCTGAACTTGCAATCCGCTATAGCAAGGCTGAACCAGTTGTTTGAGGGAATTTCTGCTTTGTGGAACGAACTTTTAGCTTGGTGTTGAAATTAAGGTCTTAAACATTGTTTTGCTGTGAACCATGTCAGGCCCTGACGGGAGCATCATTAAGCAGATTAAAACAAGTGATTTAAGGAAGCTTTGATGGAGCCAACGTTAATTGTGGCTCACCTGGCAAAATTTTCGAAGCAACTGTGCAGCGCGGCATTGCCGCAAAAAACAAAAGATTATGAAAGAATTTAATAACTTAGAAGACGAAGACCTGTTTGTAATAATGGCATTTTCCCACACAATTAAAAACAATCCCTCTATTTCAAGAGACGCAAAAATTTTAAAAAATTGTTGGAAAGAAAAGATATTTTTGGCATATAAAAGCCAAAATCATAAAACTTTAAACCCGTTAAAGCTTATTTTTTCTGCTAGAAAGTTTTGGCAATATCTCTCAGAACATGAACATTTCAACGAAAACTTTTTAAAATGCTCTTCAACAGAAGGTTATGAATATGTTGCAAAAAGATATAACAACTTTATTCAAATGACAAACGAGGCAAGGGCCTATAAAAACAACGTCAAATAAATTTTGAAACGTATGCTGCAACAAGCGACACGCCAAAAATTAACAAAAGATAGAAAGCAAGCAAAAGAAAGCCTTTAAGCTTTCTTTTTTTGTTGTTTTTCTTGTCCTCAAGCTCAACTTCAAAAACTCTTCGCCCTCTTGGAAGCGGCGAAACGCAAAAAACTTCGTTATCACAATATTTAACAGAAACATATTCCCCCGCCTTTAAATAACCCATAAGCTGGGAAATTGTTTCGTAATCAACCTTATACTTCTTTGGCATAAGCCTAATAAGGTCGTCAACTTCCAAAACTTTATACGACCCCTCTAAACACTCTTTGTTAACTATTCGAAGCAAAGCTTCGCTCCTCTTGTCTAACACAAAGATATTATTTGCTATTCAAAAATTTTTAAACAATTTAACATTCAAAAACGCAAACTGGAACAATAATTTCCTCTTTTGTTCCCCCGGAATGGTGGCCTTTAAGCGGGCTTGGGCTGCTGTTTATGTTAATCCCAACGCGCTCTTCGTTTCCAACGGCAATAAAGTCGCCAATAAAATTTTTTAATTTTCTCAAATTTTTGCCATTTCCAAAAATTTTTTGCCTAATTGCCTCTTTTTGGGAAATTAAATCAAAATATCTGCCAAATTTTTTATTGAAAAGCCTTTTAAATTTGCCTTTCTTGCCAAATTTAATCTTAAAACTAACAAACCTTGGCTCCATGCTAAGCGGCCGGCTTAAAAGAGAGGCAAGCTCCTTGTCAAATTCAAAATATTTTCTAATGTCAACTTGGCCATGGTCTGCCGAAGTTATAATCAAAACATCTTTGTTTGTTGAAATCAAATTTTTAAGCCCGGCAACAATTGAATTAAATTTTTCTTGGGCTTCTTTAGATTTAACGCCAAATTCGTGCATTGTGTAATCCGGCTCGCTGCAATAGCAATAAAGAAAATGTTTTTCGTCCTCTTTTAAAATTTCGTCAATCTTTAAAAACATCTCGTCAATTGTATTTGCAACTTTGTGTTCAATTTTATTTGAATAGTTTAAATAGCTTGGGCCAACAGTGTAAATTTTTCTGTCTGTCTGCGCCCTGTCCAAAAAACAACCAACTTTTTGTGTATATGGAAGAACTTTTTCCTTTGAAAAGTAGTCCTTACTTGTGTAAATTTCAACAACTCTCTTTTGCTTTTTTAAATACAGCGTCCACGCCAAAAACAAGTGTTCGTCTGGATATTTTCCGCTCATCAGCGTTGTTGTTGCAGAGGTTGTTGTTGGCGGAAGATTTGAAGAAATTTTCAAAACTATGTGGTTTTTATAAAACGAATCTTTTTTAGAAAAATTTTCAACATTGTAAACACCAAGGCCGTCAAAAATAATAAAAACAACGTCCTTCTTATCTTTGTTTAATTTCTCTTCCAAACCCTTTAATGTTGGAACAGTTGTTCTTGCCCCAACTAAATTTGAAAGTGTTGCAGAAAGGTTTATCAACCCGTTTTGAAAATCTGGCTTAATCATGTTTTCCTCTTCTTGGAAATTATAACAAAAAAAATCCTTTAAGCAAAGGATTTTTAATTTTGGTACCCTCATGGGGAATCGAACCCCAGATTCCGCCGTGAGAGGGCGACGTCTTAACCGCTTGACCATGAGGGCATTCTTGTTTTTCTATGGCATTATAGCAGATATGAAACAAAAAAACAAGTGTTTTTTTAAACTTGTTTTTTATTGTTTAAAAACTTTGCTGCTGGTCGGCCTTTTCCGCCGCCAAAGATTCAGAAAATTCACTTTCAATTCTTTTAAGGTAGTTTGGCTTTGCAAAGTCAAAAAGGTGCTCCAAAACAGGCTCAATGTTGCCAAACTTTTCGTTAATTAAAGTTTCTGTTATTTCAAGAGTAGATTTCTTCTCCTCAACAACCTCTTTAATTGTTGAAAAAACCTTTAAAACATTTTCTTTTGCCAACTTATCTTCACGAAGAATCATCTTTATATATTCCTGATTCTGTTTGACTTTAATTGCGTCAAACCGGTCTCTAATTTGATCTTTTAAAATTAGATTGTCCGAAAGCCTTTCCAAAATTTTTGAAATGTTTTTAACTTCTTCTTCGTCTTTAAACAAATATTCCATTTTCAACTCCTGTTATATATCTTCGTCAATCAATGTTTCATAAACGCTTTCATAGATTGACGGCGCTTTCTCTCGCCAGAGCCTAACGGCGTTTATTGCGCTTGAGCGCGAAGGTGCGCGAAATTCAACGTTGAACATTGGTTCGCTGTCAAACGGAGAGCGTATTCTTAGTTTTAAATTGTAAGAGCCATCCTCCATCTTTTCATAATCTGCCAAATATTCCTGGCTTCGCTTAAAGGCAAGCCTGTTTTGCTTTGTGAATTCCTTAATCTCTTCCCTTAGGGCAAGCGGAATTCGCCTGTATAGATGGGATAAACAATTCCTTCCCTCATATGAGATGTTATATCTTGGCTCTTCTCCGTTTTGGTCTATGTTATATATAAAGCCAACTTCAAGAAGGTTGTATAAAATCTCCTTGCACTCCATGTAGTTAATCCAATTGTTTCTGCTTGAACATATGTCCAAAATTGAATTTTCTGCAAGCGGAATTTCAATTGTTTCCAAAACGAAAAGCAAAACAAGTTTGTTAACTGTTGAATCCGAACTTATGTTCATTTTTTCTCCTAAGTTAATATTACCACAAATTTTTAAATTTCAAATCTAAATACACCGCTAACTTGGCCAGAAACAACCTGCTTCCCTTCGCTAAGCCTTCCAAGAAGTGGAACTTGGCCGGCAAGCTTTAAGCCGTCAGCGCAAACGCACGCAATGCTTGGAAGTTCGTGGTCGAACTCGCTGTAGATAACACTTCCGCCCTTTGGAAGAGAAATTGCCCTAAGCCCCTTTCGATATCTTGCCGAAAGGCCAAATTCTGCAATTGGAATTCTCTTCCCAATTCCCTTGTTTGTTATAACGGTTAAGTTTCCAGACTTTGTAACCTGGCAGGCAAAAATTGCCCTGTCATCTCCGTCCAAATTAATTCCTCTAACACCGCCAGAAACGCGGCCTTGAACAGGGATATCCAATTTCTCAAAGTTCAAAACCATTGCATTTTTTGTTGCAAAGACAACAGAACCGCCCTCTTTGAACTCTTCAACGCCAATCAGCTCTTCGCCGTCCTTTAACTTTAGTGCTTGGAAAACGGCCTTTGCAATGTCATATTCTTCAAGTTTAGAAAGTTTAATCATTCCGTCGCTCGTGTAGAAGACAATTTCCTTCCCTTCCAAGTTAGACGGAAGTGCAACAATTGCAATTGCCTTTTCGTCGCTTCCAACTCTCTTGTCTATGTTTTTAAGAAGCGCTCCCTTCTCCTTCCACTTTGCCTCTGGAATGTTGCCGGCAGAAATTTTTAAGCAGTTTCCTTTGTTTGTAAAAATTAAAACCTTTTCGGTGTTTTTAATTTTTAAAAGCTGGGTGTGAACATGATCCAAAGTTGAAGATGGGCCAAGGTCCTTCGTTGCAAGGTTGTAATTTTTAAGCGGAATTGATTTAACTGCGCCAGAAGCACAAACAGCCAAAACAACCTCTGTTTCCATAATAATTGGCTCTAATTTAACCTTTGTTTTTGTTTCAATTGGCTGTGCTTTCTTGTCAATTTCGCTCTTTCTTCCGCTTTTAAAGCGCCTTTTAATTTCGCCAAGCTCTGTTTTAACAACCCCAAGTTGAAGGCGCTTGCTCTCATAAATTTTTGTAAGCTCTGCAATTCTAATCTTAAGCGCAGCAAGCTCTTCTTTAAGCTTGTTAACCTCAAGATTGACAAGTCTTGCAAGGCGCATATCTAAAATTGCTTGCGCTTGTTTTTCACTTAGCGCAAACTTGCTTCTCAGCTTAACTTTGGCCTCAGCAACGGATGCAGATGATTTTATTATTTTAATAACTTCGTCAATGTTTTTAATTGCAATTAAAAGGCCTTCCAAAATGTGGGCTCTTTCCTTTGCTTGGTCAAGCTCGAACTTTGTCCTTCTAAAAATGACCTCGCGCTGATATTCAACATAGTATGCAATTATATCCATAAGCCCCATCTGCTTTGGCTTTCCGTCTGCAATTGCAACCATGTTAATTCCAAAGGTAACTTGAAGGCCCGTTTGTTTGAAAAGATAGTCTAAAATAAACTTTTCGTTGGCTTCCTTTTTAAGACGAATAACCGCCCTCATTCCATTTCTGTCCGACTCATCTCTAATTTCAATAATGCCCGACAAAATGTTTTTATTTGCCTCTCTAAGCTCTGCAATTTTTTGAAGCAGCGCAGCCTTGTTTGTTTGATATGGAACTTCTGTTATAACAATGGATTTCTTTTCGCCCTTTTCTTCAATGTGGGTTCTTGCTCTTAAAATAATCTTGCCCTTCCCGGTTCTGTATGCCTCCTTAAGATCATCTCCTGCCAAAACAATTCCCCCGGTTGGAAAATCTGGCCCCTTGATGATCTTCATCATCTCTTCAAGCGAAATCTTTGGATGATCAATGTATGCAACAATTCCTTCAATAACTTCGCCAAGGTTGTGCGGCGGAATATTGGTTGCAACACCAACGGCAATTCCATATGCGCCGTTGACCAAAAGATTTGGAAAGCGGCCGGGAAGCATTGCCGGTTCTTTCAACGTGTCGTCAAAGTTTAGCATCCACCTAACCGTGTTCTTGTCCAGATCTCTTAAAAGCTCCATTGCAAGCGGAGTTAACTTTGCCTCTGTGTAACGCATTGCCGCGGCGCTGTCTCCGTCAATCGACCCAAAGTTTCCATGCCCCAAAACAAGAGGCTCTCTAAGTGAATAGTCCTGGGCCATTCTAACCATTGCATCGTAAACTGAGCTGTCGCCATGTGGGTGATATTTACCCATGCAATCGCCAACAATTCTTGCGCTCTTTCTAAATGGCTTGTCTGGCTGGAGACCAAGTTCAAGCATTGTGTAAAGAATTCTTCTTTGAACCGGTTTAAGCCCGTCCTCAACGCGCGGAAGAGCTCTGTCTAAAACAACGTGTTCGGTGTAAGGAATCATTGAATTGTGAAGAACATCTTCCAATGAAGTTAAAATAATTCCACTCCCATCCGCCTCGGAGAGGTCCAACTTAATTTGTTTTTCTCTTCTTGGCTTTGGTACGCGCTGAGCTCTGTCGCTTTCAATTTCATCCAATATGCTTTCGTTTTCTAAAACTGGTTTTTTAAAATTTAAATTTACTTTAGTTAAATCGGAAATTTCCTTTTCCTTAGGCTCTTCAATTTTTGTTTCCTCATCTCTTTCAGGCGCTTTATCGTTTTCCTGCTCAAAATTTTTGCCTTTTTGCTCGCCTTCTTCGCTTTGTTTTTCAGAGTTTGAAAAAGCCCTTGGCTCCTTGCCAAGCTCGCTTATATCTTTTTCTTCTCTTTCTTCCATCTCGCTTGAATTTGTTTCCAAATTTTGCGGTTTTAATTCATCAAAACCAAGCTGTCCATCAAGCTCTTTTGGGACCTCTTCCTTTTCAACCTCTAAAATAGGCTCAAGTTCGTCATAGCAAATTTGTCCTTCAATTGGTTCACTGTCTTCAACATTTTCAAAATCTTCAAATTCGTCCATACTTTAGTTAGTTTAACATATTTCGCCAAATTTTTCAAATAAAATAAAAAATTCTAAAACAAATAATCGCTTTGAAAAAAGGCTTAAAATTGATAAACTAAAATTATGATAAAAAAGGAATTTGTTTGCAAGGCGGAAGACAAGCTTTTAAATGTTATCTCTCAAAATAACATAAGCTATCAGTCTGCAAACAAACTTTTAAGGAAAAAGGATATAAAGGTTGACGGCGCAAGAATGTCTAAAAACATTCAAGTTTTCCCGGGGCAAGTAATAACAATTTTTATTCAAGAAGAAAACTTACCAAAGCTTTTTGAAAAAGTTTTTGAAGATGAAAATCTATTAATTATAAATAAATTTAAAGGAATTGAAATTTCAAGCAAAGAAAATCCCTCAATAGAAAAAATTCTAAATGAAGGCAAAGAAAAATATTTTCCTGTTAACAGGTTGGACAGGAACACAGAAGGGTTAACAATTTTTGCAAAGTCAAAAGAAGTTTTCAACTTAATAAAAAAAGCGCAAAAAAACAAAGAAATTAAAAAAAGCTATCTAACAGAAGTTGTTGGAACAACAAATTTTAGCGGCAAAACAATTGTTTCATATCTTCAAAAAGACGATGAAAAAAGCCTTGTAAAAATCTTTTCCTCGCCGGTTAAGGGAAGCGTTAAAATTGAAACAAGAATAACAACGTTAAACAATTCAAGCGGAAAAACAAGCCTTTTGCTCGTTGAAATTTTTGGCGGGAAAACCCATCAAATTCGCGCCCAACTTTCTTCGCTTGGCTTTCCAATTGTTGGGGACGGAAAATATGGAAAAAATTCCGAAAATAAAAAATTTAAGGCAAAAACCCAAAAATTAACTGCTTTTAAGCTTAATTTTAATTTTTCGGATAATAAATTAAAATATTTAAACAATCAAAATTTTGAAATTGTTCCAAGCTGGCTTGGAAAATAAAGGAGAAAAAAATGGAAAAGAAAGTTGTTTTAATAACGGGGGCATCATCTGGAATTGGGCTTGAACTTTCCAAAATGTTTATAAAAAAAGGATATGTTGTTTATGGCGCTTCGCGAAACGAATTTTCATTGGAAGGATTAAATCATTTAAAATGTGATGTTTCATCTTCCGACCAGTGCAAATATGTCATCAATGAAATAATCCGCCGCGAAGGAAAAATTGATATACTAATAAACAACGCAGGAATTGGAACTTCGGGCTCAATTGAAAACACAAGCGAAGAAGACGCAAAAAAAATTTTTGACGTAAACTTTTTTGGAACCTTCTTCATGTGCAAATTTGCCTTGCCAAGCTTGAGGCAAACGAAGGGAAGGATTGTAAACGTCTCCTCCGTTGCAAGCAAATTTTTCATTCCTTTCCAGGGCTTCTACTCTGCAACAAAAGCTTCTGTTGATGCGATTTCAGCCGCAATGCGCGCCGAAACAAAACCCTTTAAAGTTAAGATAACAAACGTTCGCCCGGGCGACACAAAAACCTCCTTCACAAAAAACAGAATAAAACAAGACGATGGCGTTTATAACGAAAGATATTCCTCATCAATTTCTAAAATGGAAAAGGACGAACAAAACGGAATGTCAAGCCAATATGTTGCAAAAAAAATATTCAAAGTTGCAACAAAAAGACGTCCGCCAAAAACGCTTACAATTGGGGTTTCATACAAATTCCTTCTATTCCTTGGAAAAATTCTTCCAAACAACTTTGTTGAATGGGTTATATCAAAAATGTATTCCTAACCTGCTTTAACCAATTAACCTCTTGTTTCATATATAAACAAGAGGTTTTTTTTGGCAAAAATTGAAGTTGAACTAAGAGATTATCCAACAATTAAAACCCACTGTAAAAATTCATATTACAGCGGGCTTTTGCAAAACCTTTTTGCTGGATCGGAGGGAGAAGTTGTTCTTTTCCTCCAGCTTCAATATCACGCAAACATTCTTCGTTCTTACAACGAAAAAATCTCCTCCGTTTTAAACGAAATGTCCTTAACAGACCTTCGCCACCAACAGCTCCTCGCCCACGCAATTGAAATGACCTATGGAAACCCAATCTACGCAACTTCCCAAGGAAAATTCATTGGAGGGCGCCAAATTGACTACATCAAAGACACAAAGCTAATTCTTCACGCAAACTTGGAGGCTAAGGAAAAATCTATCATAGATTACAAACTTGCAATTTCTAAAATTGAAAACGTTCAAATAAAACTTTTGCTCTCCGCAATTTTGGCAGATGAAGAAAACCACAGGTTGATTTTAAAAAAACTCCTCCGCTCGCTTTAACTGCTCTCTACCGCTTCTTTTTATGTCTAGTGCGCTTAAAACCCGCCTTTTTTTTGTGCGGTTTGAATTTTAATGAAAATATTGCTGATTAACAAAGAAGCTATTTAATTTCCTTACAAGTCGCGGCAAAAATTACAAGAATTTGTAATTTTTCGTCTGGCCGCGTATAAGAGAAAAAACAAGCGCCAAAGCCGCACGTTTCGCTGACAAGCGAAACCAGGCCTGAGCGCAGTTTCTTAACGGCCGCTTGAGATTTCTCTTTCTTTTTTTAATACAAAACAATTTTAACAGAAAATCTATTTGAAAACATTAATAGTCGCGGCAAAAATTACAAGAATTTGTAATTTTTCGTCTGGCCGCGTATTAGA
>ERZ1643249.5200-NODE-5200-length-10535-cov-11.342653_pt1 | contig 10535 bp, 11 predicted proteins | sample MGYA00579263_ERZ1643249 | MGnify/ENA primary metagenome ERZ1643249 (study PRJEB29033, sample SAMEA4952264) | chicken gut metagenome | biome: Broiler Chicken; feature: Gastrointestinal Tract; material: Caecum | place: Ireland | collected 2018 | study: Broiler...
ATACCACAACCCTTAACTCTTTTTTATTAATGTCTACTTTAAGGGGTGCATTTCAGTTGCTTATTCTTTTTGATTATAAGGGGGAAGATAGTTATGAATGAACAATTAGAAGATTATTTAAAAATTAATGATTTATTAAATGAAATAAGTACCCATGAAAAAGAATTATCTAGATTAAAACAGGAGTTGGAAAAAAGAAGGGTATTATTAGAAAAATGTACGACTTTTCCTTTGAACGAAATACTTCCTTTAATTAAAACTTTAATTAATAAAATTACTGGGTGTCAATATAATATTCAAATAGGTAAGGTTAAATATGAACATGGTTATATTTTTAAATATTATTTGTCAAAGTTTAAAAATAAAATAGATTGTGATAGTGATTTGTTTTATGATGGACTTAGTAATGGTAATATAATTTTAATTGGACATATAAAAAGTAAAGTTGCTCCAATATATCTTAGTTTATCTAGCAAGAAAAAAGAAGTTTTGCAATTAAATCAAGGAATGGGTAGCGAATATTTAAGTTATATTTTAGTTTTTTTAAATAATATTTCTTTAAGTAAAATTTTAGAACTTAAAGATAAGAGTAATAGGGATATTTTGGAAGAAACAGTATCATTTTTTGTGTCAGAAACCCAAAAAGAAAAAAGATTAAATAAATAGGTTAGGAGGTCATATGAAAGCATTAATTACTGGGGCATCTTCTGGGATGGGAAGAGATATGGCAAAATACTTAGCTAAATTAGGGTTTGATTTAGTGGTGGTATCAAGAGATAGAAAAAAACTAGAAGATACTTATAAAGATGAAAAAGTAAAAGTAAAAATTATTGATATGGATTTAACTAAAACTGATAATTGCATCAAATTACATGAAATGTTAAAAAAAGATAATATTGATATATTAATTAATAATGCTGGTTTTGGTGATGCTGGTAAGTTCACCGATACTAATTTAGATAAGGAATTAGAAATGATTGATTTAAATATTAAATCATATCATATTTTAATGAAATTATTTTTAACTGACTTTGTAAAAAGAGATTATGGAAAAATCCTTAATGTAGCATCCATCGCGGGATTTATGTATGGACCATATATGTCTACTTATTATGCTACTAAAAATTATGTTGTTAGTTTGACATTAGGAATAATTAGAGAATTGAAAAAGGATAAATCTAAAGTAAAAATATCTTTATTTTGCCCTGGACCTGTTAAAACAAATTTTAATAATGTGGCTAATGTAAAATTTAATATAGGTTCAATTGATAGTGAGTATGCAAGTAAGTATGCAATTGATAAAATGTTAAAAGGTAAAGAAATTATAGTGCCACCTAATATGAAAATGGTAAGATTTTTTGTACATTTTCTTCCCTATAAATTAATGATATTTATTAATTCTTATGTACAAGAAAGAAAAATAAAATAGGAATAGGGATATATATTTTTATTAATTTATATTCATTTTTTGATTCAATAATAGTAGAGGTAAACTTATACTTTACTACTTAGTATAATAAACAAATAATGAAAGAATAATTGAACAATAATATATTATTAATGAGAAAAGTAAATTTATTTATGCTTTTCTTTTATTTATGTTATAATATATATACTTTTATATGGAATTTGTAAAATATGAATAAAAAAGTCATTTGTTTATGATTATTTACGTTGTTAGAACTGTTTGATAAAAATATTAAAATATAATAAAATTTATAAGGAGGTAAAAAAAGTGTTAGATAGTTGTAGACTATGTCCTAGGAATTGTGGGGTTAATAGAAATAATAATGAATTGGGATATTGTGGTGCTGGCAATCAAATGGTTATTGGTAAATATTATTTACATAAGTGGGAAGAGCCTTGTATATCAGGTAATGTTGGATCTGGAACAATATTTTTTTCATATTGTAATTTAAGGTGTATATTTTGTCAAAACTATGAAATTAGTTCTTTACATAAAGGAAAGATAATTTCTGTTAATGATTTTAAAAATATATGTTTAGAATTACAAACTATGGGAGCTTTAAATATAAATTTAGTAACGCCAACACATTATGTTCCATTAATTATTGAGGGACTTAAACAAGCAAAAAAAGAAGGATTAACTATTCCTATAATTTATAATACAAGTTCTTATGAAAATGTAGAAACTATTAAATCATTAAATGGATTAATTGATGTTTATTTACCTGATTTAAAGTATTATAGAAATGAATATGGAATAAAGTATTCTAATTGTTGTGATTATTTTAAATATGCAAGTGAGGCAATTAATGAAATGTATAAGCAGGTAGGTAAGTGTCAATTTGATAATATTGGAAATATAAAAAGAGGGGTTATAGTAAGACATTTAATGCTACCTGACAATATTGATGATAGTAAAGAAATTATTAAGTATTTATATAACAAATATAAAGACGATATTTATATTAGTATTATGAATCAGTATACACCACTCAGAATTTTAAAATATGATAACTTAAATAGAAAAGTAAGTGATAAGGAGTATAATGAATTAATAGATTATGCTTATGATTTAGGGGTTAGAAATGCTTATGTTCAAGATGGTGAGACTCAATTAGAAAGTTTTATACCCAATTTTGATTTACATTAATTAGTGTAAATATCTTGCATAAAAATTGTATCCAATATATAATAAAAAAAAGGTAGGATGATTTTATGGACAAGAAAGTTAATAAACAAAGAGACGATTATTTAACGTGGGATGAATTTTTTATGGGAGTATCTAAATTAGCAGCTATGCGAAGTAAGGATCCTTCTACTCAAGTAGGGGCATGTATTGTAGGCAGTGATAATAGAATTTTATCAATCGGTTATAATGGTACTCCGAATGGTATAGATGATGATGTGTTTCCATGGGACCGCGAAGGTAATCCTCTTGAAACAAAGTATTTATATGTTTGTCATGCTGAAATGAATGCAATTTTAAATTATAGAGGAAGCAGAAAAGATCTTGAAAATGCTAAAATATATGTAGATTTATTTCCGTGTAATGAATGTGCTAAATTAATTATTCAAGCTGGAATAAGAGAAGTGATTTATTTGTGTGATAAATATGCGGAAACAGATGGGGTAATTGCGTCTAAAAAAATGTTTGATAAAGTGGGAGTAAAATATAAAATGTTAAAGCGCACAAAAGAACAAATCACGTTAAACTTAAAATAAAGAAAACTATTGATTAATTTAATAGTCATTTGCTATAATAATAAGTGATATAGGAAAGGTGAAAAAATGAATACATATAAAGTTACAGTACATAGTGAGGAAGAAACAATTGAACTTGCTGAGAATATTGAATCAGAAAAGTTTCCTAATATGGTAATATGTTTGAATGGAGATTTAGGGAGTGGAAAAACTGTTTTTGCTAAAGCATTTGGTCATGCAATGGGAATAGATGATGTAACTTCTCCAACATTTAACATTATAAAAGAGTATAATGGAGAATTACCACTTTATCATATGGATGTATATCGTGTAGAAGGAAATGTTGATAATTTAGGGTTAAACGAATATTTCGAAAAAGGCGGAGTTACTATTATAGAATGGTCTGATATGATTGAACAATATTTACCTAAAGAAAGATTAGAAATAGAATTTAAAATGACTGGTGAAAATTCAAGAATTTTGCTTATTAGGGCTTATGGTGAAGAGTATATTAATATATGTGAGAGGGTATTATGAGAACTTTGTTTATAGATACATCTTCTAGTGATGTATCTATTGCTATTGTAGAAAATGAAAAAATTATAAGTAAAATAATAAAAAACATTCCCAATCAGCACTCTATATATGCAGTAAAATTTGTGAATGATGTGTTGGAAAACGCTCAAATTGATGCTAAAGATATTGACAACATTATGGTAGTAAATGGACCGGGATCTTTTACTGGTATAAGAATTGGATTAACTATTGCTAAAATATATGGTTATTTATTAAAAAAAGATATAATAACAGTATCTTCTTTAAGGGCAATGGCCCTTAGTAGTGATGCCAAAATAGTTATTCCTGTAATAGACGCTCATCATGATAATTATTATTATGGTGTATATGATATGTTTGATAATATTATTTTAAAAGATAATTTTAATAATAAAGATGAATTATTAAAACAAATAAGCAAGTATGAAGATGCTGATATTGTGAGTAATGAAGAATTTGATAATGGTGATATAAAAGCTCGTAAAATAGAATATGATATTGTTAATATAATTAATCATTATAAATATGAATTGCCATCTAATCCACATTTTATTGTTCCAAATTATCTGAAATTACCTCAAGCATTAGAAGGAAAACATGATTAAAGAAATTGAAAAGATTGAAGATAATCCATTTTCTAGATATTTGGAATATTATATGGATAATAAAAAAATAGGTTATTTAAGATATGCCCTTATATATGACAGGATGGAAATTGAAGATTTATATGTTGAAGAATCTTATAGAAATCAAAAAATAGGCTCTAAATTAATGAGTTATTTAGTAAGTGTTGCGATCAGTTATCATGTTGTAAATATTACTTTAGAAGTTAGAATTAGTAATGAAATTGCAAGGAGTTTGTATAAAAAGTTTGGCTTTAGAGAGGTTGCTTTAAGAAAATTTTATTATGGTGATGAAGATGGTATATTAATGGAAAAGCAGGTGATGTAATGAAAGATATTATTTGTTTAGCAATTGAGACTAGTTGCGATGAAACAAGTATGAGTTTAATAAAAAATGGAAGTGAAGAGATAGCGACTGTTGTATTTACACAAATTGATATTCATAAAAAGTTTGGTGGTGTAGTTCCAGAAATTGCTAGTAGAAGTCATATTGAAAGTATAACGATTGTTTTAGACGAATTATTAGAAAAGTCGAAAATGAAAATTGAAGATATTGATATAATTGGGGTTACATATGGACCTGGACTTATTGGATCTTTACTAATAGGTTTACAAGCCGCAAAAACAATTGCTATGATAACTAAAAAGCCATTAATACCAGTTCACCATATAGCTGGTCATATATATGCTAATAATTTAGAAAATAGATTGAAATTTCCTCTTATTGCATTAGTAGTTAGTGGAGGACATACAGAACTTATATATATGGAGGAAGATTATTCTTTTAAAAAAATTGGAGGAACTCTTGATGATGCTGTTGGGGAAGCATATGATAAAGTAGCAAAAATATTGGGACTTGACTATCCTGGAGGTCCAATAGTAGATGCATTATCAATAAAAGGCAATGATACTTATGATTTACCTTATCCACTAGATGATAAATCATATAATTTTAGCTTTAGTGGCATTAAAAGCGCCGTAGTTAATATTGTTCATAACGAAAAGCAAAGAAAAAAAGAAATTAGAGTGGAAGATATGTGTACTTCTTTTCAAAATCGAGTTGTAGAAGTTATAACTAAGAAAACTATGAGGGCAGTTAAAGAATATAAAGTTAAGAACTTAATAATTGCCGGTGGCGTTGCTGCAAATAATGGACTTAGGAATAGATTTGCTATTTTGTGTAAACAGGATAAAGTGAACCTATCAATCCCTAAAATTAAATACTGCACTGATAATGCTGCGATGATTGGAGCAGCAGCATATTATGCATACAAAAAAGGAGTTATAGCAGATTTAGAACTTAATGCTATGGCAACAGATACATTATATAAATATTAATATATAATGTTTTTTTTAGTATAAATTCGCATAATTTTGAAAAAAATAATAAAAAGGTATTGCACTAAACAATAAAATGTTGTATACTAAAGAAGTCTTAAGAAAAAAGTGTTGCCTAATTAGCTCAGTCGGTAGAGCACTCGGCTGTTAACCGATAGGTCGTAGGTTCGAGTCCTACATTAGGCGCCATTAAGATTTTAAAACTCCTATATAGGAGTTTTTCTTTTTTATATCTATTAAATATATTTTTTTTTTGATATAATAATTATTGTTAGAAAGATGTGATAATAATATGAAAAAAATAGTTTTAGTAGATGGTAATAATCTATTATTTAGAAGTTATTATGCAACTGCATATTCAGGCAATTTTATGCGAAATGCTGATGGGTTTCCGACTAATGGACTATATGGATTTGTAAATATGATAAATAAAATAATTAGCGAAGAAAACCCTGAATATATGGTAGTGGCCTTTGATATAGGGAAAACTTTTAGACACGAAAAATATAGTGAATATAAAGGTGGAAGAGATGAGACTCCTAACGATTTAAAGGTGCAGTTTCCTTATGCTAAAAAGATACTTAGTGCAATGGGAATAATGTACTTAGAAAAAGAAGGATATGAAGCAGACGATATTATTGGTACTATAGCTTCTGAAGTGGATAAAAATGATGAATTTATTGGGCTTATTGTAAGTAGTGATAAAGATTTATTACAATTAATATCTAACGATATAGAAGTAAAACTATTAAAAACAAAGGATTATATTCGTATGAATCATGATACTTTTGTGGAAACTTATGGAATTGAACCAATTAGAATGATTGATTTAAAAGGATTAATGGGAGATTCTTCTGATAATATTCCAGGTGTTAAAGGTATTGGAGAAAAAACGGCACTTAAATTATTACAAGAATATGGTACTGTTGAAAATTTGTATAATAATATAGATAAACTAAAAGGAGCTACAAAAATTAAACTTGAGGAAGGGAGAAAAAGCGCTTTTGATAGCAAGGAAATAGCTACAATTTATAGAAAGGTGCCATTAGAGATAAAGTTAGAGGACACTAAATATCTAAAAAATATTTCTCAAGAATTAATAGATATATATAATTATTTGGGTTTTTATTCTTTTTTAAAAAAAATAGATTTACCTAAAAAGGATAATAGGGAAATTGAAGTCAAAATAATAAATAACGTAGATGATTTGAAAATTGATAAACCTGTTGCGGTATATTTAGATATAGATAATGACAATTATCACAATGCTAATATTATTGGAATGGGTGTTTATAATGATGAAATTTCTTATTATATACCATATAATTTATTGAAAAAGAATCCTTCTTTTTTGATAAATATTGAAAAGTATACATATGATGCAAAAAAAACATATGTTAGTTTAATAGAACACAATATAAAAGTAGATAAGTTAGTATTTGATACTATGGTAAGTGCTTATTTACTTAATTATAATTTAAAGGATGATATAGCATATTTAGCTAATGAACTGGAATTTAATATTCCTTTTATTGATAAAAAAGATGCTTATGATGTTGATTTAGAACTTAATATAATTGCTGAGAGAAGCGTAATGAAAGCAAAATTTATTTACGATACAAGAGAAAAATTTATAAAAGATATGGAGAGAGAAGAAGTTTTTAATTTATATAACCAAATAGAACTTCCACTTTCTATAACATTAGGGAATATGGAAATTGAAGGAATAAGAGTAGATAAAAATGTTTTGTTATCAATGAAGGATGATATAAAAGTAAAATTAGATTTATTAACTCAAAATATATATAATTTAGCGGGATGTGAATTTAATATATCATCTCCTAAACAATTAGGGGAAGTATTATTTGATAAGTTACATTTACCATATGGTAAGAAAAATAAAACGGGATATTCTACAGATGTAAATGTTTTAAATAAATTAAAAGGGGATTATCCTATTGTTGATTTAATACTTGAACATAGATCTTTATCTAAATTAAATAGTACTTATGTAGAAGGTATATTAAATGCTGTGAGTAATGATGGAAAAATTCATACAATATATACTCAGACAATAACAAGGACAGGAAGATTATCGTCAATAGAACCTAATTTGCAAAATATACCTGTTCGTAATGAATATGGCAGATTAATAAGAAAAGCTTTTATTCCTGAAGCTAATAGTAAAATAATGTCTTCGGATTATTCTCAAATCGAGCTTAGAATATTTGCTCATTTATCGCAAAATGAAAAATTAATTGATGCTTTTAATAATAATATGGATATACATACTAAAACAGCAATGGATATTTTTCACGTTTCTAAAGAGGAAGTTACTAAAGATATGCGAAGGCATGCTAAAGCAGTTAATTTTGGTATACTTTATGGTATAAGCAGTTTTGGACTTGCAGAGGACTTGGGGATACCTGTAAGTGAAGCCAAAAAATTTATGGATAAATATTTTGAAGCTTATCCTGGAATAAAAGAATTTATGAAAAAATTAATTGAAGAAGCTACAACCAAGGGGTATGCATTAACAATAATGAATAGAAAAAGAGTTATAGAGGAGTTAACAAATCCCAATTATATTATTAAAAATATGGGGCAAAGGATGGCTCTTAATACACCAATTCAAGGAAGTAGTGCAGATATTTTAAAAAAAGCAATGGTGGAAATTGAAAATGAATTTCAAAAATTAAAATTAAAAAGTAAAATGTTATTACAAGTACATGATGAACTTATATTTAATGTTTTAGATAATGAACAAGAAACTGTTATAAAAGTAGTTTCCAATATCATGGAAAATACATATAAAATAAGTGTACCATTAGTCGTAGATATTAATTTTGGCGCAAATTGGTATGAAGCAAAATAGGGGTGATATAGTGAACAAAATAACCAAAACTCTACTTGTAAGTGTATTTGTTAATGTTGGATTAGTTATATGCAAATTAATAATTGGGTTTTTAGGTAGTTCTAAGGCATTAATTGCTAATGCTATACATTCATTAACTGATCTAATTACTGACGGTATTGCGATTATTGGAAACAATTTTTCAATGCGACCAGCTGATTCTAAGCACCCATATGGATATGGACAAATAGAATGTGTTACCAACATAATTGTGGGATTAGTAATTTTAATATTAGGAATTAGTCAAATTATTAATGCTTTTTCTGGTGATATAGATATTCCTAGCAATATAATAATTTATACTAGTGTTATAGCTATTGTAGTAAAATATACTTTAGCTAAGTATATTACTATTAAAGGTAAAGAGTATAAAAGTGGTATATTAATAGTATCCGGTTTTGAATCAAAAGCAGATGCTCTTACAACTTTATTTGTTATTATATCTTCTTTATTATCAAAATTAACTGTCTATAATGATTTATACAAATACTCAGATAATGTTTGTACATTTGTTATTGGAATTTATATTTCTTATGTATCTTTAAAAATATTAAAAGAAAATGCATTTGATTTAATTGATAAAGTTGAAGATAATCAGGAATTAATAAATAAAATAAAAAAGAAAATACTTAAAAATGAGGAAATAAAAGATATCACTAGTTTATCTTTAATTAAATATGGGACTTATTATACTGCAAATTTAGAAATAGCTCTTAATAAAAATATAAAATTAAAAGATATTAAAGAAATAAATAAGAGATTGGAAAAACAATTAGTAAATAGAAGAACTAGAATATCATATTTAGTACTTAGTACTACTGTATATGAAGGAAGTGAATAATATGCCAGAACTACCTGAAGTAGAAACAGTAAAAGAAACACTTAAATTAAAATTAATTGGTAAAAAGATAAAAGATGTTAAAATTTATTATGATGGAATAATTGCTTATCCAGAAATAAAAGAATTTTCTAAACAAATAAAAAATTTACCTATTAAGGATATAAATAGAAGAGGTAAATGGTTGATGTTTGATTTAGACAAATATTATTTGTTATCGCATTTAAGAATGGAAGGAAAATATTTTTTTAAAAACAAAGGTGATAAACTAGATAATCACGAACATGTGGTTTTTTCTTTAGACAGCAATGAAGAGTTAAGATATAGGGACACCAGAAAATTTGGGAAAATGTATTTAATAAAAAAAGAAGATATTAATAACGTTGGGCCAATCAAGGACTTAGGTTTAGAACCATGGGACACTAATTTAACTAAAGAATATCTTAAAGATAAATATAAAACAAAAAAATTGCCAATAAAGACAGTACTTCTTGATCAAAGTATTATTGTAGGTATCGGTAATATATATGCTGATGAAATATTGTTTTTATCTAAGTTAAATCCTTTAATTAAGTGCTGTGATTTGAAGGATGATGATTTAGAAAATATAATTAAATATACAAAAGAAGTATTAGAAAAAGCAATTAAATTAGGTGGAACAACAATAAGAACTTACACTTCAGTAGATGGAGTACATGGTAGATTTCAAAACGAATTATTAGTTCATGGTAAAGATAATGATTCATGCCCGGCTTGTGGACAAGCAATTAAAAAAATAAGGGTTGGAGGAAGAGGAACTTATTATTGCTCTAACTGTCAAAAGGATATATATGAAAAGTAATTATATAATTGATAAGCATATTGAAAAACTATATAAATATGGTTATACTGATTTTTTACTACCAAATGAATTCTTACAAGTAAAAAATAAGTTAAAGAAAACAGAATATAATGTTTATAAACCATATATTGATAGTGAAAAAGTAATACTTTATAGAAAGATAAAACCAGAGATAGTATTGTACAAAATTATTAGTAGTGAAACTTTAAGACATCAAGATATATTAGGAACTTTATTTTCTCTTAATTTAAGTATATA
>ERZ1643249.5204-NODE-5204-length-10527-cov-4.613923_pt1 | contig 10527 bp, 8 predicted proteins | sample MGYA00579263_ERZ1643249 | MGnify/ENA primary metagenome ERZ1643249 (study PRJEB29033, sample SAMEA4952264) | chicken gut metagenome | biome: Broiler Chicken; feature: Gastrointestinal Tract; material: Caecum | place: Ireland | collected 2018 | study: Broiler...
TTCTAAATCTAACCATCGTCCTATTGTCATGCCCATTCCCCTGTTGATTTAACATATGTTCGATCAGCAGGGCTTTTTCCCCCCTTATCTAAAAATCGGAATTTCCTATAAAGCAAAAAGAGGACGCCACAGCTTTGGCATCCCCTGCTCATCCAGATCTGCTTATTTACTTTGCTCTTCAGCGGACTGTCCCGCTGTCCTTTCCGCTTTTCCCTCTCAGGATCCTGCTGAACTTCCGTATGTACATGACAAACGCCAGAAGCATAAAGCAGCCGCTCACTGCGATCAGGACATTTGCCAGAGAATACGGGATCCACGGTATAAAGATCAGTATGACCATGACCGCATAGAATACAGCCGTATTCACCTTACCGTACCACATGGCGCCGTCATTGTGCTCCGTCTTCTCCAGTACCTTATACCCTGCTGCCGCCACAAGGATCTCCTTCACAAGGAAGAGTGCGAACACCGCGCGCAGCAGCGGATATTCTGAGAGGAGGCAGACGATCAGCACACACTGTGTGAGCTTGTCCGCAATGGGATCCAGTATCTTCCCGATCTCGCTGACCATGTTCCACCTTCTCGCGATCTTCCCGTCAAGAAAATCTGTCACTGCCGAGAGGAGCAGCACGCCTGTCAGCCAGTATCTCTTGTTCTCTATCTCCGACGCATAGTACATCCAGAGAAATACTCCTGCAAGTATAAAACGGAACAGACTCAGTGCATTTGGTATCGTGAAAATATCTTTCTTACTGTTTACCAGTTTCATTTTATCATTCCTCCGTCCGTATGGAGCGGAAAGGTTCTCCCCTCTGATAGAACCTTTCCTCCCATGTTAATCATTGTACCCTCTGGTCGGAGAAATGGCAAGGCAAATCTTATTTTGCCCCATGGTCCTATTCTATCCTTCTCAGTTTTTCCACGATGCTGCCTTTATTCCACACCCTGTCAATGATCCAGGCAATGACCGCTGCTGCCGGAATACACACGAGCGCTGCCAGAGACGCCGGCAGGATTGTCAGAGTATATTTTGCAAACCACCAGCCGGAAACGACCACTTTTACAGCCGTCAGCGACAGAACTGCACTCAGAAGAACACCGGCTGCCCCGGAGATGACCGCATACAGGATTCCCTCATACAGGAAAAGTCTTCTGAGCTGACGCCGGCTCATGCCGATACTGCGCATAACCGCAAACTCATTCTGTCTTGCAATGGCCCCGGTCAAAATCACATTCGTCAGGTTGAGGATGCCGATGACTGCGAAGATCCCTGCAAGCACGACTCCGGCCATACGGTAGGTTCCCTGCATTTCATCAAATTCCTGTTCGGCGGACTGTTTTGTGATCACGCTCCCGCTCATCTGAGACGCCATCTCCTGCGCCTCTTCCAAATATTCTCCATCGTCTGACAGAAAGCCTGCCATGATCACATAGTTTCCGCTGTCCAGCTTCTCGTAATCCAGATTTCCCTCGATGAGCGTCATATTCCTCATCATGTTCTCATCCCATCCATAGAGCATCCGGCGCCAGTCAAATTCTTCGACTGCCTCCGCCTTTTCTTCCTCGCTGCCGTCTGTGACGATATTCACCCTGGCTCCGTTTCTCTCTGTGATCGAGACTGAGGAAAGGGCGCCGCCGTCCGCCTCAGTCACTTCATCTTCCGGGAGGATGTGGATGTAGGATTTTCCGATATCCACTGCTCCTTCCAGTTCTTCAATCTGCTGTATCAGCCCGGGATTCAGTGTCTTTGTGGTATCCGCCACATTTGCGTTGTCATAATTACTGCTGTGTACGGTAAAGTCCGTCACAGCTTTTCTCCGCACATAGGTCTCTTGGTCAAAGCATCCTGTGGCATTGAGTACACTGTTCAGCAGTATCAGGCTCAGGGAAATACTGAGGACAACGAGCACGGTCCTGCCCCGGCTGCGCATGATATTTTCCCACGCCATCCGGAAGATACGGTGCCTTGAATTCCTGCCCTTCTTTACCGTCAGCTTCATGCCGTCGCCTTCCTGATAGCGGAGGGCCTCCACCGGAGACACCCTGCCTGCGATCCTGCCCGGGCGGCTGCAGCTGATCCATACTGTGAAGAATGTGAAAACGGCCGATACGATCCATACGATCAGATTCGGGCGCACGAAAACCGCCTGATTGGTCGTCATGCTCGTCATGACAAGCGGAAGAAGTGCATTTCCGAGAAGCCATCCGAGGATCAGACCTGCCGGTATGCCGGCTGCCGCCAGGAGCCGTCCCTGCCGTTTCACCATATACCGGATCTGTCCCGGGGACGTTCCGATCGTTTTGAGCTGTCCATACAGCCGGATATCTTTTAATATGGAAATGCGAAATATATTGTAAATGATCAGGTAACCCGCCGCCAGGATAAGCAGCACTCCCGCCACAGCGGCCAGGATCAGTCCGCCGCTCACGCCTCCCTGAGACTCATAAGCCGGATTGACGTGATGGACGACAAACTCTTTCTCTCCTCTCTCAGTCTCCGGATCAAAGCCTGCGTTTCTCAGGACCTCATCCAGCTGCGCCTCCACATTACGTGAGGAATCGAAGCTTCCCCGGATACAGTAGCTTCCTGCCACGGATGCATCATGAGTGATCGTACTCTCATCGATCCGCTCCTCTAAAAACGCTTCCGATACCATCATTTCCGCGGTCTGTTCGTATTTCTGCCCTCTCCAGATCCCGCACAGGGTAAAGTCTGTCTCCTGCACACCTTCGTCTGTAATGTACTGAATCGTGATCCTGCTGCCCAGTTCTGCGGGGACTCCCAGAAGCCTCAGCACTTCTGTATCGCAGGCAATATCATACTGCTCCTGTGGCATATGTCCTTCCTCAATCTCCATATAACTGTATTCCGCATAGTTTTCATCCATCCACGCAAGCGATACGTTCATATTGGCGAGTTCCGGATTGGCAGCATTCCACAGCGGTCTTTCCACTCCCACTGTTTCCCACGCCGGATCCGCCATGATCTCTTCCGTCTCTTCCGCTGTCGTAAATTTAACAGATGCCATAAACCTTGTTCCGGACTGACGGATCCGCTGCTCGAAGATACTCACCTGCGCTCCCTGGAAGACTGTCGCCACAGCGGTAAAGAGCACTGCAGTCAGAATGATGGCGAGAAGTGCGATGACGTTTCTGATCTTGTTCGCCTTTAAACAGTTATCGGACAGCGTCCGGATAAATCTCTTATTGTCATTTCTAAGAAGCATGCCTTTCCCCTCCTATCTCACAGCATTCCCGGACGCGATCTTTCCGTCCTCGATCCGGATGATCCGGTCAGCCATCTGAGCGATCTCCGGATTGTGGGTGATCATGACAAGGGTCTGCTCGAACTCTGTGCTTGTCATCTTCAGAAGTTCCATCACTTCCAGGGAAGTTCTGGAATCCAGATTTCCGGTCGGCTCATCGGCAAGAATGATGGCCGGCTTGCTCGCAAGCGCCCTGGCGATCGCCACTCTCTGCTGCTGTCCGCCGGAGAGATTGTTGGGCAGGTTATCGAGTTTTTCTTCCAGATGCAGCATCCGGATGATCTTTTCCACATATCCACGATCCACCTGATTTCCATCCAGTTCAATCGGCAGAACGATATTCTGATATACGTTCAGGATAGGCACAAGATTGTAGTTCTGAAACACAAATCCAATGTTTCTCCTCCGGAAAACCGACAGCTGTTCATCACTCATCCTGGCAATCTTCTTTCCTCGGATGATGATATCTCCCGAATCCGGAATATCCAGACCTCCCAGCATATTGAGGAGCGTAGATTTTCCGCTGCCGCTCGTTCCGATAATGGAGACGAATTCTCCCTGTTCGACCGCAAGGCTCACTCCGTCCAGCGCCTTTGTGATATTGGGCTCTTTTCCATAATATTTTTTCAGATTTTTTGCTTCTAAGATACAGCTCATGGTCTCTTCCTTCCTTTCTGCCTGTTTTCTATAAGAACAATATAAAAAGAGATTGTCTCAAACTGTTCTCAAAAATATCACAGTTCTGAGACAATCTCCCAGCCATGCATTCTATTCAACGTTTCTCCAACGGAAGATGGAGCGAAAATATCGCTCCCTCCCCTTTTCTTGAACGCACCTCAACGAACCCCTTTTCCTGATTGACGATCTGCCTGGTCAGATAAAGGCCGATCCCAAGCCCCTCCGTATCCTCATTTCCGGGCTCACGGTAAAATCTTTTAAAAATATCGGTCAGCGCTTCCTCATGAATTCCGCACCCCTGGTCTTCTACACAGATCCGTACATAATAGTCAGTCGCCGCCGCGCTGATCCTGATCCTGCCTCCCTGCGGGCTGTATTTCACCGCATTATCCAGAAGATTGAACAGTGCTTCCTGGGTCCATTTCCGGTCATACCAGGCAAACAGCTCCGTACTGCATTCGGTACTGATATCGATTTCCTTTTTCTCTGCCCTGACTGCCGCATCACACACAGCTCCGAAGATCAGGTCATACACTCTCTGCCATTCCGGCCTGACCGCGATCAGCCCGGTCTCAAGACGCGACATCTTGATCATGCTCTTCATCAGGAACTCCAGCTTGTCCAGCTGCCTTTCCTCTGCCCGGACGAATTCACGTCTCCGCTCCTCCGGAAGCCCTTCCCGTTCCAGAAATTCATGGTACATCCGCAGACTCGCGACAGGCGTCCTCACCTGGTGGGAGATGCTGCCTACGATCTCTTCGATCTGCCGCTTATCCCTGGCTCCTTTTTCATTCTGGCTTTTCATGATCTCATAGAGCTGACGCATCTTTACCTGGATACGTCCCACCAGAGTCTCCTTTTCCTCTTCAAAAGCGATCTCCCCTGTTCCCGAAATCATGGCATCCAGACTCCTTGTAAGCTTTGCGGTATATTCCACCAGATTTTTTCTCGTGAGCAGCATGACGAGCACAGAGAGCAGAAGGATGATAAGCGATGCGCCCAGCATTGTTCCTGCTATGATCATCTCCATCCCGCTTTCTCCTTCCACTGATATCCCATTCCGTACATGGTTTTTATATAGTCGTGCTCCGGGCATACCAGCTTTTTCCTGAGCCGGTTGATATTGACCGCCACGGTATGTTCATCTACATAATTTCCCGATGCATCCCATATCTTTTCCAGCAGGAGCTGCTTTGTCACCGTCCGGTTGGAGATCAGGATCTTTAAGATCCGGAACTCTGTCGGCGTCAGAGGAAGTTCCTTTCCGCCCAGTCTCGCCGTCATATCCCTGCAGTTCATCCTGCTCCATACCCCTTGCCGTGAGAAAGATGACCGGTATCCCGCATTCTCCTTTTACTGCCCTGCAGAAGTCAAATCCGTCCCCGTCCGGCAGACTGCCGTCAAGAAGGATCAGGTCAGCCCCTTTTTCGTCCAAAAGGGCCATTCCCTCCGCCAGAGTATACGCCGGATAGACTCGATATTCATACAATTCCAGGTCATAGGCCAGACCCTTGTTCAAATCCCTGTCGTCCTCGATCAGAAGTATTCTTTTCATCGCTGTTCCCCGCTGTATTTTTCCTTTTTCCTGCTCTGCCGGATTCTCGGCACAGACTCTGCCGGCCGCAGGTCACGCCAGCTTTTCCAGCATCACTTCCACGACTCCTCCGCACACCATACCTTCGTCCTCTGCCGCTTCCATCGTCAGATCCGCCTCGCAGATCTGGAATTCCTTTTCTCCGGTCCGAATCATGAGCAGCGCCTTCTGCACGATCTCGCTTTCCACGCAGCCGCCGCCGATCGTATCCACTGTAGCTCCGTCCTCAAAGATCAGCATCTTCGTCCCGGTTCCTCTGGGCGCAGAGCCTTTTCTCGAGATGATCGTTGCCAGCACCTTCTGTCTGCCGTCGTCCGCAAGGATAGCCGAAAGGAGTGCTTTCGGATAGCTTCCGCATTTTACACCACTGTGCTTTACCCGGATGATCTCCGCCACGATAGAGACTGCGATCTCTTCCGGGGTCTCAGCGCCTATCTTCAGACCGATCGGTGTGTGCACGCTGTCCAGGAGCTCACGGCTGATCCCCTTCGCCGCCAGCTGGTCCTTCACGATCGCCACGCGTCTCCTGCTGCCCATCATCCCCACATAGGCGCAGGTCTTCTTCAGGATGCTCTCCAGGCAGATGGTGTCATACCGATGTCCTCTCGTCACAATGACAAACCAGGAATCCGAATCTCCTCTGACTCCTTCCAGAGCTTCTTCAAAAGGCTCGCAGATCACGGTGTCTGCCCCTGCAGCTCTGGCATTATCTGCGAATTTCGGCCGATCCTCCAGCACTGTCACTGTGAAGCCCAGCATCTTTCCGATGCGGATAACCGGCATGGACACATGTCCTCCGCCGCAGATGATCAGCCTGGGAGTCCTTCCGATGCGCTCGCGGAAAACCGGCGCAGAGCTTTCATCCACAGCAGGAGCTGCATCTTTCACAGTCTCTCCGAAGGGATCTTGAGAAGCCGGCGCACACTCTCCGCAGGAATCTTCCCCTGCCCCGTTTCGGACAAGGTACTTTTCTCCCGCATGACTGCCGCTCAGAACCGTCTCCGCCCAGATATCGCCGGAACTTTCGCCGAGCGCCTCCGACAGCCGGATATAAAATTCCTTCTGATCCAGTCTTTCTCTCTTCATTCCGTATTTCCTCCCTGCCGCCTCTGTGCTTTTCAGGCATGCAGAAGAGGCTGTCAAAATTCACATTTTGCAGTCTCTTCTGCCCATACGGTCTCATTATATCATAGGCTGAAATGAAAAAAAAGAAGTATCCGTCAGCCTTCTCAGCTGTCCGGAACCTTCTTTTGTGCTTGCGTTTTCACCCGATCTCCTGTTACACTGATTACATTAAAAAAGAGGTGAACTTATCAGATGAAACATCCTTTTGAATACGAGATCATATACAGCCGCCGCAGAACTGCCGCCATCCAGGTCACATCCGACGGGAAAGTCCTGGTGCGCGCGCCCTTCCGATGCCCCCGCTCCTTCATCGATTCATTTCTTCTCCAGAAAGAGGACTGGGTGCTGAAGCATCTGGAGCAGGCGGAAAAAAACAGGGGAAAGTGCCCGGACCCTGAACGTCCGCCCCTGTCTGAAGCGGAACGCGCCCGCTATATCAAGATCGCCCGTGATATTTTCACCCGCAAGACAGAATACTACGCGCGGCTCATGGGAGTAACCTACGGGCGCATCTCCATCCGCGAGCAGAAGACCCGCTGGGGGAGCTGCAGCAGCAAGGGAAACCTGAACTTTAACTGGCGGCTGATCCTTGCCCCGGAGGAAGTGCTGGACTATGTGGTCGTCCACGAGCTTGCCCACCGCCGGGAAATGAACCATTCCAAAGCATTCTATGCCGTCGTTGAATCCATGCTGCCTGATTACCGCAGGGCTCAGAAATGGCTCAGAGATAACGGGCAGTCACTCTGGTACGCCGTGTAAGTTTATACCATGCTTTTCTTCTGTGCAGTTTCTTTCTGCACAGCAGTCTGTCCTTACGCCATACATTCCCCCTGCGCCCCATTGTCATTCTATTCCGCTCTCTGCTCCTGTCCTCTCTCCGCTCAGTCCGGCCTCTCTTTTCTTCCGCTTCTTCAGCTTCAGATGCCATGCGCAGATAACTGATACGATCGGAACGGTTAGGATCACGCCCATTGTGGAGGCAATTCCCTGGATCACTTCAATCCCGATCGAATACATATTGGTAATCTGCATCACTGTGTAGTTATAGACATACATGAATACAAGGGTATTGATGGAACTTCCTGTGAACGCCAGGATCAGCGTATTTGACATCGTCCCCATCATATCTTTTCCCACCCGGATGCCTGATGTGAACAGCTCTTTCCTGCTCAGCTCCGGATTCCGGTAATGGATCTCATTGATCGTAGAGGCAACCGACATCGCAACATCCATCACTGCCCCCAGCGTCGAGATCAGGATGCCCGCATAGAGCAGTTCTCCGATCTTCACGCTGGTCATCTGTCCTACATATTCAAGCTGCTCGATCTCTGCCACATTGTAGCCGGAAATCTGGGTCAGCCTTCCGAACAGCACTGCAAGAATACCGGATATTCCCACTCCCGCCACCGTTCCGATCATGGAAGTGACACTCTTGCTTGAGATGCCTCCGATCAGATACATAGTGACAAATGTCGTCAGCACTGCCACGACAATAGCTGCAAATATAGGAGAAATCCCCCGATAGATCATCGGAAGGAAAAGGAATACGATACATACAAACGTAAAGACGAGGGCAACGGCGGAATTAAAGCCCTGCTTCCCACCGATCACACAGAGGGTGATCAGGAACAGAAGTACGATCGCATACAGCATCCAGGTGCGGTCATAACTGTAGACCGTAACATAGAGAGAGTCATCACTTTCGTTTACCTCGGCAATGACTCTCATTCCTGGTTCACAGTGAGCTCCGTAGAGATAGCTCGAAGAGCTCACTGCTTCCACTGTATTTCCTTTATAATCTCCGCTTAAAAGTTCCAGAGAGACAACCTGATTACCGATCTGATTGCCCGACTCTGTCTCATTATCCTCCAGGATCTCTATGACTCTGGCCTTCTCAAATGTCTTTCCTTCTGTGTCATACAGGCCGATCCTCTCAATCTGGTTGTAACGGTACAGAAAAACTGCAAATACCGCTGTGATCAGCAGGATAATAATGTGCCTTTTATGCTTTTGGATCCACTGCATTTCAGCTTCTCTTTCTCCTGATGTAGATTGTTGTTCCGCCTAATGCCGCTGCGAGTACAAGCACTGCAGCAGGGATCACTACATTTGTATGATCTCCCGTCTTCACAGGTTTTATTGTTGACGGCTTCGCATTTACGCCAGGCGCAGATGTATTGCCCTGCGCATTTCCGTTCTGGCCCGGTTCAGCTGCTGTTCCGTTCTGGTCGTCGCCCGCCGGAGTCTGAACCGGTTTCTCCTCCAGCGCATCCATGGCGCTCTTGAGAGCTGTATATGCGTTCGTCAGTTCTTCTGTCGTCGCTTCCGCATCATCATTTACAGCCTTTGCTGCCTCCAGAGCCTGCTGCATTACACTGTAGCTGTCTGCTGTATAGTCGTCCGCTGAGAGTGTCTCTGCCTGAGAGATCAGATCCGCCAGCTGACTGTGATCCGCGGATTTCACAAGCATGAACTGAGTATCGATCGGTTCATCTGTATCTGTGCGGTATGTGTTCAGAGTCAGGGTCGTCTCTGTTACATCGATCACAGAGTAAGTCGGCACATCCTGCTGCCATCTGCTGGCAATGTAAGTCTGCTGTCTCGGCACCAGATCGTAGTATTTACTTCCTGAAGAAGAGCCTGCGGTAAGATACATGATACCTTCGGAATCGATTGCCACATCCTGTCCTTCTGTAAGCTCCAGCACTGCATCATCGTCCATCACAGAGTGCAGATACTCAAGATATCTCTGCTCCGCCGGATCTGTTGTATCATCCTGGATATTTGCCGGAGCCTCATATCTTGTCTCAGTGCTGTCTCCCACGTCAAGATCTTTGTCGAGCTGCTCGTCAAACTCATCGTCTGTATATTCAAATCCTGTCGTGCTCTGTCCGCCCTTGAGCATCTTTGTTCTGGAATATGCATGGTCATGTCCTGTCAGCACGATATCCACGTCATTCTCCTCGAAGATCGGAACAAGACTGTAGCGCAGATTTGTGATCTCCGGCTCATTGGAATGCTCTGCGGAACCGTAGATATCCTGGTGCAGAGTCACGATCCTCCATTTGCAGTCCGGGTTTGCAGCTACTGTCTGCTCGATAAACTGTTTGTGCTCGCTCACGTTCGTGTCCTGTGTGTTCAGGATGATGAACAGCGCGCCGCCGTATGTAAAATAGTAATCTCCGCCTACGTAGCCGTTATCGCCGAGATCGCTTAAGTTTGCCGTGTTAAAATGATAGGTATAGTTCGCATTGTCCGCGTCATGGTTTCCTACCGTGGTCGCTACCGGAACGCTCTTCATGATATCCGGGCTTAAATATCCGGCATACTCCATCTCGCTGACTGTACCGTCCTTGACCTTCTCCGCGTTCGTCTGGATCTGGTCTCCCGAAGAGAGGATAAAGCTTGCTGTATTACCGGTCTTTGCATAAGCTCTCTCCAGCGTATAATTCCAGTTAAATGTATCATTGCGCACCGCCTCCGACTGTGCTGTCAGGAAGGTAGGCTTCTGGATATCCTCCGGAGTCTTTGCCTTCTCCTCATTGGAAGAACCGATCTGCGGGTCACCTACGAACACGAAGCTGAATGAGCTTGTGTCATCGTCTGTTGTGAAAGACTCGATCTCTTTTCCTTCCACCTGATAGTAATAAGTTGTTCCTGGCTGAAGTCCCTTCAGCGTAACCTTATTGCTTACATAGCCTTCCTGCGCCGCAGTCTGTGTGATCTCAGCGCTCTGTGCGTCGCTTAAATCGCTGTTTGTCCCATAGACAAAACCTGTCTGCTCGCCATCTTTGCTGTACCATGCAAAGTTCATCTGTGTCTCGTCAGATCCCGGCGACATGGAAACCTGTGTCCAGTCATCCT
>ERZ1643249.5206-NODE-5206-length-10524-cov-9.813736_pt1 | contig 10524 bp, 17 predicted proteins | sample MGYA00579263_ERZ1643249 | MGnify/ENA primary metagenome ERZ1643249 (study PRJEB29033, sample SAMEA4952264) | chicken gut metagenome | biome: Broiler Chicken; feature: Gastrointestinal Tract; material: Caecum | place: Ireland | collected 2018 | study: Broiler...
AAACAGGAGATCCTGAACCAGCTTAAACTCTACGAAGCTGACGTGAAGCGCTACGTAGATGCAGCCGAAAGCACTGATGATCCAGAAACCTATATTTATTGGTTGAAGATGGAACTTGCTGCGCGCGGACGTGTATCCGCGCTCAGATGGGTACTGGAGGGATACGATGAGTAACGCAGCTATTCGCCGCTTCGTGGCCGTCATGGTCACCAGCTACATCGTGATCGCGATGATCGGTGCTATAGGGGCATGGCTGTTCCTGGCCGTGCCCAAGAGCGCGCAGCTCAATGACGCCCAAAACCAGATCGACAAGCTGGAGAACCAGCTAGATGTGCTGGAAGAAGGCAATCGCGTGCTGGCCGAAGAGGTCGAGGTCAAGGAGACTCTGATTGAGAACCTTGAGTGGGAGATGGAAAACAGATGAAAGAACTTAGGATCATGCAGGAACTGATGATCGACGCGTTCCAGCGCGGTTGGCATCTTCGGGCAGAGACGTTACGCCAGCAGATCATCGCATATATCGCCGACCTCAATCACGATCCGGTGGATCCGGTGATCATGAGGACAGACGAAAGACAGGAAGAGGAAACGGAACATGAAAGAGATTATCTTGAAAAGAATTGAACTGACCAATTTCAAAGGTCAGGCACATCGGGTAGAAGAGTTTCAGTCAGGAGAAAACTTTATCTATGGCGCCAATGGCACCGGCAAAACAAGCGTGTTTGACGCGTTCCTCTGGCTGCTCTTTGGCAAAGACTCCAAAGGGCAAAGTGAGGAGAAGGCCAAGATCAAGATGCTGGATCCTGATGGTAAACCGGTATGGCACACCGACAATAGCGTGGAAGCGACCTTGCTGGTAGATGGCGAGGAGCTGACGCTGAAGCGTACGTACCAGGAAAAGTGGCGGAAGCCGAAAGGACAGATCGAAGCCGTGTACGATGGTCAGAAGACAGTATACAGCTGGAACGGAAATGAAAAGATCTCCGCCGCAGAGTACAAGAGACGCATCAGCGAGCTCGTCGACGAGGAGCTCTTCAAACTGATCACGGATCCGCGCTACTTCGCGAGCCTGAAGCCGGACAGACGCCGGGAGATCGTATTGGCCATGGCCGGTGATGTCACGCCAGAAGAGATCCGCGGATCTGATCCGGAGCTGCGAAGCTTTGACCCCGGCAGGAATATTACCGAAACCAAACAGGTGGCCATGAGCACGCGGCTGAGATGCATCCATGAGCGCGATAACTATCCGGCGCGTATTGATGAGCTGATGCAGCAGAGGACGCGCAAGGAAGCTGCTATGGCCGAACTGATGGACCACAAGGATGAGTATTACCGCCAGATGCTTGCCAAGGCGAACGACCAGCTTGAGAAGCTGGATGAGCTGCAGGGCGATGTGTCGAGACGCGTGGATGCCATCATGGCCGCCAATCATGTGCGCATCCAGAAGCTTGCGCAGATCGAGCAGTACAAGGCGAAGAAGCAGGCAGAAGCCGATGCAACGGTGCGGGAATATAACCAGAGAAACGCAGATCTGCAGCGGCAGATCAGCAAGCTGAAGATGACGGTCGAGCAAGACATCGAGCGTGTCGATCGCTGCAACAAGAAACTGGATGAGGTGCGTGAAATGACCGCGGCGGCCCGGGAACATATCACGATGATCAGATCAGAGGAACCGCCTGTATTCGGCGCGGTGTGCTGTGACAAATGTGGCCAGGAACTCCCGAATCAGGAAGAGGAACAGGAGAAGCTAATCGAGAAATGGCGGGCGCTGCAGCGGAAGAAGATCGAGGAATTGACGAAGGATGGCAACGAGGCATACCAGAACGGTCTTGCACTGAAAGCTGAGATCGCGGAGAAGGAATCCGAGATCAAAGAGATGAGGCAACAGATCAGCGATCTTGAGGCTCAGATCACGGTCGACCGGGGCTACTACCAGGTAGATCTCAGCGATGACAAGGAGCTGCAAGAGATGATCGCCTCCGTTCCGCCGGAACAGTCGGTCAGCGAGGAGATCACGGCGCAGAACAACCGGATCATCGGGCAGAAGAACCGATATATTCAGGAGCGCGATGAGGCTGCCGCGGCGCTGAAAAGATATGACATGGTCCCGGTGTACCAGGAAGACATCAAGGCAATCAACGCACGCTGCGCAGCGCTGGAAAAGGAGTCGCTGGAGATCAACCAGTGGATCGCTGACCAGGAGCGGATCATCTATCTGTGTGACGCCTGGACGAAAGCACGCACGGAGCTGCTGAATGCAAAGGTGGCTGATAATTTCCGGCTCGTGGAATTTAAGATGTTCAACTATACCCAGGAGGGCAATCCGGTCCCGACATGTGAGATCACGGTAAATGGCGTGGACTATACCGCGCTCAATACCGCATCGACGATCAATGCCGGCCTGGATATCATCAACGCCTTGATCGGCTATTATCAGGTCAAGGCACCGATCTTTATCGATAACAGGGAATCCGTGACCGTGATCACAGCGCCGGATACCCAGATCATCAATCTGTCAGTGAGAGGAGAGTAGAAATGACACAGGTACAGAAAGCGACGAAGGAACTTGCGATCCTGCAGAAGGACATTACGGATGAGGTGATCGGGAAGATCACCGAGCTGAAGGGAGAAGGACTTGTCCTTCCTCCCAATTATTCAGCTGAGAATGCGCTGAAATCAGCGTTCTTCGTGCTCCAGGGCATAGAAGACAAGAACCATCAGCCGGCGCTGCAAGTATGCAGCAGGCCAAGCATCGCCAATGCGCTGCTCAATATGGTCATCCAAGGTCTGAGCCCGGCCAAGACACAGTGCTACTTCATCGTATATGGAACAGAGCTGCAGATGAGCCGCTCTTATTTCGGTACCCAGGCGGTCATCAAGAGACTGACGAACGTCAAGGACATCTACGCAAACGTCATCTATGAGGGAGATGAGCTTGATTATGAGAATCGTGGCGGAAAGGATTATCTGCTGAAGCACAAGACAAAGCTGGCGAACCGTGATAACCCGATCATTGGTGCATACGCCATCGTCGAAAAAGAAGATGGCGATAAACCGATGACGATCATGACCAAGAAGGAGATCGACGCGTCATGGAGCCAGTCGAAGACTTCTCAATCCGTACATAAGAAGTTTCCGCAGGAGATGGCCAAGCGTACGGTGATCAATCGCGCTGCCAAGGCTTACATCAATACATCAGATGATTCTGACATTCTCGTGCAGTCCATCAATGAGACAACGGCAAACGAATATGAAGACGAACGGATCGACCGCCGCGGCGCGATGGATGTCGAAGCCGAGATCCGTGAGAATGCCAATCAGGAAGACTTCCCGGAGGAACCGCTGCCGGCGCCGAAGCAAGAGCCCAGATCGCCGCGCCGGGAGCAACCAGTGCGTCAGACGCCGTCTAAGACCGAACGAGAACCTGAGCCTGCCGGTGAGGAGCTCTGGCAGCTGTGATGCGCCTTCAGGTGCTGGCAAGTGGATCCAGAGGAAATTGCTACCTTCTGCACACCAGGCATGGGATCGTGATCCTGGAAGCTGGTGTGAGATGGCAGGAGCTGCTCAAGGCAATCGACCACCGCATCGACAACGTGATCTGCTGCCTGGTCACGCATGAGCATATGGATCACGCAAAGTATATGCTGGATTATGCCAATGGCGGTATCTCAGTCTATGCCAGCCAAGGGACAAAGGCAGCGCTTCATGAAATCGGAGCGCTGCCCAAGCCCTATATGATCAGATCGTTCGAGAAGATGATCGCTAATGAAATGTATGGCATCCGATTTACCGCTTTTCCCACCCAGCATGATGCCGCGGATCCGGTCGGATATTACATCACAGACCTATCTGCAGAGGAGTGTCTGCTGTTCGCGACAGACACGTATTATGTGCGGTATCGTTTCCGAACGGTTGATTACATCATGGTGGAGTGCAATTATGCGGAAGATATCCTGCAGCGCAACATTGACGCGGGATATGTACATCGATCGCTTGCTGACCGCATCAGAAGCTCTCATTTCGAGCTGGAGCACGTCAAAGAGTTCATAACTGCATGTAATGGGCCGCGGCTGTCCGACGTCATCCTGATGCATCTGTCGGACGGCAACAGCGACGCAGAGCGGTTCAGAAGGGAAGTGGCCGAATGCACGCTGGCATCAGTGCATGTGGCGGAGAAAGGGAAAGACTTTATCCTTGGAGGAGTTTATGAAGAAGATTTATAAGAACATTACAGATATCGACAACGGTGGATTGATCGAACAGGCCAATCTTGATTTCTCGAAGATCATGGCCAGCATCAATGACATCAATACCGACAAACGCAAGGCAGCCAAACTGGTCATCGAGATCCAGGTCAAAGCGCACGAAGACGATGATTTTGCCGACGTGCTGTACAAGGTCAAGGCGACGCCGCTGCCAATCAAGCCGCGTAAGATCACGCTGCTGAATACATCAGCACAGGTACCGGGCACAGGAGAGGTCGTTCCGGTGTTGCGAGAATTCACCGGCGAGGCGCCCGGCCAGATCAGTATCTATGGAGATATCAATGAGCCGCAGGAAATCATGTATGGCGCCGGCAATATCGAAAATGGAAATGAGGAGGAAAACAAATGATCAAAGAAGCATTACAGTACATTGCTAGTCTCAAGGAAGAAGCAATGGGAATCATAACGGAAGAAATCAATGGGGAAACATACATCAAGGGACAGGGAGTTCGCCGCATCGAAAACGATCATTGTGAATGCATGACATTGAACACTTTGGACGCGCTGACCATCATGATCGTCGAAGCGATTAAGGGGGATATGTTAAATCTTCCTTTGATGGTTCGTGTCACGGGGAATACGGTAGATGTGTTCAGCGCAATGGATAGATTTATGAAGAGGGATCATATCGCGCAAAGTAGACCAGACGTTCCAACAATTCGATTCAATCGCTATATGCCAGTGGAAGAATTCATCATTCAGCTGCAGACCTGCTTTGAAGAAGATGAGAATCACAACAAAACAAAACTGCTTGCCTTTGTCAGCAAGCTCTCTTCTGAGGTCAAGGTGGAGATCGAAGATGATGGAATCTCGCAAAAGGTGACGTCTTCTACGGGGACCGCAGTCAAGCATAGTGAGAGCATCACGCTGCCACCAATTGTAAGGCTGAAACCGATGAACACATATCCTGAGATCGATCAGGTCGAAACGATGTATCTGCTCCGCGTAAACAAAGATGGAGATGTGGCACTGTTCGAGGCTGATGGCGGCCGATGGAGATTTGAAGCGCAAAGAAGGATCGTTGAATATATCTCTGCACGTTCTTCTTACTTCAATTTGGACGAAGACAGTGTGTCGATCGTTGGATGATAAATTATCCTGACGGCAGGAAGTATCGCCGCACTGAACGATCTGACGATCAAGACGATGTCAAAAGCAAGTATCACGCCGAAAAGGTCACTGTAGATGGCATCCGGTTCGATTCGAAGAAGGAAGCGAACCGATACAGACAACTGAGGATCATGGAGCGCGCAGGAACGATCATCGGCCTGCAGCTCCAGGTCCCCTTCGTCCTTATTCCGAAAAACAGCAACGGCCGGGAGATCCGGTATATCGCAGACTTCGTCTACACCCAGGACGGCCAGCAGGTGGTCGAGGATGTCAAAGGATTCAAGACCGCCGTGTATAAGCTGAAACGGCGGATGATGAAAGAGATCCACGGGATCGACATCAAAGAAGTGTAAAGGATGTGGTAAGTATTGGGCTACATCAAACTGGATAGGGCTATACGTAAGTGGCGTTGGTATGCAAAAAAGAATATGCTGAACGTCTGGATTGAATTACTTCTGTCTGCTGCATTCGAGGATTACTATTGTGATGGGCAACTCATCAAACGCGGTCAGGTGATGATCGGACGGGAAAAGATGGCCAAACAGCTTGGAATGGGCGTGCAAGAACTGCGCACATGCCTAAACAGGCTAGTATCAACCGGAGAAATAACCATCCAATCAACCAACCGTGGAAGTATCATAACCATTGTAAAATGGGATGAATACCAAGGTTCCCCAAGCAATACTAACCAACAATCCAACCAGAGAACTAACCAACAGGTAACCAGCAACCAACCAGCCACTAACCAGCAACTAACCACTATAAAAGAAATAAAAGAAGATAAAGAAGTAAAAGAAACATTTAGAGAAGAAAGAAACGCGCCTGCGTCCGCGCGCTCCGATTATGCAGATGGGGATGAATTCTACGAGATCCCATTGCTGGACCTATGCGAGAACGAGATGGGCAGGACATTGTCGTCCAGAGACTGTCAGCTGCTTGCGGACTGGCAGCAGAGATACGATGATCCGCTGATCAGGTATGCCATCACGGAGGCAGTGCTGTACGGCAAATACAGTCTGGACTACGTCGACAGGATCCTCTACAACTGGGCGCAGAAAGGCCTAACGGCCGAACAATACGAGAATGGAGAAAGGTGAGCATGAAGAAAACATACCGAAAACCGAAGATGAAACCGTACAATCGCGCAGACAATCAGATCAGCGCGCTCGACTACATGTACCCCGGCAGGAAGGGATACATTGCCTTGGATGAGTCAGAAGAGCAGGATATGCCCGGGAAGCCGGATAAGATGCTGGTGGTCACGCGCCACAAGGCGCTGGCAGATCTGCTCCGGGAGAAGGGCATCATCAGCGGAGACTGCGACTACATGGAACATGCCGGCGTCGACGACGTCCAGGGACGCGATGTCGTCGGCAATCTGCCGCTGCATCTGGCAGCGCGATGCCACACCATCACATCTGTGGCGATGTCGGTGCCGCTTGAGATGCGAGGGCGAGAGCTGACGCTCGATGAGCTCCGGGAAGTGTATCGCGGCGTACACACCTACCGCGTGGAAGAGGTGAAATGACATGGGATATCATACATGTAAGGTCTGCGGAGAAAAGTTTCAGCTTGTCAAAGAAAAAAAGTACATTGTGTGTGATTTGAGCATTATAAGTTTTTCTGGCAAAAGTGAGTATGAAGCATTTGATTGTCCGTGCTGTGGTTGCCAAAATGTCGTGAATAAGAGATTCCCGGAATTACTGGAAGCAGTTGATACAAAAGTGGAGGATGGAATATGAAAAAATGGAATTTTCAGACGCGTCGGTATGAGGACTACAGCGTGCCAGAAGACTGGAATGTCAGCATGTACGAAACGGACATGGACAAGCAGATTAACTGTGCGGAATGCGGAAAACCGATGAAGTATGGTGAAAGCCTTACCTCGCAGCGGATCTATGACGATGCGGGACTGTTCGGATATGCAGTATGCCGGAATTGTCACGAATCAGGGCTGAAGGAGAGGGTAGAGCATGAAAGCAGTGACTAAAGAGCAATGTGAGGCAGCTCTGGGAAGCATCTCTGATGCGATTGAAGAGTACTGTCTGGTGGTCAACAAGGACGTGTACAGCAAATTGGAAGCCGCGCAGGACGTCATCCACCAGCTGATCGAGGAGCACGAGAGGCTGAAAAAGGAACACAGAAAGCTATCATCATTGTTGGGGAAGGACTTGAACGCATGGCGCGACGAAACGTCGCAGCTTCTGCAGGATGCAGGATTCGAGGACGCATCTAAGTATCTGGACGCAGCGTGGGAGTTGTGAGCATGTCGGCGCCAAAATGCAGGGCATGCGAAACGAAGAGAGATAGGCACTGCGGTGCCCTCGCTCCACGGAAAAATCAAATCAGAAAGGCAGGTGAAACACATCCTTTACGTTACACGTGGCTTCACGAAGTATCGACACATCAGATCAGAAAGGAGTTGGAATAGACCCCCTTCTCCGCATCATCATGGCGACTTCGGTCGCCCCGTGAAGCGAGGGCATCGCCCAGGGAAAGGAGAGATAGCTATGTGGATCATCATTGCAGGCTTCATAGCGGCCGCTGTGGCGTGTTTGGTGGCTTACTGGTATATTTGCTTAGGAAGCCGCAGAACGGCGCACAGCGGGCGCGCTAGGGGCATCAGCGACGATTCTGATGAGTATTACGACAGGGTGGCCAAAGAGCCGCATGGGAGTGATTGAGGTTGGACTGGAGAAAGGAACCGGCGAATAGGCTGACCAAGCAGATGCAACTGGTGTACATCGAATCGGAACTCATGAATTATTATTGGCATTTATCTGAGTGGCGCCGGTATGACCAACTGATCACGGAGCTGCGCGCGAGGTACCAAGAGGAGCTGGAACACCCAGGATGCGGGAGCAGTATCATTCGGATGCCGGATGGGAGCAGTCAAAGAAGCCCGTGGCAGATCGAATTGAGCGGAAAGCTATATGAGCTCGAAGAGTCGCAGAGAATTGAAGAAAGGTATCTTTCCCGCGTCGACAGGTGGATGTCCGTATGCACACCTGCGCAGGAGAAGATGGTCAGACAATACGTAATGGTCCAGCAGTGCCGGGATGCGAAGCTGGCGGCCGACATTACGGGATATTCGGAAGAAAATATTTACAAGACACGTGAGAGAGTGTTGAACAGAATATATCAGAGATATATTAGGTGAAATTTATCAGATATGCGTGACAAAAGAAGGGGCTTTATATAAAGTTTCTTCTTTTTTTGATTTTGAGATTGTGGTAATATTTGCATGTAAAGAAAGTGTTGGTGCGGTTGATAATGGTAATAAAAGAATTAGGTAAAAACGTGTACGCTTTTCAAACGCCAAATACATTTAGTATTGTGAAAAACACACAAGAAACGGTACGTTTCTTTCAAGACTTAAGAAGTGTTTGTGATGCTATGAAGTATGGAGAAATAGTTTTTGATATGCAGAATCTAGAATTCGTTTCCATCGATGCAGTAATGTATATTATTGCTATGGCGTATAAAATAAGTGGATTAAACCCAAATATTCGATTTGCAATTTTAAAACCAGATAAGAAAAGAGTTAAAAATTTTATTAATCAATGTGGTCTAAATGACTTTATTAAAGATTCGGAATGTGATGATTGCGGTGATGAGTATTTTGTCATAAGAGTTGGATCACAAACAGATACACAAGTTGCAAATGAAATTAGTGAGTTTACCAGAAGCAAAAGTAGTCAAATAGAAGCGAATCATGTGTCTATGTTGTATAAGATGTTAATTGAAATGATGAATAATTCTATGGAACATGCTTATACTGATATAGAATTAAAAGAGATTAAGGATATTTGGTTTGTTTTTATCGAAAACTCAGCAAAAAGATTGAAATTTACTTTTTTGGATACTGGAATTGGAATCCCTAAATCCATTTTTAAAAAAAATAGAGGGAATATCGAGGATATTCAAAGGATGTTTGGGAATGAGCAGAATAAACAGTTAGACGATAGTTTTATATTTAGAGCTTTAACTGGAAGAATCGAAAGGGAAAATAAAGAGAACTCCAACAGAGGAAGAGGATTGCCGGAAATATATGGTTACTACAAGAATGAACATATTTTTTCCAATTTGTGCATAATATCTGGTGATGAAAAATGCAAATTTTATGATTCGGATAGATTAAAAGCAAAGTTTGAGCAATTAGAATCAGAATTGTGTGGAACATTATATTATTGGGAAATGAAGAAAGGAGTATAAGAATATGAAAATATCGGTAAAAAAAGATTTTAGTCCAACACCTGGAGGAAGATGGAGAAGGTTGGGCCCTAATTCAGGAGAGGAGTTTTATGATTCAGTTTTATCTAAAAAGTTTGAAGAAGCAGTTAATAATGACGAGATGTTGATATTAGATTTAGATGGCGTTATAGGGTATCCTAGTTCTTTTATTGATCAAAGTTTTGGCACTTTATCCAGAAGATATGGGTCGAAAAAGGTTTTAAAGTATTTAAGATTTATTTCAGAAGATCAACCTTCTTTGGTTGACATAATAATTAAGAACATTAAGGATCCTGATAATTATGAAAAAAACAATTAAAAAGAATATTTTTGGTATTATTTTTTTAGCAATATTTATTGTCGCTTTATTTGCATTAGTTTTATGGAATTTGTGTAATAATAAAAATTTTTTTGTTGCGAACTTAACTGACATTTCGAATATTTTTATCTTAGTGTGCATATCTTATTTTTTAATTGAGTACAGAAAAGATAAGTTAGAAAAAAAGAAATTATTGAAATCCATTTTGGAAGATATTCAACAGTTAGTTTCTAAAATAGAAAAAGAAATTGTAGATAACACTTTTGATTTTGACTTGTTTTTAATGGACAGTAGGGCTATTCAGAATAACTGTTCTATTTTAGAAGAGGCCTGTAGATATTTCAAGATTGAAAAACCTGTCACGTATATAAAAGGGGAAATTGAAGAATTACATCAATATGTATCAGAAAAAATAGATAATGATATTAAAACATTTCATAATGATGTGACGATAACAAGGCATTGTAAAAACATCCAATATAAAACAAAAGATATTATTTCTCAATTGTATTTTTGATTTGTACAGTTTCTGACACCTTTTCCGTGTTATCATGATAGTGTCGATTTGGACGGTTCGATGGGTCGACGATCATTTTC
>ERZ1643249.5207-NODE-5207-length-10523-cov-4.132404_pt1 | contig 10523 bp, 12 predicted proteins | sample MGYA00579263_ERZ1643249 | MGnify/ENA primary metagenome ERZ1643249 (study PRJEB29033, sample SAMEA4952264) | chicken gut metagenome | biome: Broiler Chicken; feature: Gastrointestinal Tract; material: Caecum | place: Ireland | collected 2018 | study: Broiler...
TCAGGTTCATATCCGGCTCCATATTGCCCAGAAGAAACGCCGCCTTCCTGAGGCAGGAAATATGCCGTTTTTCACTCTCTGTCCGCAGCAGGGACAGGGCAAGATTCTTGTGATCCCGTATATTCATGATGTATCCTCCTTCCGTCCTGCGTTTCCATCATAACCCGAAAACATGAAGATTGAAGGAAGACTTTTTTAAATTTTTGTTAACTTTTCTTTAAAAAATTCCTTACCACATCCGGCATCTGATCCACCTCGCAGACCGTCTTATGGCGCACCGGGGCGTTGCGGATCTCCTCCACCGCCCGGGGAACCGGAACCTTTGCCAGTTCACTCAACCGGTCAGCCAGAGCGAAATCATCGGTCTCCTCGCAGGAGGGATCGATGGCCTTCATGACACTGCCGGTAAACTTGAAGGGGCTGGCTGTGGAAGCGATGACGGTCTTTGTAGCTGTGTCGCCCGTCTGGGCGCGGTACTTCTCGTAGACGCTCTTTGCCACCGCCGTATGGGTATCCATCACATAGCCGGTCTTCTCATAGAGATCGTGGATGGCCTCCCCGGTCTCCTCCTCAGAAGCGTAATTTCCGTAAAAGTCCGAAAGCTGCTCCCGCATCTGGGGCGTGATCTCATATCTTCCCTCTGTCACAAGAGCCTTCATAAGAGCCGCGTTCTTGTCGGCATCCTCCCCGGCGATACGGTAGATCAGACGCTCCAGATTACTGGAGATCAGGATATCCATCGACGGGGAATTGGTCAGGATAAACTCTCTGTTTCTGTCGTAAACGCCTGTGCGGAAAAAGTCAAAGAGCACCTTGTTCTCATTGGAGGCGCAGATCAGCTTTCCGATGGGAAGTCCCATGTTCTTCGCGTAGAAGGCCGCCAGAATATTGCCGAAATTGCCGGTGGGGACCACCACATTGATCGTCTCTCCCTCGGAGATCTCTCCCGCCTTCAGCAGTCTGCCGTAGGCGTAGACATAGTAGACAATCTGTGGCACCAGACGGCCGATATTGATGGAGTTCGCCGAAGAGAACTGATAGCCCTCCGCCTCCATCTCCTTTGCCAGAGCCGGATCAGAGAACATCTTCTTGACCCCGGTCTGAGCCTGATCGAAATTCCCGTGAATACCCACCACGCAGGTATTGTCTCCCTTCTGGGTTACCATCTGCTTCTCCTGGATAGCGCTGACGCCGTCCTTGGGATAGAACACGACGATCCTTGTGCCCTCCACGCCGGCAAAGCCCGCCAGAGCAGCCTTTCCGGTGTCCCCGGAGGTAGCCGTCAGAATCACGATCTCGTTTTTGACCTGATTCTTTCTGGCCGAGGTAATCATCAGATGGGGAAGGATGGAGAGTGCCATATCCTTGAAGGCGATGGTCGCCCCGTGGAACAGTTCCAGGAACCAGGCGTCGTCCTTCTTTACCAGAGGCGCGATCTCCTCCGTGTCAAACTTGGCGTCGTAGGCCTTCGCGATGCAGCTTTTCAGCTCCTCCTCCGAAAAATCCGTCAGATACTGTTTCATGACCTCATAGGCGGTCTGCTGATAGGTCATATCGCCGAGTTTCGACAGGGGCACATCCAGCGCCGGAATCCGCTCGGGAACAAAGAGACCGCCGTCATTTGCCAGGCCCTTCAAGATCGCCTGAGAAGCGGTAGCCCGCTCCTGTCCGTCCCGCGTACTTACATAAATCATTTCCATAATTCTCCTCGTTATCTGTGTCTATTTCTGGTTGATATAGTTTACCAGGCCGCCGCAGTCGATAATCTTCTGCATGAAAGGCGGAAACGCCTGTCCCTGATAGGTCGTTCCCTTGGTCTTGTTGGTAATCCTGCCGCTGTCAAAATCCACTTCCACCTCGTCGCCGTCGGCGATGTCCTTCGCCGCCTCCGGACACTCGATGATGGGCAGTCCGATGTTGATGGCGTTGCGGTAAAAAATCCGGGCAAAAGTCTCCGCGATCACACAGCTTACCCCTGCCGCCTTGATGGCCAGCGGCGCGTGCTCTCTGGAGGAGCCGCAGCCGAAATTCTTTGTGGCCACGATCAGGTCCCCGGGGGATACCTTCTTCACGAAATCCGCGTCGATATCCTCCATACAGTGCTGCGCCAGCTCCTTCGGATCCGATGAATTCAGGTACCGTGCCGGAATGATCACATCGGTGTCCACATTGTCGCCAAATTTAAAAACCTTTCCACATGCTGCTTTCATGATCTTCTCCTCCTACATTACTTCTTCCGGTCCGGAAATCTTACCCGTGATGGCACTGGCCGCAGCTACCGCCGGGCTGGCCAGATAGATCTCGGAATCCACATGTCCCATGCGTCCCACAAAGTTGCGGTTCGTGGTGGACACGCACCGCTCGCCCTCTGCCAGGATACCCATGTAGCCTCCCAGACAGGGTCCGCAGGTAGGTGTGGAAACCACTGCGCCCGCCTCGATAAAGGTACGGATAAAGCCGGCCTCCATGGCGTCCAGGTAAACCTGCTGGGTCGCCGGAATCACGATGATGCGAAGGCCCTTCTTTACCTTTTTTCCTTTCAGGATCTCTGCGGCTGTCGCCAGATCCTCAAATCTTCCGTTGGTGCAGGAGCCGATAACCACCTGATCGATGGGGATATCGCCCACCTCGTCAATGGTCTTCGTATTCTCGGGCAGATGGGGGAAGGCAACCGTGGACTTCAACGTGCTCAGGTCGATGGTGTACTCCTCATCATACACCGCGTCCTCATCCGCCTCATACACCTTGTAGGGACGGCTGGAGTGTTCCTCCATATATTTTCTGGTCAGGTCATCCACCGGGAAAATGCCGTTCTTGGCTCCCGCCTCGATGGCCATGTTGGCGATGGTGAAACGGTCGTCCATGGACAGATAGGAAATACCCTCTCCCACAAATTCCAGGGATTTGTAGAGCGCTCCGTCCACGCCGATGGTTCCGATCAGATGCAGAATCACGTCCTTGCCGCTGATATACTTCTTCGGCTTTCCGACAATATTGATCTTGATGGCCGCAGGAACCTTGAACCAGGCCTTGCCGGTGGCCATACCGGCCGCCATGTCCGTGCTGCCGACACCTGTGGAGAATGCCCCGAGCGCGCCGTAGGTACAGGTGTGGGAATCCGCTCCGATGATCGCGTCCCCGGCCACGGTCAGTCCTTTTTCCGGCAGAAGCGCGTGCTCAATTCCCATCTCTCCCACGTCAAAGTAGTTGGTAATCTCATTTCTGCAGGCAAACTCCCGCACACATTTGCAGTTCTCCGCCGACTTGATATCCTTGTTGGGGACGAAGTGATCCATCACAAGAGCAATCTTGTCCTTGTGGAATACGCCGTCCACCTTCATCTTCTCAATCTCATGGATGGCAACCGGAGAAGTGATGTCATTTCCGAGTACCAGATCCAGATCTGCCTCAATCAGCTGTCCTGCCGTCACAGACGCGAGTCCGGCATGGGCTGCCAGTATTTTCTGTGTCATTGTCATTCCCATGACCTGTTTCCTCCTCTTCCTTTTTTCTGATAGTATTCTAACACAGATCATGTTATAATAGAAATACATAATAAACATATTTCCTATAACTCTGCGTTATATCCTTTATCCCTCGATCAAACCATTCGTCTTTCCCTGAAAGGAGAACATCATGAACGATCTTCTGTCAAATTACCACAACTTTTACGAAGTTGCAAGATGCGGCAGTATCTCAAAGGCCGCGCAGCAGCTTTTTATCAGCCAGCCCGCCCTCAGCAAATCCATCAAAAAACTGGAGGAGACACTGAATGTCCGGCTCTTTATCCGCAGTTCCAAGGGTGTCATCCTGACACCGGAGGGGAAACTGCTGTGGGAGTATGTACAGAAAGCTTTCTCCTCCCTGGACGCCGCCGAGCATCAGCTGGCGCGTATGGCCTCCCCTGACGCGGGCTCCCTGCGCATCGGCGTCAGCGCCACGCTCTGTCGGTATATGCTCCTGCCCTACCTCTCCGGTTTTATCAGCGCTCATCCGGGCATCCACATCAGCATCTCCTGCCAGTCTACCAACGAGACGCTGGAGCTGCTGGAATCCGACGCCATCGACATCGGCCTGGTGGGCAAGCCGGAACATCTGCGGGATATAACCTACTATGACCTGGATGAGATCGAGGACATCTTCGTGGCTACGGACGCCTGCATCGCCCGCCTCCTGTCCCCGGACGCCACAACCAAATCGATCCTGGAGTCGGCTACCCTGATGCTTTTAAACAAGAACAATATGACCCGCCAGTACATCGACGACTATCTGACCGAAAACCGCATCCAGCCCAAAGATTATATTGAAATCTCCAGCATGGATCTGCTGATCGAGTTTGCCCGCATCGGCCTCGGGGTCGCCTGCGTCATCAAAAATTTCGTGCAGGAGGATCTGGCCTCCGGCGCTCTGACCCAGATTGCCCTGGACATTCCCATCCACAAGCGCCATGTGGGCTTTGCCTACAAGAAGCCCCATCTGCAGAACAGGGCCCTGGAACTGTTTCTGGCCTTTGTAAAATGAGAAACTCCCGGAGATCTGCGGTATGCCATACACATACCACAGTCTCTCCGGGAGTCCTCCTATCCGCGCCGGTCCCGACGCGGTTGTCTGTCAACCCTCGAATTAGTTGTTGATCAGCTTGTCCTCTTCGTTGTTCCAGCTGTAGAGCTTGCGGATCTCCTCGCCGACCTTCTCGGAGGGATGCTCGCTCGCAAGCTTTCTCATAGCCTTGAAGTGTACCTGACGTCCTGCCGGAGACATGTCAAGCAGGAACTCCTTCGCGAAGGTACCATCCTGGATATCGGAAAGGATCTTCTTCATCGCCTTCTTGGTATCCTCGGTAACGATCTTCGGTCCGGTAATGTAATCGCCGTACTCAGCAGTGTTGGAGATGGAATATCTCATTCCGGCAAATCCGGACTGATAGATCAGATCAACGATCAGCTTCATCTCATGGATACACTCGAAGTAAGCGTTTCTGGGATCGTATCCTGCCTCGCACAGTGTCTCAAAACCAGCCTGCATCAGAGCGCATACGCCGCCGCAGAGCACTGCCTGCTCGCCGAACAGATCGGTCTCGGTCTCGGTGCGGAAAGTAGTCTCCAGAAGTCCGGCTCTCGCGCCGCCGATTGCCAGGCCATAAGCCAGAGCCATATCCAGAGCCTTGCCGGTGTAATCCTGCTCAACAGCTACCAGGCAGGGAGTACCCTTGCCGGCCTGATACTCGCTTCTTACGGTATGTCCCGGAGCCTTGGGTGCGATCATGGTAACGTCCACGTTCTTGGGCGGAGTGATGCATCCGAAATGAATGTTGAATCCGTGAGCGAACATCAGCATGTTGCCCTCTTCCAGATTCGGCTCGATATCCTTCTTATACATATCAGCCTGCAGCTCATCGTTGATCAGAATCATGATGATATCCGCTCTCTTTGCGGCCTCTGCAGCTGTGTAAACCTCAAATCCCTGTTTCTCAGCCTTCGCCCAGGATTTGCTTCCCTCATACAGACCAATGATAACATGGCATCCGGAATCCTTGGCGTTCAGTGCGTGTGCGTGTCCCTGGCTGCCGTATCCGATAACAGCGATGGTCTTGCCATCCAGCAGAGACAGGTTACAGTCATCCTGATAAAAAATTCTTGCTTCCTGTGACATCTTTTTTTCCTCCTTTTAATCGATGATGACCACGTCCTTGGAGCCTCTTGTCAGTCCGGTCAGTCCGGTTCTCGCAAGTTCCAGGATCTCGTAGTCTGCCAGCATGTCCAAAAAGGACTGCAGCTTCTCCTGATGGCCCGTCACTTCAATGACCATGGAGTCGTGAGTCACGTCTACTACCTTGCCGTGGAAAATCTCGGTAATCGACAGCACCGACTGGCGGTCCGTATCCTTCGCCGAAATCTTTACCAGCATCAGCTCTCTCGTAACGGAAGCTCCCGGCTGCAGGATCTTAATATCCACCACATCCTCCAGCTTGGCCAGCTGCTTTTCGATCTGCTCCAGGATCAGTTCATCCCCGCTGGTCACAATGGTAATCCGGGTAAATCTCGGATCCGCGGTAACTCCTGCGGAAAAGCTGTCAATATTGTAGCCTCTGCGGCTGAACAGCCCGGATACATGGCTGAGGAGCCCTGGCGTATTTTCCACCAAAATTGACATTACCTGTCTTCTCATAAGCAAATCTCTTCCTTTCCAAGAACGCTTCTGTGTCTTATGTAGGCCAGATCAGGCGATTTCCTCGTCTGATAAACTCACATTACAAATAATTCTAGCACATTCCCCTGTGTTGTCAATCATATTTTTCCCGCCAGAAAACCGTCAAAAAGTGCCAGAAGATTCCCTGTAAGCGGCATGGGAAACACCGCAGAACCTCTTCGAAAAACCGTTCAAAAAAGAAGCTCCCCCGCTGTCAGAACCTCCACTTCTGCCCCGGTTTTTCTCTCCCCGGGCGCATCTTCTCTCTCCTCGCACAGAGCAACCACCCACTCCTCCACCTGTCGAATGTGCCATCGGATATGCTTCGGCTCATCCTCCGGCCGTTCCATCACCTGCAGAAGCGGAAGATCCAGAAGCTTCGCCAGGGCCTCCTTTTTCGTCCATATCCGATAGAAAGCGGCGGTATTCCCTTCCTCCAGAAGCTTTTGCTCCGCCGGGGAAAAATATCGCGCCGCCACCTTCGCGGGATAGGGGCGGATCCGCTCCGCGTCCAGTCCCACCGGCACCTCTCCCACAACCGCCCCGGCCAGCCCCTTCGTGTGGGTAATGGAAAAATATACCCCTGTTTTCCGTTCTCCATCCCGACCGATGAGAAACGGCTTTCCATTGGCGCTGGCGCAATAGAAAAAGGGGGCCTCTTCTCCCTGCTGCCGCAGCAGCCATTCCAGAAGCGCCCCCGCCGCGATAGACTCCCGCCGGTGGGCCAGGAGATGAATGCGGTCCGCCTTCTGCCTGCGGGCTTCACTCAGCTGTCCATAGAGAAGTTCCCACTGCCTCTCTGTGATATCCTCCGTCCGAATGACCGCGGCTCTCATACTCCCAGTTCCCTTTCCATCCGGATATGGGGACAGTATTCTTCCAGAAACTCCTCTCCGATCTTCCGGTATCCCAGCTTCCCGTAAAATCCGCTGGCTCTGACCTGGGCAAAGAGCGCCGCCCTGCTGCCGCCCAGATCACGGATCTTCTGCTCCGCAGCGCCCACCAGCGCTTCCCCGTAGTGCAGACCTCGAAACTTTTTCCTTACCGCCAGACGGCCGATCATGAAATTTCCGCCCTCCTCATCAAAAAAGACCCGGCAGGTTCCCGCCGGCTCTCCTCCGGAAAAAAGCACCAGATGGTTTGCCCATCCGTCAATCTCGTCAAATTCCTCCATAAAGCCCTGTTCCTCCACAAAGACTTCCCTGCGGATTCGACTGGCCTCCTCGGGGAGTTCGTCATATACCCGGATTTCCATCTCCCGTTCCGCTGCGTTTTCTGCCGCATGTTCCACAACATTTCCTGCAACATTTTCTGTCGCGTTCTCCGCTATATTCCTGTCCGTATATCCCATCACGCTTCCCCCGCAAGCGTTCCCATCTCCCGGGCAACACTCTGCTCACAGGAGCGCATGGCGAGAATGGTCTGCTCCAGAAGGGTGTCCAGATCCCAGCCGAGGCGCTGGGCGCCTGTGGCGATCACATCCCTGGAACAGCCCGCCGCGAACCGCTTGTCCTTATATTTTTTCTTCAGGCTCTTCCATTCCATATCCATCACGCTCTTGGACGGACGCATCTTCGCGGCAGCCCAGATGAGTCCGGTCAGCTCGTCGCAGGCAAAGAGCATCTTTTCCATAAAATGCTTCGGCTCAATGTCGCTGCAGAGACCGTATCCATGGCTGCAGATGGAAGCGATCATCTCCTCCGACACCCCCGCAGGCCGCAGCAGCTCCGGCGCCTTTTTGCAGTGCTGGTCCGGGTACTGCTCAAAGTCAATATCGTGGAGCAGTCCCACAATTCCCCAGTAATCCTCCTCGTTCTCATATCCGTTTTCCCGGGCAAAATAGCGCATCACACCCTCCACCGTCAGACCGTGAAGAATGTGAAAAGATTCCTTGTTATACTTCATCAGAAGTTTCAGCGCTTCCTCCCTTGTAATCGTGCTCTCCATCGCCGTGCATCCTCCTTCCTACAGCAGATCGTCCATGACAAGTTCCACCGGACAGTGATCCGAACCGAAGATATCCGTGTGGATGGCCGCGCTCTTCATCTGTTCCTTCAGGTCATTCGACACCAGGAAATAGTCGATCCGCCATCCGGCGTTTTTCTCCCTGGCCTTGAACCGATAGGACCACCAGCTGTAAATACCTTCCGCATCGGGATAAAAGTTTCGGAAACTGTCGATAAATCCGCTGTCCAGAAGTTCTGTCATTTTCTCCCGCTCCTGATCCGTAAAGCCGGCGTTGTTCCGGTTGGTCTTGGGATTTTTCAGGTCGATCTCCTCGTGGGCCACATTCATGTCCCCGCACACGATGACTCCTTTTTTCTCCGCCAGCTTTCCGAGATAACCGCGGAATGCGTCCTCCCACTCCATCCGGTAGGAAAGACGCTTCAGTTCATTCTGAGAATTTGGCGTGTAGACTGTCACAAGATAAAAACGGTCGTATTCCAGCGTAATCACACGCCCCTCCTGGTCATGCTCCTCGATTCCCATACCGTAAGCAACCGACAGCGGCGTATGCTTTGTGAAAATCGCCGTCCCGGAGTACCCTTTTCTCTTTGCGTAATTCCAGTACTGCTCATACCCCGGCAGTTCCAGATCGATCTGCCCCTCCTGCAGCTTTGTCTCCTGCAGACAGAAAAAATCCGCGTCCAGCTTCTGAAATTCCTCCATAAAGTTTTTATTGACGCAGGCCCGCAGGCCGTTTACATTCCATGAAATCAGTTTCATCTGTCTCTCCTCCATCCTGTCAATTTTCCGACAGACCTTCCCCGTCCGCCGAAATGCCTGAAGACATTCTACCATTTCCCATGCATTCCGTAAACATCCTCCGGCTGCTTTCATCCCATCCATCCGCTCACTGCCCGATTTCCTGCTCCTCCTCTGCCTTCTTCCCGGCTTCAAGATAACGGTAACCGAGCGCCACCTGATTTTTTCCTTTCTTCTTCGCCTCGTAGAGCAGATGATCCGCGCTCCGGTACAGATCCTCTATATACACTCCCGGTTCCAGCGGAATCACACCGATACTGCAGGTCACAGACTGCTCTCCGACCCGGATGGTCGCAAAGGCCTCTCGCAGCCGACTCATGTAGGTTTCGATCTCCTCCCCGGTCAGCGGAACGCGGATCAGCGCCACAAACTCGTCGCCGCCCAGACGTCCGAGGATGCCCGACTCCCCCACCGCCTTGCGCAGATGATCCGCCACTTCACGCAGCACCCGATCGCCCTCGGGATGGCCGTACCGATCATTGATTTCCTTGAAACTGTCCACATCCAGTATGACAAAACATCCGGCCGCATCTTCTCTCTCAAACTTCATCTCGCCCAGAATCTTTTTCCCGGCCTGGAAAAACTGCTGCCTCCCCATCAGACCGGTCAGCCCGTCCAGACGCGCCTCATAGTACAGATAATTAAAATTCTTCTGATACATCAGAATAAAAATGATGGCGAGCAACGCCAGAGACAGCATGACAGCCATTCCGATACGGCTGCGGGAGGAAAGTTCATTGACCTGATCCACATTCCGCACACGTTCCAGAACCCCACGCACGAATTCCGATCTGGATGTCAGATAGCAGATTACCACAATGGCATCCACAATCACGATGAAGGGAAGGAAATCCCACCGGCGGATATCATCCAGCGTGTTTATCAGGGTAAATCCCGCTTCCGGAAACAGCAGCTGCATGAAACTGTATACAAGCACCGTATGAATCGTTCTCCCCACCGTGGACACCAGAAGAATCCCCGCTATCGGATGACGGCTGTTCTTCGCGACGCGGTACAGAAGCCCTATAATCAGACCGAAAAGCGCCCTGGATCCCACACTCAGCAGAATACTCGCAAAGGGCTTTTCGCTCATGACAGGAGAAAAAATCGCATCCCCCGCCGCCACATAAAAGGCCGAAGCCTTCCACATGGACGCGATGCCAAACACTGCGCCCACAATTGTGGAATTCTTCGGTCCCAAAATACACCCGGCTACCATGACCGGAATATAGACAAAGGTAAGGAAGATCGGCGCAATGTGCACTTATCCGATGAAGGAGAAAGACATGAAAAATTCGACGGCAATCAATATCCAGAGCAGATAGTAATTGTCCTCAATCTCACGATCCCCCCTCTTTCGGAAAAGTTCCATCGTCATCTCCCCCTCACAATTATTTTTCTATGAGGTAAGTATAACACAGTCTTTTCAAATTAGCACTCTATAAATCAAAAATGTAGTCCTCCCCGACTTTGCCACTTTATAAGAAACGAATCTTCCAGAAATGTCGTATTCATCAGCATTTCTGGAAGATTTGCTTAAAATAATATAACGTACGTAAACGTACTTA
>ERZ1643249.5215-NODE-5215-length-10508-cov-9.421697_pt1 | contig 10508 bp, 9 predicted proteins | sample MGYA00579263_ERZ1643249 | MGnify/ENA primary metagenome ERZ1643249 (study PRJEB29033, sample SAMEA4952264) | chicken gut metagenome | biome: Broiler Chicken; feature: Gastrointestinal Tract; material: Caecum | place: Ireland | collected 2018 | study: Broiler...
ACAAAATATTCTGCAAAATTTGCTCCTATAAATCCTGCTGCTCCTGTTACTAATACGTTTTTCATAAGTTTCTCCTTTTTTATTATAAATTTTTGAATAAATCTGTTTCTTTTAATTCTTTTAAACTAGGCCATTTTGAATCTTTTTCAGATGTAAGTATTTCTTCAACTTTTAAACCTTCCATTGGCCATTTTATTGCTACATCTGGATCATTATATTTTAATCCACCTTCTGCTTCATGATTATATACATCATCACATTTATAAGCAAATTCTGCTTCATCTGATAATACTAAAAATCCATGTGCAAATCCTCTTGGTATCATAAACATTTTTTTATTTTCTTCAGTTAAAATAACACCTTCCCATTTTCCATATGTTTTGCTTCCTGGTCTTAAATCAACTGCAACATCAAAAACTTCTCCTTTTATGCATCTTACAAGTTTTGCTTGTGTGTTTTCTTTTTGGAAGTGTAATCCTCTTAAAACACCTTTTTTTGATTTTGATTGATTATCTTGAACAAAATTGTAATTTAGTCCTATTTCTTCAAAATCTTCTTTACTATATGTTTCCATAAAATAGCCTCTATTATCTCCAAATACTGTTGGCTCTATAACATAAACTCCTTCAATTGAAGTGTCAATTTTTTTAAACTTTCCCATTTTAAACTTTCTCCTTTTTTATTAATTTATTCTTCTCCAAATACATCTTCTGCAACATCTTTAAGATATTTTCCATAATCTGTTTTCATGTATTTTTGGGCTAAATCTAATAGTTGTTCAGAATTTATCCATCCTTTATCAAATGCTATTTCTTCTGGGCAACATATTTGTAATCCTTGTCTTTTTTGTATTGTTTGTACAAAACTTGCTGTTTCTATTAATGCATCATGTGTACCTGTATCAAACCAAGTCATTCCACGTCCTAATTTTTCTACTCTAAGTTGTCCACGTTTCATGTATTCTTCATTAATTGATGTTATTTCTAATTCTCCTCTTGCTGATGGTTTTACATTTTTTGCGATATTAATTACTTCGTTTGTGTAGAAGTATAATCCTGGTACTGCATAATTTGATTTTGGATTAGCTGGTTTTTCTTCAATAGATACGGCTTTCCCATTTTCATCAATTTCAACAACACCATAAGCTCTTGGATCTTTTACATAGTATCCAAATATTGTTGCTTCATTTTCTCTTTCATTTGCTTCTTTTAGTTTTTGTGATAAATGTTCTCCATAAAACATATTATCTCCTAAAATCATGGCAACATTGTCTTCTCCTATAAAGTCAGCTCCTATTATAAATGCTTCTGCTAATCCATTTGGTTTTTCTTGAATTTTGTATTGGAATTTCATTCCCCATTGACTTCCATCTCCAAGTAAGCTTTTAAATGTTTCAAGGTCTCTTGGTGTTGTTATAATTAATACTTCTCTTATGTCTGCTTGCATTAAAATTGATAATGGATAATAAATCATTGGTTTGTCATATACTGGCATGATTTGTTTTGATATTGCAAGTGTTAATGGATATAATCTTGTTCCACTTCCTCCTGCTAAAATAATTCCTTTTCTTTTTTTCATATTTAATTCCTTTCTTTAAGCAATTTTTATTTAAAATTTGCTTTTATTGTTCAATTTTTTTTACTTCTTCTAAGTATCTCTTTAGTCCATCTTTCCAGTCTGGAATTGTTATTCCACATTTGTGTAATTTTTCTTTTGACATTTGTGAATTATATGGTCTTTTGGCTTGTGTTATTTTCATCATTTCTATATATTCTTCTGTTGTAACTGGATTTACTTTGCATTTTATTCCTTGGTCTGCTAATATTTCTTTTGTAAAATCATACCATGTTGTATATCCTTCATTTGTTGCATTGTATATTCCATAAGGAATTTTCTTTTCTATAGATTGATAGATTATATTACTTAAGTCTTTTGCATATGTTGGGCTTCCATGTTGGTCTGATACTACATTTATTTCATCTCTTGTTGTTCCTAGTTTTGTCATTGTTTTTACAAAGTTGTTTCCTCCAACACCATATAACCAAGCTGTTCTAAATATGTAGTATTCATCTGTGTTAGCTATTATTCCTTCTTCTCCATGTAGTTTTGTTTTTCCATATACTGTTACAGGTTGTTTTTCATCATCTTCTTTGTAGTCTTTTGATACATCTAAGTCTCCTCCAAAAACATAGTCTGTAGAAATATGTATTAGTTTTGCACTAGAAGCTTTTGCAGCTTTGGCTAAATATGTTGGTCCATCTCCATTTATTTTATCTGCTAATTCATAGTTTTCTTCTGCTTTGTCTACTGCTGTATATGCTGCACAATTTATTATATATTCTGGTTTTACTTTCATTACATAGTCATATACCATTTTTTCATTAGTAATATCAAGTTCTGATACATCTGTTGCGATAATTTCATTTTCTTTTTCAAATTTTTCTTTAACTTCTTTTGCTAACATTCCATTAGCTCCTGTAATTAAAATTTTCACTATAAAATATTTCCTTTCTTAAAGCACAAAAATGCCTTTTTTATTTTTTCGCTTATATAATATCACTTAATTAAAAAAAGTACAAGTGTTACTTGTACCTTTTTTTTACATTTTTTTTAATACTGTTTAAAATTCGACATTATTTTCATTTTAAATATATACTAGGGTCTAAATATTTACCATCTTGTAATATTTCGAAATGTAAATGACATTCCATACTGCTTTCAAATGCTGCTGTATTTCCAGCTGTTCCTATTGTTTGACCTTGTTTTACTTCTTCACCTTCTACAACAAATTCAGCTGTTAACAGATTTGAGTATACTGTTTCATATCCATTATCATGTGTAATTACAACTGTTAATCCATATCTAGGATCATTTATAATTGACGATATAACACCATCTGCAGCTGCTTTTATAATACTAGTTTTGTCAGCCTTTATGTCTACTCCTGTGTGTGTTACCCATTCTTTTAGGGTTTCAGAATAAATTAAGTTCTCTTGTGCAAATTCAGAAATGATTTCTCCATCTGTTGGTTTTATAAATGTAATTGGATTTTTTTCTTCAATTACAGTTTGTTCTTCATCTGTTTTTGTTTCTTCTTTTTGAGTAGATTCTGTTGTACTTTGAGTGGTTGCTTCTGTTTTATTTGTTGTACTTTGTGTTGTTGTTTCAGTTTTTGGTGTTACACTTTGTGTTGTAGATTCTTCTTTTTTTGAACTACTATTTGTATTAGCTGTATTTTCTGTTTTTGGAGTCTCTTCACTTTTTTGTTGTTCTTCAACTGTTTTTCCCATATTTGAACTAACATTTTCTGCTATTTCACTTTCACTTTGATTTTCTTGGCTTATCTGTTGTTCATTATTTTGAGTTTTAGAATTTGTTTTTGTTGTCATATACATAACTATACCAACAGATATTGCAAGAATAAAAAATATTGCAGTTCCAACATATATGATTAAATTTTCATTTTCTATAAATCTTTTTCCTTTTTTCATAATAATATACTTTCCTCCTTAATTCTTTATTATTACAATTATTTACTTTTTTTCAAAGATTATTCATTTTAAGAGGATTTATTATTTAATTTCTACACCTGTGTAAAAGTGTTTTATTATTTCTTCATAATTTGATCCATTTTTTGCCATACTGTCTGCCCCTGTTTGACTCATTCCAACTCCATGTCCATTTCCAACTACACTAAATGTAAAGTTGCTTCCATCAAAGGAAAATGTAAAATTTGTGGATTTTAATCCTAAAATTGTTCTTGCTTCTGTACCAGCAATTTCTTTATTTCCTATTTTTATTGTTTTAACTCTATTGCTTGAAGTATATTCCAAAATTTGTACACAGTTTTCATCTGAAAAATCTATTTCAAAGTCCTGATATTTTTCTTTCATCTTATTTTCTAAATCTTCTTTTGAAATTGTAACTTCTGAACTATATTGACTATAACCATCTTCACCTGAAGTTTCAACAGATTTTAAATATGGGTAATCAATTCCTCCCCAGATATTTAAAGATGCTTCTGTGGTTCCCCCACTATTTGAATGGAAAAATGCATTTATAGGTTGTCCATTATATGTTATTATTCTTCCAGTTGTTGCATTAACACAATCAACTATTTTCTGCCAGTTAGCTTCTGCTTCATTAGGGTCCCAACTTGCAAATCTTTCTTCTTTACTTATCCATGCTTGGCAACAAGCATAATTGTCGCATATGTCTGCATTTTCATGTTTTCCTACACTATTCATTGCTTGATATATTGTATATGTTCTTGCTACAATTGCTTGTGCTTTTAATGCTTCTACTTCATAACTTGCTGGCATCTCTGCAGCAACAACTCCATAAAGATATTCATCCATAGACAGTTCCTCAATTTGACCTGTTTCGGTGTGTAATAATCTTATTGTTTGGTATTTTAAATAATTTTCATCATAATTTTGATTTTGTACATTATTGTTTTCTGTATTATTTGTACTCTGCATTTCGGTATTTTCTTCTGTTATATTAGCAACTACTTCTTGTTCTTTATTTGGTGTTGTACAAATAATTGGCAAAATAAAAACAACAAATACAAATCCTAATAAATAGAGTAAAAATTTTTTCATATTTGCTCATTCCTCTCCTTATGGAAATATGATTGCTCATTTATTAAACAGAAAGTTTTCTTTTCATATTGTCTAGAACTTTTCTTTCAATTCTTGATACTTGTACTTGTGTTATTCCAAGAATTCTTGAAACTTGCATTTGTGTTTTTCCTTTATAATATCTAAGAAGTATTACTTCTTTTTCTTTATCTTTTAATTCACTTATTAATTTTTTTATTGTTATTCTATTTGTAATTTCTGTTTCTTCATCTTTGCCTGTTGATAATTGTTCAATTAAACTAATTGTTTTATCTGTTTTATTATCTCTATACATACTATCTTCTATTGAATTTACTGGTCTTGCAGAATCTAGAGCCATTGTAATTTCTTCTTTTGATGTTTTTAATTCTTTTGCAATTTCTTCTAATGTTATTTCTTTTCCATATTTTTCTAAATATTCCTTTTGTAATTCTTTTATTTTGATATTTAGTTCTTTTATACTTCTGCTTATTTTAATTGGTCCATCATCTCTTATAAATCTTTTTATTTCACCTAAAATGTATGGTACTGCATATGTTGAAAGTCGAACTTCGAAATTGGTGTCAAATCTTTGAATTGCTTTTATTAACCCAATACTTCCTATTTGATACAAATCTTCCGTATCATATCCTCTTCCATTAAATCTTCGAACAATGCTCCAAACTAATCTACTATTGTCTTGTATTAATTTTGTCATATCATCTTTACTTCCGTTCTGGGCACGTTCTATGATTTTCATATCATTTTCATACACTATTCCTCTCCCCTTACTCCAGAATTTATTAACTCTTTTGAATTGTCTTCACTTATATCCATTTCTTGTCTTTTTTCTTGAGAAGAATTAGTTTTTATCTTTTTACTCATTATTATTTTGGTTCCAAGTCCTAATACTGATTCTACTTCTACATTGTCCATAAAACTTTCCATTATTGTAAATCCCATACCAGACCTTTCTAAATTGGACTTTGTGGTAAATAATGGTTGTTTTGCAACTTCAATGTTTTCTATTCCTTTTCCTGTATCTGATATTTCTATAAATACTTCATTTTGTACTATTTTACAAACTAGTTTTACTATTCCTACTTTCCCCTCATATCCATGAATTATAGAATTTGTAACAGCTTCTGATACAGCTGTTTTTATGTCTGCTATTTCTTCTAATGTTGGATCTAGTTGTGCTATAAATGCTGCTACTGCAATTCTTGCAAATGCTTCGTTTTGTGATTTGCTTAAAAATTCTATTTTCATTTCATTATCAAATGCTTTAGTCATATTGAACCTCCTTTTTGTTTTTACATTCAACTGGTATTAATTTTAGTAGTCCACTCATTTCAAATATTTTTTGTATTTGTAAGTTTACATTTGCTACTTTTAGTTCTCCTCCAATCATGTCTATTAATTTATATCTTCCAATTATTAATCCAATTCCTGCACTATCCATAAAAGAAACATTACTAAAGTCAAATATAACTTCTTTTGGCATATATCTTTGAATTTCATTATCCATCCTCCTTTTTATATTTTGTGCACTATATTCATCAATTTCTTCTTCCATTTCGAAGACTAATTGCTTGTCCTTTTTATAAAATGTACTTTGCATTTTTTACATCATTCCTTATTTAATATATTTAGGTTTTTTTAGGATTCCTATAAACCTTTTTTGTATTAATTGTTTTGTTAGTTCAAATTATATATCTATTTCCATATATTTCCAAGAGCAAAAATTAAGAAGTTTTGTCGAATTTAAAAATATTGTCTTTTTTTGTCAAAAACTATTACACACAAAAAAAAAGCAGGAAAATTATTCTAATTAAATAAAATAATTTCCTGCTTTTTTTATTTCATTTTCTCTTTAATTTTAAGCAAAGTATTTAGTGCATCAATTGGTGTTAATTCATTTAAATTAATTTTATCAATTTCATGTGCTATTTCTGCTAATTTATAGTTAAACATATCAAATTGACCTTCAACAACATTTTTGTTTTCTTTTTCTACCTTTTTACCACTTAACATACTCTTTCTTTCAAGACTTCTTAAAATTTCATTTGCTCTTTTGGTTACGACCTTTGGAACTCCTGCGAGTCTTGCAACATGAATACCATAGCTTTCATCTGTTCCACCTTCAACAATTTTTCTTAAAAATATAATATCTTCTCCTTTTTCTTTAACTGCTATTGAATAATTTTTTATTCCTTCTTGTTTATCTGCAAGTTCTATCAATTCATGATAATGTGTTGCAAATAATGTTTTGGCACCACATTTTTCTTTATCTGCAATATATTCTGCAACAGCCCAAGCTATTGAAAGTCCGTCATAAGTTGATGTTCCTCTTCCTATTTCATCTAAAATTACTAAACTATTTTCTGTTGCTTCTTTTAAAATTGTTGCAACTTCCATCATTTCTACCATAAATGTACTTTGTCCCATACTTAAGTCATCAGAAGCTCCTACTCTTGTAAATATTTTATCTACTACTCCAATTTCCGCTTCTGTTGCAGGTACAAAACTTCCTATTTGTGCCATTAATGTTATTAATGCAACTTGTCTCATATATGTAGATTTTCCTGCCATATTAGGTCCAGTAATTACTGCAAGCCTATTTTCATCTTTGTCTAGTATAGTATCATTTGGTACAAAATTTCCTACACCTAACATTTTTTCAATTACTGGATGTCTTCCTTCTTTAATTGTAATTTTCCCATTATTTGAAACTGTTGGCATACAATAATTCATATCTTCTGCAACTTGTGCAAATGATGATAATACATCTAATGTAGATACAACTTTAGCAGATTGTTGTAATCTTTTTATGTTTAGAGCAATTTCTTCTCTTATTTTAACAAATGCGTTATATTCTAGATTTATAACTTTTTCTTCTGCTCCTAATATTTGGCTTTCAAGAGTTTTTAATTCCTCTGTTATATATCTTTCTCCTGTTGTTAATGTTTGTTTTCTTATAAATCTATCTGGTACTTGTGATACAAATGATTTTGAAACTTCAAAATAATATCCAAACACTTTGTTATATCCTATTTTTAATGTTTTAATACCGGTTTTTGCTTTTTCTTCAGCTTCTAGTTTTATTATCCAATTCTTTCCTTCTGTTGTTGCTGTTTTTAATTGATCTATTTCTGGATCAAATCCCATTTTTATTATTCCACCATCTTTTACTGTCATTGGTGGGTCTTCTATAATTGACTTATCTATTAATTCATATATGTCTTTTAGTTCATCTAATTCTTCATACAATTCTTTTAATTTTGGAGATGTACATTGTGATAAAACATTTTTTAAATCTGGTAATTTTTGTAAAGAATTTTTTAATGTAATCATGTCTCTGGCATTTGCATTTCCATATGTCATTTTTCCTGCAAGACGTTCTATGTCATATACTTTTTTTAATGTTTCTGTTGCATCTCCTCTTAGCATTATATTTTCTTTTAGTTCTTTTACTGCATCTAGTCTTTCCTGAATTTCTTTTACTTCAAGTAATGGGTCATTTAACCATCTTCTAAGTAAACGCCCTCCCATGGATGTTGATGTTTTATCTAACACCCATAAAAGTGTTCCTTTTTTTGATTTGTCTCTCATTTTTTCTGTAATTTCTAGGTTTCTTCTTGCTGTAACATCTAATAACATATATTTAGAGATACTATAAAGTGTTATTGTATTTATATGCTCTAAACTTGTCATTTGAGTTTCATTTAAATATTCTAATAATGCATTTATAGATTTTACAGCTAATTTTTTTTCTTTTAATGATGCAACTTGCTTTTTGTTTTCTATGATATTGTAATCTAATGGTAAATTACCTTCATCTTCTGAAAAGAATTTATCATTAAATCTGTTCATATATATATTGAATCTTTCTTTTATTTTGTCTAGTTCATCTTTGCATTCAAACATCATGGAATTAGCAATAATTTCTGATGGAGAAAATCTGGCTATTTCATCTAGTAAAATTTCAAAATTATTTTCACCTTTAATTTCTGAACTATAAAATTCTCCTGTTGAAATATCACATACACTTATTCCATAATAAAGTCCTGTTTTACATATACACATTATATAATTGTTTTTCTTTTCCTCTAGCAAATTACTTTCTACAATTGTTCCTGGAGTCAAAATTCGAATAACTCCTCTTTCAACTATACCTTTGGCTGTTTTTGGATCTTCTAATTGTTCACAAATTGCTACTTTATATCCTTTTTCTAGTAATTTTGATGCATAATTTTCTGCTGCATGGTGTGGCACTCCTGCCATTGGAGCTCTTTCTTCTAAGCCACAGTCTTTTCCTGTTAATGTTATTTCTAATTCTTTTGAAGCTATTATTGCATCTTCAAAAAACATCTCGTAAAAGTCTCCTAGTCTATAAAATAAAATGCAATCTTTATATTTTTCTTTTGTTTCTAAATATTTTTGCATCATTGGTGATATTACTGATTTATCTTTTATTTCTGCTATTGTTTGTGCCATTTTATTTTTCTCCTTTCGCTGGGCAATTTAGTGCCGGTTCTTTTTTTGCCTTTTTTCTTTTTTAACACATAATTTGCCCTTTTAGATACCACATATGTTCTGATACTATTTTAAGTTCTATTATTTTGTCTTGAAGTTCTGGTGAGCCTTCAAAAATTACTACTTTATTGCTGTCTGTTCTTCCTGTTAATAGTTCTTTATTGTTTTTACTTTCTCCTTCGACTAAAACCTTTTGTATTGTACCTATATATTTTTTATTATTTTCTTCTATTTGGCTTTCAACTAATGATTTTAACTTATCAAACCTTACATGTTTTATATCATCTGGAACTTGGTTTTCCATTTTATCTCCTGGTGTTCCTACTCTTCTTGAATATATAAACATATATACTTGTTCAAAACATACTTTTCTTACTACATCAAGTGTGTCTTCAAAATCGTCTTCTGTTTCTCCTGCAAATCCTACTATTATATCTGTTGATAATGTTAAATTTGGTATTTTTGCTTTCATTTTTTCTACTAGTTCTAGGTATTGTTCTTTTGTATATTTTCTATTCATTCTTTTTAATACATTTGTGCTTCCTGATTGTAATGGCAAATGTATTAATTTACATACTTTTTCACAGTCTGCGATTGCATCTATTACATCATCTGTAAAATCTTTTGGATGTGGTGATACAAAACGTATTCTTTCTATTCCATCTATTTTGTTTATCGCTCTAAGTAATGTCGCAAATGAGTTTATTCCATGATAATCTATATTTTTTTCTTTCCATTCTTCACTTCTTAAGTATGAATTTACGTTTTGCCCTAATAGTGTTATTTCTTTATATCCTTCTTTTGCTAATTCCTCTACTTCTTCTAATATGTCTTTTGGATGTCTACTTCTTTCTCTTCCACGTACATATGGAACTATACAATATGTACAAAAATTATTACATCCATACATTATTGTTACAGATGCTTTTATATTGCTTGTTCTTTTTATTGGTAGACCTTCATACACTTCTCCATCTATGTCTAGAACATCTTCCATTTTTGTTTTACTTTGTATTGTTTTATATAAATCTTCTGGAAATTTTTGTAATGTATGTGTTCCAAATATTATGTCTGTATATGGATAGCTTTCATGAATTTTATCTGTTATGTGTTTTTCTTGCATCATGCATCCACCAATTGCTATAATTGTTCCTTTTTGTTCTTTTACTCTTTTTAGTTCTCCTAACTTTCCAAATAATTTGTCTTCTGCATTTTCTCTTACACAACATGTGTTGAACAATACCAAATCTGCTTCTTGGTATTGCTCTGTTTTTGTATATCCCATTTCTTCTAACATTCCACAAAGTTTTTCTGAGTCATTTTCATTTAATTGACATCCCATTGTTAATATATAGTATTTTAAGTTTTTGG
>ERZ1643249.5219-NODE-5219-length-10498-cov-20.508379_pt1 | contig 10498 bp, 22 predicted proteins | sample MGYA00579263_ERZ1643249 | MGnify/ENA primary metagenome ERZ1643249 (study PRJEB29033, sample SAMEA4952264) | chicken gut metagenome | biome: Broiler Chicken; feature: Gastrointestinal Tract; material: Caecum | place: Ireland | collected 2018 | study: Broiler...
CAAGGCTGGCTGTGGCATCAAGGCTGGCTGGGGCATCGAGGCTGGCTGGGGCATCGAGGCTGGCTGGGGCATCGAGGCTGGCGAGGGCATCGAGGCTGGCGAGGGATACGGCATTTTTGCAGGTTTGAAAATTAAATTGTCGAATTGGTCTCTATATGCTCGTGTGTCCGCATCATGTAAACCTACAAATCTTATCTCTGGATATTGGGTCGAAAGTGAGAACAGAAATGACGCGAATGGAACAGCGAAAAATGGAACGTGCCAGAGCGAAGGTGATTAGTATTATCTTCCTGTCGATGTCCCTCCTCATCGCCTTTATGCTGGGCTACTACTTCGGCGGTACGGCAGAAGCAGCGGAAGAACCGGAGCCTGTACAGTACATACCGGATGAACCAAAGGTGGTAACTCTTCCGGAGATTGAGGAGCCGGAGGAACCGGAGCCGCCAACGCTGACCAGCATAGGGGAGTTTACCATTACAGCCTACTGCGCCTGTGAAAAGTGCTGCGGCAAAGACCCCAGCCACCCCGCCTACGGCATCACTGCCAGCGGCACAGAGGCCACCCAGGGCCGCACGATCGCCACGGACCCCAGCGTGATACCCACGGGCTCGGTTGTGTACTTCGAGGGCATAGACGGGCTTACAGGCGGCTATATCGCCGAAGACACGGGGGCGGCAATCAAGGGCAACAAGATCGACCTGTACTTTGACAGCCACCAGGACGCTCTTGAGTGGGGCGTACAGACAAAAGAGGTGTTTGTCATTGAGTAAGTGTCAAAGGTGCATTTACAGGTCACCGCATCCAACGAAATACGGCTGTGATTATCTTGCGCTGATGGGAAGTTCAAGAGGTTGCCCGCCGGGTGACCAATGCACTGTGTTTGAAGCTGGAGCAAGACTTCAGACACCGCTAAGGACAGCGATACGCTCCACAAGCCCGGAAGATCGAGACTACCAAGAATATTACTGCGACATTGTTCGAAAGCAGGGCTCCCCTATGGCGTTTAGGAGGCGGTACGGATGAATACAGAGCTTACTCAACTCATGATGAAGCTCAGGCATGTCCTCCACCTGATGAAGCAGGAGGAATTGCCGCCACCACCATTCAATGTATCTACACTGTGCGACCTCTGCGCCAACGCCTGCGGGTTCTGCGAATGGAGCGAGGCCGGGAACATGCGTCCAGTACCGGGGTGGGAGGCTATCAGAAATGACATATCGTCTGGCCGTGTTGATGGGTCAACAGTGGTCCTCGAAAGCTACATCGTATTGGATTGCCCGAAGTTTTGCCCGGATCCGAACGGCGCTCGATATACGTTTGATAGAGAGTACGCCATAGGGCGGTTTAATGCACTCAGGAAGGGGAGAGAGGATGAGGAATGAGAATTATATTGACCCAATCCCTATTGCCTATTGCGCCATGTGCGGAGACCCTATCTATTGGGGCGATCACGTTTTCGAGACGAAGGACGGAGAATTTCTCCACGCTGAGGACACTTGTCGAGAGTACCGGGAACGTGGTACCAACGAGGTCCTTCGCCTGACCTGCGCAGAAGCATGGGTGATAGAGACCGGCGGGACGGAGGAGCTGACGAAAGCGGCAGGGCTGGAGGTAAAGAGATGGGAGTAAAGAATGGGGTCACATCATACATCCACGCCAATGTAACCATCAACTTCCCGGACGGACACGTCTGTTGTGACTTATGCCCTCTGCTGGAAACTTACGCTCGCAAACAATGCCGCAGGACCGGAGAGTATCTGTTGGACACTAGAGGGATCGGGTATGAGTGCCCGCTGCAATTTGAGGAGGATTTGAATGGAGTTTAGGCCGCTGACAGAGAATGAAATCGAAGTAAAGGTTGGACAGGTCAAAGAAAATGGCATCGTCGCTCTGCTGTATAAGACGGCACGGACAGACATGGACCTGTTGGACGAAACGGTAGGGCCGGAGAACTGGACGAACGATTACCGGGAGATCAAGGGGAATCTATACGCCGGGATTGCTATCCGAGAGGGAGATAGATGGACCTGGAAGTGGGATTGTGGGATTGAATCCAGGGAGGATGACGGCAACGAAAAGAAGGGCGAGGCCAGCGACGCTTTTAAGAGGGCTGGCTTCCGCTGGGGCATTGGACGGGCGCTATACACGTCCCCGTTTATTTGGATCCCAAAAGAGCGCTGCAACATCAGAGAGGGACAAAAGCCGAAATGTTATGACAAATTTTCTGTCGAGAAAATTGTCTACAGCGATGACGGGAAGCGCATCACAGCATTAGCCGTATGGAATGACACGCAAAAAAAGAGGGCGTTTGTATGGCAGGATACGATTTAATAAATGAAATCGGACAGAAGTCCAAGATGTTGGACACGGCCATACGGGAGCTTGGAACGCGGGGCCGGGCCTATGCCCAGGCGGAGCACGATTACCGCGTCGCCCTGGCAGAAAAGACCCTCCTGGAGCGGGACAAGGGCACTCCGGCCACAATCTGCTCCGATGTCTGCCGTGGAGACCGGAAAATCGCAAAGCTCCGGTTTGAGCGGGATGTGGCTGAGGTAGTCTATCGGTCCGCGTTGGAGGCTATCAACGCCACTAAGCTGCAAATCAAGATTCTGGACGCGCAAGTCGAAAGGGAGTGGGGCCGTGCATCGAGCAACTAAATCGACAGCGATCCGGCTCGGCGTGAAAGAAACGGTGTTTCTGCGGGATGACTGCAAATGTGTTCTATGCGGAAGCCCATGGGGCCTTCCCAGCGCTCACGTCATTTCCCGTGGGCAAATGGGCATGGGGGTGGAGGAAAACATTGTCACCCTCTGCCCTGAGTGCCACAGAGCCTATGACCAGGGGCAGAACATAGAGAAATTCGGTAAGGGAACGACCAGAGAGAGCCTACAATGCCACCTGATCGCGTATCTCAAACAATTTTATCCGAACTGGACGAAAGAGGAGGTTACATACAAGAAATGGAACAGCTTTTGATTACTCGGACTGAGGCCGCAAAATGCCTTAACATCAGCGTTGACACATTGGACAAGCTCACATGCGCCGGGAAGATCAGGCGGGTTACGATTGGGAGCCGGGTGTATTTCAGCCCCGAGGAGCTCCAGGCGTTTGTCAAAAAGGAGGGGAAGCTGTGTTAAACCATGTGGCTTTACAGGGGCGACTTACCAGAGACCCGGAGCTGAGGAGCACGGGTAGCGGGATCCCAGTCACATCATTTTCCATTGCGGTCAACGGCAAGAAGGATGAGACTGCATTCATAGACTGCGTCGCATGGCGCGGAACGGCGGAGGCGATCTGCCAGTATTTGGGCAAGGGCCGGATGATGGTCGTTGAGGGGTCTCTGCAATCCAGGGAGTGGAACGACAAGGACGGGAACCGGAGAAAGAGCATTGAGGTCAATGTCTCCCAATTTCATTTCTGCGACAAGAAGGAATCCGCCCCTCCGCCCGCTCAGAACGATGTTTACTCCGTGGAGCCGAGCGGTTTTGCTGAGATAGACGATCAGGACGGAACGCTGCCGTTTTAACCGAAAGGAGCCGATATGGCAAGGAACTATGCCGCCCTCCCCTATGACTACTTAGAGGAGATGGCTGCGCTCAACGATGCAGAGTTCGGTCGGCTAACGCGGGCATTGCTGGTATACAGCATGACGGGAGAGCCGATAGCGCTCTGTGGCAATGAGAGGTTTTACGCAAAAAGAGTTATGGCGCAAGAAGACCGGTTCCGCGCAAGCTACGAAGAGCAGGTTGCCGCAAAAAGCGAGCGAGGGAAAGCTGGTGCTAAAGCAAGGTGGAGCAATGCAAAAAATGCTCAAGCATTCTTAAGCATAACAAGCAATGCTAAAAATGGCAATACCGAAACCAAAACCGAAACCGATACCGAAACCAATGCCCTCCCTCCTACCGGAGGGAAGGGTAAAGGGACGCGCTTCGCACCGCCCTCCCTCCAGGAAGTGACGGATTATTGCCGGGAGAGGAGCAACGGCGTGGACCCGGAGCGGTTTGTAGACTTCTACGCCGCAAAAGGATGGAAGGTCGGTAACCAGCCGATGAAGGATTGGAAAGCTGCCGTCAGGACGTGGGAGAAGCGGGAGAAGAAGCCGTACCAGTACGACTACGGCAGCATGGAGGGGAGCCTATGACGGAGTTGGAGATTCTTGGCGGGCTGATCAAGCTCTGCGAGCCGAAGAAAAACCCCGGTGACTACGAGGTTGACGGGATTTTGTACTGCGGGAAGTGCCGTACTCCGAAGCAGTGCGTTGTCGAGCTGGAGACCGGTCCATTGGTTGTGGGCTGCCAGTGCCAATGCGGCGAGGCTGCGTATGAGGCGGAAAAGCGGGCACAAAAGGACCGGGAACGGGCGATGTACATAGAGCAGCTTCGGAGCGACGGCGTGCGGGACAAGGGGTTGTCTCAGTGCCGGTTTGAGGCGGCGACAGAAACACCGGAGCTGGCGAAATGCAGGACTTACGTCGAGCGGTGGCCGGATATGCTGCGGGACAACTGCGGACTGCTCTTCTGGGGCGGGACCGGGAACGGGAAGACGTTCTCCGCCGCATGTATCGCCAATGCACTGATCGACAAGGGCGTACCGGTGCTGATGACCAGCTTCCCCCGGATACTGTCCGCCGGATGGGATGACCGGGAGCGGATCGCCGATGAGATGCGGGAATACGATTTGCTGGTCATTGACGACCTGGGGGCGGAGCGGGAAAGCGACTACGCGCTGGAGACTGTGTACATGGTCGTGGACGAGCGGTACAAGTCCAAAAAGCCTGTGATCATCACGACAAATCTTACGCTGGACGACCTGTGCAAGCCTGGCGACATGGACCACCAGAGGATCTATGACAGGGTTCTGGAGATGTGCGTGCCGGTCGTGTTCAAGGGCGACAGCATCCGGCGGAAAAGGGCGAACGACAATTTGAGAAAGGCCAGGGAAATATTTGGATGACTGTAGATATTCCGTACCCGAAAAACAAGGCTGATTTCACAAAGCGATTTGGTTTTAACGCCTATTGGGCGGGAAAGAACCACCATCAGAGGAGACGGGACGCGGACGAGATGCACGACATGATGATCGCGGCGCTGCATGCCGCGCATATCAGGCGGAAGCCGGTTACATACCCCGTAGACGTGACGTTTCTTTGGGACGACAGGCTGGACATCGACAATCACGCCGCGATGGGGAAGTGTTTTCTGGACGCTATGAAGGGGTTTGTTGTTCTGGACGACAGCAAGCGCTACGTGAAATCTGTCAAGCACCAGATATGGGAGGGCGGAAGGATTCGGGTCATCGTGGAGGAAGCGAAATGAAGAATGATCTTCTCCGCCGCCTGGAAACAAAAGCTGAGCTGAAATACGCCGCTCTGTATCAGGCGAAAATGCGGATGACGCTCCAGCTCGCCCAGGACGCGGCCATGATCGCCGCCAATGAGGTCTTGCAGATGGAACCCAAGAGAGCGCCGGATTTTGCGGCGGTAATGCGGGATACGGTCAACGAGATCGCGGACGTGATGCTGGCCGACCAGAAGGATGACGAGAAATTTGCTTATACGCGGGGCGTGGTGGACCGGAGGTTGAAGAAAATCTGCGGGGAGAATTTCGTACCCTGGGAGGAACGCTATGGGCAAGAATAAACGCAGGATCGTGCTGCACGTCACTCCGCAGACGGCGTATAACTTGCAACGCCTTGCGGACATGGACAAGACCAGCCCCGGCAGGGTGGTGGACAAGCTGGTCAGGGATCGGATGATTGAGTTGAGGGAGGTTGTAAAGCGTGGATAGAGATATTAGGGCTGCGCTCCTGGGCGACCACGAGGCGGCGAAGCGGCTGACGGAGGCGGGGGTGCTGGTGCCGTGCGCTCACTGCGGGAATGACAATGATTATCGCATCGTCATGTCGTTCAAGAAAGACAAGAAAAAGCGTTTCGGAGAATATTACGATGTTTGCACAATTTACTGCGAGTGCTGCACTGAAACAGTCAGACAAGCGGGGCTGGGGAAGGATGCTGCCGCTAAAAATGCCTCGTTGATGTGGAACACCCGCGCACCGATTCTGAGCGCAGAGGAGATGGAGATGCTGGAGGGGAAGAAATGAAGCCAATTTATGAGCCGAAAGGCAAGGCAAAAGAATACGGCGACTATGCACTGAACATTTATACCGGGTGTCCGCACCGTTGCTATTATTGCTTTGCGCCGAGCGTCCTGCATCGTGACAGGGAGAAGTTCCATACGGATGTCCAGCCTCGTGAGAAGATTGTGGAGGCAACGAGGTCGCAGCTTGAGAAAGATCATATCAAAGGGAAAACCATCCACCTGTGTTTTACCTGTGACCCATATCCAACCGGCTATGACACCACACCGACAAGGGAGATCATCCAGGTTTTGAAGGAACACGGGAACCATGTCCAGATTCTCACTAAAGGGGATGGCAGCCGGGATTTTGATTTGCTGGACGGTGAGGACTGGTACGGGATTACCTACGATGGGCAATGTGGCGGGGTGTATATGCCAAGCGACAGATGGGCAGACATCTATAAGGCACATGGGCACGGCATTAAGACCTGGTGCTCTTTCGAGCCGGTTATTGACGCTGACCGGGTGCTGGAGGCTATCGAGAACTGCGCCGATATTCTGGACAAGGTAAAAATCGGGAAACTGAACTACTACCCGTCCACCATAAACTGGGCGGAGTTTGGAAGAAAGGCCGAGGCGCTTTGCAAAAAGTTGGGACTGGACTATTACATTAAAGACAGCCTGAGAAAAGAAATGGAGGCCCAGCGGTTGACGGATTTTTAGACGCTGATGGAAATGAAGCACAAACCAACTATCAGCTTGCACCGGAAGACAAATGGGCGAGATAATCTTTTATCATAGTTTCCAACAAGGAAGAAACAGAGCGTTTTTCTTTGATGGCTTGAATTTTGATCTTTTCTAACAAATCTGAATCAATAGTAGTTGTAAATTTTTGTTTTGGCATTTCGCACCCTCCTTTTTCGAGATTATACCATAAATACGTATTGACGTAAAGAGTGTGATACAGTATAATATATACGTAAATACGTATCTATAGGCATGGGGTAATGAAATGGAACATTCGTACAAATTCAGAATCTATCCGAATACTAAACAGCAGACGCTAATCCAGAAAACTTTCGGTTGCGCCCGGTTTGTCTACAACCATTTTCTCGCCCAGCGGATTGCTGAATACAAAGAAACAGGTAAAGCACCGACACGGTTCCAGCAGGACAAATCACTCACCGTTTTAAAGCAGGAGATAAATTGGTTGCGCGAGCCGGACAAGTGCGCCCTGCAAAATGCTCTAAAAGACTTGGATGCTGCTTACAAAAACTTCTTCCGGTCTTTGAAAAGTGGCGGGAAAGTTGGTTTTCCAAAATTCAAGAGCAAGAAGGAAAGGCACAAAAGCTACAAGACCAACAGTTGCATACAAATTGTTGGCAATCATATAAAGCTTCCGAAACTTGGAGTTGTGAAGTGCCGTATCTCCAAAGAGGTTAAGGGGCGTATTCTTTCAGCCACTGTCAGCCAGAATCCAAGCGGCAAGTATTTTGTCGCCCTATGTTGCACCGATGTGGAGATGAACCCGCTTCTTAGCACCGGCGCAGTAGTCGGTATTGACATGGGGCTTAAATCCTTCGCCATTACATCCGATGGGATGGAATACCCTAACCACAAGTTCTTGACTAAGAACCTCCGAAAACTCGCCCGTCTCCAACGCCAACTCTCCCGAAAATCAAAGGGGAGCCACCGTAGGGAGAAAGCACGGGTAAAAGTGGCCCGGTTGCAGGAACACATCGCCAGCCAGCGGCAGGACACACTACATAAGCTGTCCACCCAGCTTGTCCGGGACTATGACCTGATTAGCATTGAGGACTTGGCACCAAAGAATATGGTCAAGAACCACAAGCTGGCACGGTCAATCTCCGACGCTTCCTGGGGCGAGTTCCGGCGGCAGTTGGAATACAAGGCTCAGTGGTATGGGAAACAGGTGGTCACGGTAGACCGCTTCTACCCGTCCTCCCAGCTGTGCTCCGCTTGCGGCGCACAGTGGCCCGGAACAAAGGACTTGTCCGTCCGGGAGTGGACTTGCCCGGAGTGCGGGGCGCACCATTCAAGAGACATCAATGCGGCCCGGAATATCCTGAATGAAGGTCTGCGCCTGTTGGCGTAGGCTATACATGGTAGGGCGGGACACGCCCGAACCTAACGCTCGTGGACATCGTGTAAGACTTGCATCAGCAAGCTGTGGTGGTTGAACCGAGAATCCATTTAATTTATTTTCATGGAGTGTCAAGCGGGAAGAAGCGATTCGATAAAATAAACATATCCGGCCTTCTGCCGGGCGGGGTTTGATCTTCCCACCCGCACCTTTCTGCCGTTGGTTGTTACGGGTCGGAACAATCCATAGCTGGAGGTGGTACCAGCACCGTTGATAGCTGTGGATTGCGTCCGGCAGAGGGCCGGAAGAAAGGAACAGAAATGAAAGTTATCCATAGTTATGAGAAGAAGAACCTTCGGAAGTTGAGAAGGAACGAGGATGCAGACTGCACAAAATGCTCTTTCGCTGAAAAGACACCGGATATTGAGGGCGGCTATGTGTGGCTGTGCCATGCCGCCCTGTATGACATTGAAACACTTTCTTGCTTTGTTCCAAAGGCAAGCCCGGACTGTTTGGAGGCCGTCCGCTGGTCTGCCAAGGCGCTGAAAGCCCTCCGCCCCGTCAGCCGGGAGCAGGTGGAGAAGTCGTGGGCGGGCTGTGAATATTGTGAAAAGCACAAAATCAACCTTGTTCGAATTGAAATGAATTACAACGATTCTCCGGGAAGTCCCAAACGATTGAATCCTACCAGAGTTCCGAAGTTTTGCCCCATATGCGGCCGCCCTCTTACGGACGAGGCCGTGGACATGGTGATGGAGAGGATGGACGAATTACAAAATGAAATTGGGTGATTATCAGTTGTGCCACAATGGATGTCAATTTTCGTGGTATGACAATGATGAGCTCGTTGCAACGGTTGAGCTCAAAGAAGAAAAAGGTATCAAATGGATATGTGGGGTCTACGTATCACCACTGTATCGGAGACATGGCATTGGGACGCAGCTTCTTCAATTTTCCACTATTTTAGGAGGCGAAAAACTATGTGTGTCAAAGACAAACGAACCGGCAAAAACACTTTACAAAAAGTTCGGATTTCATGTTTTTGATGAAGACAAAGAATGTTTTTTTATGAGATTGGAGGCGCTGAAAGATGACTGATATTTGTGATACATGCGCCTTCGAGGATGCCTGCTCGAGTGCGCATTTTAACAAGACAGAATCAAGTATCTGCGCATTTTATAAAAGTCTGCGAAAAGACAAGCTAGATGGGGCTTATTGGAGGGAGGCGCTGAAAGATGGCAGTACGCCCGATTGACGCAAACGAGCTGTATCGAATTGAAAAGCTGCTTGATACAGATATTGTAAGGCAAGACAAAGTAGCGCTCAATTTGTTGGAACAAGTGCTCTATGACATCCAACATGTGCCCACCCTCACCCCGCCGAACGAGTGGGTGAGCGTGGAGGAGAGGCTACCGGAGGAAAAACAGAGGGTTATCGTGCGTTGCGAGCGCGTTGGAACGTCTGTAGGATGGATTTTGTGGGGTAACTGGATGACAGACATTGGGCCCGGTGCGGGTAAAGTCACCCATTGGATGCCCCTGCCCAAAAGCCCAAAGGAGGATGAATAAAATGCAAAGTATTTCTCCTGATTACAAAGCAAGAAAACAGGGACAGCCGACAATGCCATTAAAAGAACGACTATATTCCAAAATAAAGGTCAATGAGTACACTGGTTGCTGGGAATGGCAAGGAACTTTACGAAATGGGTACGGAAGAATGATTGTCGGGAGTAGAACTGATGGGACACGAAGGTCAGAGTCTGCACACCGAGTTTCCTATATGCTGAATTATGGGGAAATCCCTGACGGAATGGATGTATGCCACAAATGCGATAACCCGCGTTGCATCAATCCAGAGCATCTTTTTGCTGGCACAAGAAAAGAAAACATTGCTGACAGAGAGGCAAAAGGAAGAAACATTACTCACTCTGGCGAAGAAAATGTAAATGCAAAACTATCTAAGAAGAAGGTAAAAGAGGCAAGGCAAAAGAGGTTTTTGTATCACACGAAATATATTGACCTTGCAAAAGAATACGGCGTGTGCAAAAAGACCATTATGGATGCAGTCAAGGGAAAGTCATGGAAGTGCGTAAACTATCTTCCCGCACCGCCTAAAAAGGAGGAGTGAGTATGGATAGAAAAGAGGCAGTCCTACGCATCAAAAACCACATGGAACATCACGGAATTGGTAAATATCCGCACTTAAAGTTGAAAGAAGCCCTTGATATGGCTATTGCGGCCTTATCCCCGCCGAACGAGCCGCTGACCATCGAGCAGCTGCGGGAGATGGAAGACCCGGTGTGGTGCGTCTGTAAAAC
>ERZ1643249.5223-NODE-5223-length-10486-cov-5.748059_pt1 | contig 10486 bp, 8 predicted proteins | sample MGYA00579263_ERZ1643249 | MGnify/ENA primary metagenome ERZ1643249 (study PRJEB29033, sample SAMEA4952264) | chicken gut metagenome | biome: Broiler Chicken; feature: Gastrointestinal Tract; material: Caecum | place: Ireland | collected 2018 | study: Broiler...
TCCGATTGTGTTGATGAGGAAAGTAAATGTTGTTTTTCCCAGACCATTGATGGCGCTCATCAGGGCGGTGTTCGTGTACATAAACGGACAGATCCATGCGAGGGTGAGGATGAACCTCCCCGCGGAACTGCTGTGGAAGAGTACAGTTCCGATGAGGTTTCCGAAGATAAGAAAGAATAGGCAGCTTGACAATCCGAGGATAAGGCAGCTTCCCACTGCTTTTTTGAGGAGCTGAACGATACCGGTACGGTTTCCGGAAGCCTGGGCCGCGCTCACTGCCGGCATGAGGACAGTCCCTACCGAGTTGGTAATGGCAGACGGGAACAGGATGCAGGGCAGTGCCATTCCTGTCAGCACTCCGTACATACTGAGCGCTTCGCTTGCGCTCATCCCGGAGAGTTTGAGACAGGCAGGGATAGAAGCGGCTTCTACGCTTTGCAGCAGAGTGACTGCCGTGCGGTTGGCGGTCAGAGGTACAGAGAGGGAGAGCAGTTCCCGCAGATTTCCTGTAAGGGCAGAAAGGGCAGGGCGCCGCAGGGCGGGTTCTTGCCTGGACAGAAAACGGGAGGAGAATAAAGCAGAGGCAAATTCTCCCGCCACGATCCCGGCCGCAGCAATTTGGATTGAAGGAACACGCCCGCTCTGTTTCATAAACAAAAACAGGAAAAAAACAAACAGTATACGCAGTACCTGTTCTACAAGCTGGCTTAGCGCGGGGAGCGCGGCTTTTTGAAGCCCGAAGCTGTATCCGCAGATACAGCTGTGTATAGCAGCACAGGGCAGGGCATAGGAAATGATCACCAGCAGTTCTGCGCATCGGGGATCACCGAGGAAGTGCTGTGCGATAAACGGGGCGTTCTGTTGGACAAGGATCACTTCCACGAAAGTGAGCAGAAGAGTAAGGCTAAGAGCAGTGTAAAGTATGCTCTTAGCCTCTTTTTGTCTTCCCAGTGACACTTTTTCCGCTACCATGCGGGAGACGGCTGTGTGTATGCCTGCGGTGCTGAGAGAAAGGCAGAGTGCGTATACGGGAAATACAAGCTGATACAATCCTACATTTTCCTCGCCAAAGGCGTGGCTTAAAAAGATGCGGAAGAAGAAGCCCATGAATCGTGTGATGAACCCGGCGGCAGTCAATATCATGGCTCCCTGGAATAATTTGTGCTTTGAAGACATATCTGCAACCTCATATGGCGCTTTTGCAATAGCTCAAGATGCTCCAGTCCGCTCGTAAAACCGCATTTCGCGCTAATTATGGCGGCCGGTGCATGACTGAACTATTACACACTTTTTACAGCATATGTCAATTCACGGCTTGACAGAACAAAGCCTGAGTGATATCCTACAAAAGTAAATCCCAGTAAAATACTAGGAAATAGACAGGAGCTTTGCGATACAAGAGAAAAGCTTTGATAAAGAAGGTGAGAAAGTGAAGCTGTCTACAAAAGGAAGATACGGGCTGCGGGCGCTGATCGATCTTGCGCAGAACAGCAAAGAAACACCGGTTTCGATCACCAGCATATCGGCGCGGCAGGACTTGTCGGAGCGGTATCTGGAGCAGCTGATGTCTATGCTGAAAAAGGCGGGCCTGGTAGAGAGTGTCAGGGGAGCGCAAGGCGGATATGTTCTGGCGAAGGATATAAAAGAGATCTCTGTCGGCGACGTGCTGCGGGCGCTGGAAGGTTCGCTGGAACCTGTGGAGTGCGCAGGGCTTGAACCGGACGGTGGATGCAGAGCTTCTGACAGCTGCGTGACGAAATACGTCTGGCAGAGGATCAACGAGAGCATAAACCGGACGGTGGACGAGATCATGCTCGACCAGCTCGTACAGGAAAGCGGGAAAAAAGAATACACAGGCGCGGACCGCGCGGGGTGCAAAAATTAGAATATACGGAGGCAGATATGAAAAAATTGATCTATCTTGACAATGCGGCAACGACAAAGACATCTCCGGAAGTGGTAGAGGCGATGCTGCCGTACTTTACAGAGAATTATGGGAATCCGTCCAGTGTATACGGATTTGCTTCGGCGAATAAAGAAGTCATTACAAAGCAAAGAGAGATCATTGCAAATGTCCTTGGTGCAAAGGACAATGAGATCTACTTTACGGCGGGCGGGACAGAGTCTGACAACTGGGCGCTGACGGCTACAGCTGAAGCTTATGCGTCAAAAGGAAAGCATATCATCACCAGCAAGATCGAACACCATGCGATCCTGCATACTTGTGATTATCTTGAAAAACGTGGTTATGAGGTGACTTATCTGGATGTAGATGAGAACGGGCTTGTAGATCCGAAAGACGTAGAGAAGGCGATCCGGCCGGATACGATCCTTGTGTCTGTTATGTTTGCCAACAATGAGATCGGTTCTGTCCAGCCCATAGCCGAGATAGGAAAGATCGCTCACGGGCACGGCGTTCTTTTCCATACAGACGCAGTGCAGGCATTTACACAGGTGCCGATCAATGTGGATGAATGTAATATCGACATGCTCAGCGCCAGCGGACATAAGCTGAACGGTCCGAAAGGAATCGGATTCCTTTATATCAGAAAAGGCGTGAAGATCCGCTCCTTTATCCACGGCGGAGCACAGGAGAGAAGACGCCGCGCCGGAACGGAAAACGTGCCGGGTATCGTGGGGCTTGGAAAAGCGGTAGAGCTTGCCGCCGCGTCCATGAAAGAAAGAACGGAAAAGGAGTCCGGGCTGCGCGACTATCTGATCAGCAGGATAGAAGAGGAGATCCCATATTGCAGACTGAACGGAGACCGCGTGAAACGTCTCCCAAACAACGTGAACTTCAGTTTCCGGTTCGTGGAGGGCGAATCCCTGCTCATCATGCTTGATATGAAGGGCATCTGTGCTTCCAGTGGTTCCGCGTGCACGTCGGGTTCTCTGGATCCGTCACATGTGCTTCTTGCGATCGGGCTGCCTCATGAGATCGCCCACGGATCGCTGCGTATGACACTGGGTGCGGACACAACGAAGGAAGACATTGACTATGTGGCAGACTGTTTAAAAGAGATCGTCGCGCATCTTAGGAGCATGTCGCCGCTGTATGAAGATTTTATAAAAAAACAGGCAAAGGAGAAATAAGTAATGTATACAGAAAAAGTAATGGATCACTTTCAGCATCCGAGAAATGTAGGAGAGATCGAAAACGCCAGCGGTGTGGGAACGGTCGGAAACGCAAAGTGCGGAGATATCATGAGAATCTATCTGGATATCGATGAAAATCAGATCATCCGTGATGTAAAGTTTAAGACATTCGGCTGTGGCGCTGCCGTAGCTACGAGCAGCATGGCAACAGAGCTTGTAAAAGGAAAGAGCGTCCGGGAAGCGATGGAAGTGACGAACAAAGCGGTCATGGAGGCATTAGACGGGCTTCCGCCGGTAAAAGTGCACTGTTCGCTTCTCGCGGAGGAGGCGATCCACGCAGCTCTCTGGGACTACGCTGAGAAGAACGGAATTAAGATTGAGGGACTGACAAAGCCCAAGTCTGATATCCACGAGGGTGAGGAAGAGGAAGAAGAGGAATATTGATGAGCAGAGTCGTCGTCGGGATGTCGGGAGGAGTAGATTCCTCCGTGGCAGCATACCTTTTGAAAGAGCAGGGATATGAAGTGGTCGGAGTGACCATGCAGATCTGGCAGGATGAAGACGCCTATTCCATAGAGGAAAATGGCGGATGCTGCGGCCTGAGCGCCGTGGAGGACGCAAGGAGGGTGGCAGCGGCTCTCGGAATTCCTTATTATGTGATGAATTTCAAGCAGGAGTTCCAAAAGAACGTGATAGACTATTTTACAGATGAATATTTAAACGGGCGCACACCTAATCCGTGTATCGCCTGTAACCGTTATGTGAAGTGGGAGGCGCTTTTAAACCGGAGTCTTTCCATCGGAGCGGATTATATCGCTACGGGGCACTACGCACGCATCGAACAGCTCCCGAACGGAAGATATACACTGAAACGCTCAAAGACACTGGCAAAGGACCAGACATACGCCCTTTACAATCTGACACAAGAGCAGCTTAAGAGAACGCTTATGCCGGTGGGCGCTTATTCGAAAGATGAGATACGTGCCATGGCAGAGAAGATCGGGCTTCTTGTGGCAGACAAGCCGGACAGTCAGGATATCTGCTTTGTGCCGGACGGAGACTATGCCTCGTTTATAGAGGAGACGGTCAGAGAGCGGACTGGAAAGGAACTTCCGTCCGGAAACTTCGTGACTCTGGATGGACACGTTCTCGGAAGACATAAAGGCATCATCCATTATACGGCAGGGCAGAGAAAAGGGCTGGGACTTGCTCTCGGATATCCGGCGTTCGTCCTTGAGATCCGCCCAGAGACCAACGAGGTGGTCATCGGGACATATGAAGAATCACTGACGCATACGGCAAAAGCGGACAGGCTGAATTTTATGAGCGTGGAAGATCTGACGGAGTCAAGGCGGGTGTTTGCCAAGATCCGTTATAATCACAAGGGCGCGTGGTGCACGGTAGAAAAAAGCGGCAGCGACGAAGTGACCTGTCATTTCGAAGAGCCTCAGAGGGCGGTGACACCGGGGCAGGCGCTTGTATTTTATGACGGAGAATATGTTCTGGGAGGAGGAACCATCCTGTGAGCAGTAAAGTATACGAAAAAACAGGCGGACAGTTCGGGCAGAGCAGGATCCTCTGCGATGCCCATATGCACACGGACTTTTCCACGGACTGCGCTTCGCCGGTGCACAGCATGCTGGATGCCGCGGTGGAAAAAGGATTACATGCTGTCTGTATCACAGATCATATGGATCTGGATTTCCCGCCCCAGGAAAGAGAGGAACATCCGGCGGATGCGCAGGCTTTTCAGTTTGATGTGAAAGAATATTTTCGCGTGCTGGCTCCACTGAAGGAAGAATACAGAGACCGGCTGGAAGTGCGGATCGGCATTGAGCTTGGTCTCCAGCCTCATCTGGGGGCATGGTACAAAGAACTGCTGGCAGGCTATCCTTTTGATTTTGCCATCGGCTCTATTCATCTGGTGCGGGGAATGGACCCATATTACGGGAAGCTGTTCGAGGGAAGACCGGATGCGGACGCCTACAGGGAGGCATTTGAGGAGACGCTGTGCTGTATAGAACAGAATGAGGACTTCGACACACTGGGACATCTGGACTATGTGGTGCGCTATGGGAAGCATCAGGAAAAAGAGTATTCCTACAGGGCATTTGCGGATGAAATCGACGAAGTGCTGAAAAAGCTTATATCCATGGGAAAAGGCCTGGAGGTCAATACCGGAGGTTTAAAATACGGGCTTGGATTTACAAACCCGCACCAGACGTAATAAAGTTTAAAAAAGCCGCCGATATACTTGAGGCGTGCGGATTCCGCTATTACGCTGAGTTTAAAGAGCGCAGACCTGTTTTCAGAAGGCTTTGACCCACCCGTTTTAACAGATTTTGAGATTAGTACTTGAATTTTTGTTTCCGTTTTAGTACAATTATTCTAGTTGATGAATCCTTAACAATTTCTGTTTGCAGGGATTCATTGTTATGACTGTGACACAGTCAAATATTTTTAAAATTCTTAGGAGGAATTAATCATGGCAGTAAAAGTAGCGATCAATGGATTTGGACGTATCGGACGTCTTGCTTTCAGACAGATGTTTGGAGCAGAGGGGTTTGAGATCGTAGCAATCAACGACCTTACATCTCCGAAAATGCTGGCTCACTTATTGAAATATGACTCGACACAGGGCAAATACGCTCTGGCTGACAAGGTTGAGGCAGGAGAGGATTCCATCATCGTTGACGGAAAAGAGATCAAGATCTACGCGAAGGCTGACGCAAAAGAGCTTCCGTGGGGCGAGATCGGTGTTGACGTTGTTCTGGAGTGTACAGGATTCTACACATCCAAAGCAAAAGCTCAGGCTCACATCGATGCAGGCGCTAAGAAAGTTGTTATCTCCGCTCCGGCAGGCAATGACCTTCCGACAATCGTTTACAATGTAAACCACGAGAATCTTACAAAGGATGACAACATCATTTCTGCTGCATCCTGCACAACAAACTGCCTCGCTCCGATGGCTAAGGCGCTGAATGATCTTGCACCGATCAAATCCGGTATCATGTGCACGATCCACGCTTACACAGGCGATCAGATGACACTTGACGGACCGCAGAGAAAAGGTGATCTGAGAAGATCCCGTGCGGCAGCATGCAACATCGTTCCGAACAGCACAGGCGCAGCTAAGGCTATCGGCCTTGTTATCCCGGAACTCAACGGCAAGCTGATCGGTTCTGCACAGCGTGTTCCTACTCCGACAGGTTCTACAACAATCCTTACGGCAGTTGTAGAGGGAGAGGTTACGGTTGATCAGATCAACGAGGCTATGAAGGCGGCAGCTAACGAGTCTTACGGCTACAACACAGATGAGATCGTATCCAGCGATATTGTTGGTATGTCTTACGGCTCACTGTTCGATGCCACACAGACAATGGCTCTTCCGGCCGGCGACGGCACAACAGAGGTTCAGGTTGTTTCATGGTATGACAACGAGAACTCCTACACAAGCCAGATGGTAAGAACAATCAAATACTTCGGAAAACTTCTTGGGGCTTAATGGGGCTTAATCCTTACTGAAAGGACAAGCGGCCACAAGTTAGTCCGTAATAATTGACTCACAATGGGGTCCGGTCTTATTGTTGGACCGGACCCCGTTTTGCGTGAGGGGACAAGCCAGGCGGCGGTCTGAGTTGTTCCCGCTCGTTTTGTTATTTTAAAATATTTAGGAGGCAGTAAAAATGGCAGCACTCAACAAAAAATCAGTAGACGATATCAATGTAAAAGGCAAAAGAGTCCTTGTAAGATGTGACTTCAACGTTCCGCTCATTGACGGTAAGATCACAGACGAGAACCGTATTGTGGCAGCTCTTCCGACAATTAAGAAGCTGATCGCAGACGGCGGTAAAGTGATCCTTTGCTCACATCTGGGCAAGCCGAAGGGAGAGCCGAAGCCAGAGATGTCTCTTGCACCGGTAGCAGTAAGACTGGCTGAGCTCCTTGGACAGGAAGTGAAATTCGCGGCAGATCCAGAAGTGGTAGGGCCGAACGCAAAGGCGGCAGTAGAGGCTATGAACGACGGAGACGTAGTTCTTCTTGAGAACACACGTTACAGAGCAGAAGAGACAAAGAACGGCGAAGCATTCAGCAAAGAGCTTGCTTCTCTGTGTGATGTATTCGTAAACGATGCATTCGGTACCGCTCACAGAGCTCACTGCTCTAACGTAGGTGTTACACAGTATGTTGACACAGCAGTGGTAGGATACCTGATGCAGAAAGAGATCGATTTCCTCGGAAACGCGGTAGAGAACCCGGAGAGACCGTTCGTAGCTATTCTTGGCGGATCTAAGGTTTCCAGCAAGATTTCTGTGATCAATAACCTGCTTGAAAAGGTTGACACACTCATTATCGGCGGCGGAATGTGCTACACATTCACAAAAGCTCAGGGCGGAAATGTAGGAACATCCCTTCTTGAGGAAGATTACCTTCAGTACGCGCTTGACATGATCGAGAAGGCAAAGGAAAAAGGCGTGAAGCTTCTTCTTCCTGTTGATGCAGTTATTGCAGACGCATTTTCCAACGACGCGAACACAAAGGTTGTTGCTCAGAACGATATCCCGGACGGCTGGATGGGCCTTGATATCGGGCCGGAGACGGCGAGAATGTATGCGGATGCTGTGAAATCCGCTAAGACTGTTGTATGGAACGGACCGATGGGATGCTTCGAGATGCCGAAGTTCGCAGACGGAACAAAGACAGTTGCAGAGGCTCTGGCAAATACAGACGCTGTAACAATCATCGGCGGCGGCGACTCGGCGGCGGCTGTAAACCAGCTTGGCTACGGCGAAAAGATGACACATATCTCCACAGGCGGCGGCGCTTCCCTTGAGTTCCTTGAGGGTAAGGAACTGCCGGGCGTAGCGGCAGCGAACGACCGGTAAGCGGTGTATATGCCCCGATTGCGGCGTCAGTTGCAGCAAGGAGATCGATAAGAAATATCAAGGAGAAATAATAAGATGGCAAGAAAGAAAATTATCGCAGGCAACTGGAAGATGAACAAGACTCCGAGTGAGGCAGTTGCACTGGTAGAAGAATTAAAACCGCTCGTTGCAAACGAGGAGGTTGACGTAGTATTCTGTGTTCCGGCGATCGACATCGTACCGGTCGTTGAAGCTGTAAAGGGTACGAACATTCAGGTTGGCGCTGAGAACATGTATTTTGAGGAGAGCGGAGCTTACACAGGCGAGATCGCTCCCAACATGCTTGTAGATGCAGGTGTGAAATACGTTGTTCTCGGACACTCTGAGAGAAGAGATTACTTCGGCGAGACAAACGAGGATGTGAACAAGAAAGTCCTCAAAGCGCTTGAGCACGGTATTACGCCGATCATGTGCTGCGGTGAGACTCTGGAGCAGAGAGAGCAGGGCGTGACGATGGATTTCATTCGTCAGCAGGTGAAGGTAGGCCTTCAGAACGTAACGGCAGATCAGGCAAAGACGATGGTTATCGCCTACGAGCCGATCTGGGCGATAGGAACAGGAAAGACAGCTACCACAGAGCAGGCTGAGGAAGTCTGCAAGGGCATCCGCGAGTGTATCGCTGAGGTTTACGACGAGGCGACAGCAGAGGCGATCCGTATCCAGTACGGCGGTTCCGTAAACGCAGGAAACGCGGCGGAGCTTTTCGCCCAGGCTGACATCGACGGCGGTCTGGTAGGAGGAGCTTCTCTGAAGGCTGACTTCGGTAAAATTGTCTGCTACAAATAAGCGGTATTGTTCCGATATTGCAGAATCAGTTCCCTGGCTCCGGCAGATCATGTCCAGAGCCGGGGCTTTTTGCCGCTTTATTTCAAGATGCTTGCTCTTGTGTAAATTTACTAAAAGTGAGTTTCCCAATTTGTCTGATATGACAATGGACATGAAAGATGCGTTTTGATATAATTTACACGTCGATTGGATTGTTACTCGTTGAGGCATTACTGATGACATGGGTCACTTATGGAGTGACGTGTTTTTGTGCCTTGAGGAGTTTTTTTATTGGAGACAAAAATGCGTGTAGTAAAGAAGCTGAACAATAATTTTGCAATCTGCGTTGACGGAGAGGGAAAGGAGCTGATCGCGGCGGGAAAAGGGATCGGCTTCCCGAAAACCCCTTATGAATTAGAGGACTTAAACCTGATTACGCGGACATTTTACAACATCGATCAGAAATATACCGGGTTGTTCAATGAACTGCCGGAGGCAGTCATTCATTTTACCGCAAAGCTGATCGACATTGCCCGCAATGAGCTGAAATATGAACTGAATCCGAATGTGGTCATGACGATGTCGGATCATATCAATTTTTGTATCCAGAGAGCGAAGCAGGACATTTACGTGCAGATGCCGCTTATCTATGAGGTGGAGCAGATATTCCCGGCTGAGGCGAAGATCGGGAAATATGCAGTGAAGCAGGTCGAGCGCCGCTTCCACGTCAGGCTGAATCAGAATGAAGCTTCAGGCATTGCGATGAATCTGGTAAACGCACGGTATAATCCGAAAAGCGGGACTGACGTGACAGAAGATCTTCAGAAGCAGTATGACGATATTCTGGAGGATACGATCAGTATTGTGGAGGACGAGACGGGGATTATGATCGAGAGGGATTCCTTTAATTTCGCCCGGTATTCTTCTCATTTGATGTATCTGCTCAACCGGATCGCGGATCACCGGACGCTGGATTCCGAAAATGGGGTCATGTATCAGTCCATGAGGGAAGAATTTCCCGAGATTGCCGCATGTGTGGATCTGATTGACAGGTATTTCCGCAGAAAGTTAAAAATAGATCTCTCAAAAGAAGAAAAATTATATCTGATCCTGCACATCAACAGGATATGCACAAGAGAAGGATTGTAACCGATACGGGCATTACCTTCCATGGCAGACATCTGCGCGCGGCGCGGGTCTGTTGTGGGAGGTTTTTGTATTTCCGGGGATGAGCGCGCAGGAACCGGAATGTATACAGCGCCGCGAAAAAAGTCGGCGCAGGATCACAGTCATATGCCGGAACAAAGAATAGGAGGAAGAGGAAATGGCAGACAAAAACAGGGAGCTTGCCGAGGCGGTCATAGCGGCAGTGGGAGGCTCCGCCAATATTACATCAGTGGCACACTGTATGACGAGGCTGAGATTTGTGCTCAAGGATAAGAGCATACCAAAAAAAGAGGAAGTAGAGAAGATCAAAGGAGTGATGGGAACCAATATCGCCGGCGGACAGTATCAGGTCATCATCGGAAATTCCGTGGGAAGTGTATATAAGGAGGTTGTGGCGGCCACGGGAATCAGCGATACCCCCGGAGCAGAAGATGCCGGGGAAAAGAAGAAAGTGAATCCGCTGACAGCGGCGCTTGAGTTTATATCGGGCTGTATGGCGCCTCTTTTCCCGGCGATCATAGCGGGCGGTCTTA
>ERZ1643249.5224-NODE-5224-length-10485-cov-6.336433_pt1 | contig 10485 bp, 22 predicted proteins | sample MGYA00579263_ERZ1643249 | MGnify/ENA primary metagenome ERZ1643249 (study PRJEB29033, sample SAMEA4952264) | chicken gut metagenome | biome: Broiler Chicken; feature: Gastrointestinal Tract; material: Caecum | place: Ireland | collected 2018 | study: Broiler...
TATCTCCTATATTAAATCCTCTCATTTTCTTTCTCCTTCTAAGAGTTCTTGTAAAATTTGTTGTTGTTTTATTTTAAATATAGCATCTATTTCATCACAACTTTTTATTTCTTTATTTAATTCTTCTATCTTATCTATTACTGCTTGCTTTGGTATGTTGTCTATCAAATCTGAAATTATTTCATTTGCACTATATAAATCAGCTTCTAGCTCTTTTATTCGCTTATCTTTTTGCTCTCGCTCTGCTAAGATGTTTTGTAATGTTCTTAGAAGTCTAAATTCTTGTCCCACACTTACATTCTTTATTTCTATTTTATTGTTTTCTATTAAATTTTTTATAAGTTCTATATCATCATTTACTGCTTTTTCATCTATGCTACCGACATTTATGTCGCTTGTTTTATTACTCACATAAAACTCCTCAACCTTTTTTCCAGAATTTTTTAAATTTTTTATAATCTTATCCGCTTCACTCATCTATATCAGCTCCTTTATAATTCCGTTAATAAGTTCTGCTAGTTTAGTTATTGTTGGCTTACCATAAATGTTTAATTTTTCCGATATATAGCCACTATGTATTTCTCTATCTCTCACATCAAAACCAAATGCTCCTAATGAAATGATTGATACAAATAATTCATTACCTCTTAATCCTCTTTGAAGCATACCTTCTTTATAAGTTTTATAATTGAAAAGCAAATCTAAATGTGTGTATTCTTCATCTGTCCATCCTATTATTACAGATTCTCTTTCTTTTAGTCTGATTGCTATTTCTTTATACGTATAAGAGCCATTTATTATTTCTCCATAATTATCTATATTCATACTATTCTCCCTCTTCCCATTTCAATTCTTTTTGCTTTTCTACAGTTTCATATTGACTCCATATATTTTCAGAAAATTTTATCAATTTAAAATCTTTATTACTATATTCAGTGGTGCAATATTCTGTAGCTGTAAATTTTTCATTGCTATATAATGCATTTAAAACATCACAAATAAGATTCCCTGTTACAACTGGTTCTATAGGTTTATGATATACTCCCCAAGTTTCTTTTAATTTATTTTTGTTTACTTCAAATACTGCACACACATTAAAGCTTACCAGTCCGCTTAAAAAGTGAATAGCTTCATGAGGTTTATAATCTTTCATGTTTAGAAAACAAAATCCAATCGAATTAGTTTTAGCTATATGTCTTGTATTATTTTGCAATATTTCTCCATTATTAAATTTTTCAAATTCCTCTTTGCTCATAAACCTAAAGATTTGCATTCGCTTTTTTAACCCCCAATTCTACTGCTTCTTTAATTAAATTATCATCCAGTATTCTTTTTAAAATTAATTGTTCAGTCATACTTGCAATTCCAACTAATAAATCTAAATAGTTGCTAAATTCATAGGTTTGTAGAGAGTTTAGCTTTCCTTTCTCTTTTTTTATTTCAATTCTAAATTCACAATTCATATATTCTTCATTTTCCATATTCTTTTAATTCCTCCAATAAATCCCATTTTTTTAAATTTACATTTTTAACACTTTTTTTGTTTTGACTAAGAATATATATTACTATATCTACGTCAATCATTCGTACGTCTTTATTTTCAAAACATATAAGAAAATAAGCATTACAACCTGCGTTTTTACACTTTTTTAATTCGTTAGCTTGTTTAATATCTTTTGGCTTTATATGCCATATCTCTGTTTTACATTGTTTGGCATCAAAGCAATCATGTCGCTTAGGTAAAAACACTTCGTAATCAAAAATTTCTCCTCGTATATATGTACCATCTTCTAATCTTTGTGCATAATTCTTATGTCCATGAAATCCTAAACTTTCTATGTATTCAATTACTTTTTCTATTTGTTTTTCAAATGAGCGTCCGTTTTTGCATTTATATTTCCTTTCGTCTTTCTAATTCTTCATTAAAAATTTTTATCCAACGTTCTTTTTTTATATCATTTTCATCTATTATTTTACAGTCATTATCTTCTAAATACCCTAAATCTATTAAAAATACTATTCTACCTTCTTCTATACACTTTAAAGTATTTAAAATGTGCTTAGTTGTCATATCTTTTACATTTATTTTAGTTCCATTTTGAGTTGTCCATACATTATTCATAACTATCTCCTCGCAAACATTCTGTTCAAAATTTGGCTTGCTTCTAATTTCGTAAGATTATCAACATCGTAATCTTTGAAAAATCTTCTAACCTGTGCCTTTTGTTTTTCTGTAGCTTCTGATTTTCCCCATTTCATCACTATACTTAAATCCCACAAGTATTTTTGGTCTGAATAATTCTCTAATAAATACTCGTAAGCGAAATCAAAAGCTTCTTGCATTTTCATTGGTCTATCTAATATAGTCTCTCCTAATTCATTTTGTGCTGGTATTCTTAATTTCTTACCTTTTAGTTGAAGTATAAAATCTCCATTTGGCATTTTAAACCAGTTCACATTATGTAGATTATATTGTTGCCCTTTAGCCCACAAGTTTACAATCTCAATATTTCTAATCCAACTTTCTATACAGTCTGATTTTTGATTTATTAAATCTGGCAAATTAAACAAATCTCCTTGAATTTCATCCTGCTGTGACTTCGGTACAGTATTTAAATCTATACCAAGCAAGCTAGGAGCTGTACATAAGTTAGCCTTACCTGTCACTCCTACAAGATCTATTAAAGTGAGCTTGTCCTTACCTGGATATAGCCTCAAGCCTCTACCTACCATTTGAGTGTATAATGAACTGTTTTGTGTAGGTCTAGCAATCATAATTGTTTCCACTAGTGGCATATCAGTTCCTTCTGTAAATATCATACAATTCACTAAACAAGGAATTTCCCTGTTGGTAAATTTGTTTATTAGCTCTTGCCTATTTTTAGTGTCTGCTGTTACTGCAACTGCACCAGGAATCATTTTGGCTATATCTTGTGCATGTTTTACAGATGTTGCAAATATAAGTGTTGCTCCTTTTGCATATTTTTTATACGCCTCTGCTATTGCTCCATTTAATGCATCTGTATTTAATGCTTCTTCTAATTCTCCTACTGCAAAATCTCCCATTCTCCTTGCCACCTTAGAAATGTCATATCCAATATTTACTCTTAGGCAATTTATATCTGTTAAGTATTTATTTTCTATAGCCCATTTTAAATCCTTTTGATATATTATCTTTTGAAATACATCATCTAAACGAACATTGTCTCCTCTGTTAGGTGTTGCTGTAAAGCCTAATAGTAAACGTGGTTTAAAATATCTTATTATTTTTTTATATGATTCAGCAGCTGCATGATGTGCTTCATCTATGATTATCAAATCGAATTCGTCCGGCTTAAATTTGTCTAATCTATGAATTAGTGTCATAACAGAAGCTATAATTACCTCTTCATTATTTGAATATCTATCAGCCATTTCTATGCCAACAGGGCAATCATAATATTTTATTGGTTGATTTATTAATTCTTCTCTGTGTGCTAGGATTAATACTCTTCCTTTACGCTTAATATTAGTAAAAGTAGCTGTCTTTCCAAGTCCTGTAGCCATTTGTATTAAATATGCTCCTGGCTCTAATTTATCTATTATATCTAAAACTTCTTTCTGATAGTCTCTAAGTTTTATATCCATAATGCTTTTTCATTCACTCCTAACCTTCTCTTAACTAAGCTAATTGCTTGTTTACATTGTTCTATTTCAAAGTGTGCAATATGAGTATCTTCTCTTTTTAGATGCATTTCATGTGCAAGCCAACTATATGCTTTATATCTAGTAGAAATCCTAGTAGGTTTTTGCCATAATTTATCAAACCAATAATGAGCTTGTTTCCTATACTCTCTTAATTCATTATTTGCTAATGTTCCGAAGCGGAATATTAGTACCTGTATGAACTCCAACAAAAGCTCCACAATTTCTACATAAATAGCATTTACCATTACCATATTCTTTTCCATATATTTCTGCATTACTTGTAAACACAACTTCATGTCCACAATACCTACAAATTTTAGGTATATCTATTATATCCATTAAAATCCTCCCAGAATTTCCTCATCAGTCATATTACCTATCTTTTGTATAAGAAATTCTAATCTATCAATCAGATCCAATATTGCTGGCATATATTTATCAGCTTCATCTAAATGCTGCTCTATGTAATTTACTCCTGTATAATATCTTCTAAGATAAACATTATATAGCTCTTTAAGTTTGTCCATTATTATCGACCTTCTTTATACATTGTTTTATTAGCCAATAGTTTTTATTTTCTTCAAATTCAAAATTTGAAACATGCCTCCAACATTTTCTTTTACAAGTAATAGATCTGCAATATGTTGTATCAAAGTTAACCTTTTGTTGCATTGTTCGCCTCCTTACTTTCTGCCTCCAATAATTCTATTTCATCTCTTAAAGCACACATTTCAAAAACTTTCTTTAACCATACAAAATCTTGTTTAGACATTGTATCTTGTATTTTTATTAGTTCTATTGCTTTATTCCACCATTGCATACATAATTTTTTATTTACCATGCTCAAACTCCTACTGTTTTATTTCAACATCAATATTGCTAACTGTAGAATAATATTCAGTAACCCACTTTTCTTTATTTTGTGTATTTAATTTACTGTGATAATCTATATCTGCTTTTACTTTAAAACTTTTCAAGGTATGCTTTATAATAAATTCTTTAATAATCTTTTTCAGCTCTTTTATTTCTTCTTCCATATCTTTATTTTCCATATATTAATTCCTCCATATTTTATAGTAACGATGTTATTAACGGTTATGTAACAACCTACATCCGTTGAGCCTCTAAGTCGTAACGACATAACGGCACTTTTCTCCGAAAAGTAAAATTATATATATATATAATATATACGTAGTTTACATAATATATACGTATTCTATTTCTCTATATATAATATATATAAATATTATATATACGTTACATAAATATTATATATATATGTATGTCTTGTCCTTCTAAGTTTTTAGGCGATAACGGGTAATCCGTTTCGTTGTCGTACGAATCCGTTTTGATAACGGCTAAAATGGCAAGATTGTAGGTTTTTCTTCTTCAATTTCCTCTTCATTAGGTAACATAATCTGGACACACTTAGCAATTCTCGTACCAATTCTTGTCGCTTTTGCATATTCTTGTTTCCCTTTTACAAGCCAACCTTTTGCTGCCAGATTTTCTTTTATAGCATCAAAATCAAATCCAGCCTTTTCTAGTTCGCTAACATATACTTTTCTATTAATATATACATAACTCTTGCCATCATCTGTATCCGTGAATTTCCCCCAATTCTCTATACCATAGTCGCCTTTAAATTTATTCTCGTTTTGGACTACCCAGTCCACAGTCCACATATATGCTCTTGTAGAAATATCCACATCTTTCGTTTTAGTTATCCAATCTTTTATATCTTCTAATTTCAATGCTTCATCTTTAAATATGTATTCACTTGATAGCCTATCAGCTAAAAGTATTGATGATATAGCCATTGCTTGTTTGTCAGTTGTATTAGTAACTTTTAATACTTCATCAAAAATCTGCTTGTACTGTTCTTGTAAATCAGTAATGTTTTGCAAGAGATTTATAAAATCTTTACCAGCAAACCCATAGTTCTCTCTTACGAAGTTACTTACTGCATTACCATCTTGAATCAATTTTTCTTCGGTCTTTATCTCAACACATCTATTTTTAGCTCCTCCACCACTATTAGATTTAGTAATAGGTTCTTCTCCTGTAAATATAAAATTACAATTCCATGTATTTAAACTTTCTATTCCACCAAATTGTTGTCCACGACCTCTATCAATCCCTTCTGTTAAGTACATTATAAGGTTGTCAAAACTATCCCATTTACTTTTAATGGTTTGTAATTCATCTCCTGCAAAGGGTAAGGAATGTATAAAACTTGCATATCTTGCTAAGGCAACTTGTGTGGAATTAAGGCTTCTTGTAAGCTTCCCCATGGCTGGATTTCCCCATACTGACATTGCAACCATTAAGCCTACTGTCTTTCCAACACCAGTTCCTCCCCATAAATGAACTATATATGAGTTTATTCCTAAAAGCTTTATAAGTGGACTTGCAAAACTTACAGCAATTATAAAATGCAGCACCTTGCTATTTGCTCTTAGATTCTTTATATATGTTTTCCATGTATCATAATTACCTTTTTCACATACGGCATTATAAACGTCTCTAAAATTATTCTCGCCATCATAAACAAGGTTTGTTGTATAAGGTGCAAATTCATCATTTATCCAACCAAGATGAGTAGTGCTTTCTTTGACTTCAAGTTTGTTTAGCTCGATAATATCAGCTAAATATGCAATTAAATGTTTTGCATTGTCCTCATTTACTTCTACTCCCAAATCCGCAAGTTGTAATATCTTCGCCTTACTGGCAATTGTATTTCTGTTGACAACGATTTGCTTCCAATCTCCATCTTTTAAAAATATTATTTTTACTTTTTCTACTTGTTCTTCTTTATTTACAAGTCTCTGAATAGGAAGTATTGGAATTGAACTCGCTTTTATTTTAATTGATTCTAATGTAGGGCTATAGTCCAATTTATAGACTCCTGTGTCGTCTGCAATCCATTTTCCACACTTAATATTTTGTAAAGGATAATCTGTGAATTTTATTTCGTTTGATGCCTTTGATTTTAAATCTTTAACATACATTTCTCTATATTGTTTAAACATGGTATTAAATTGTCTATAGACTTTTAGTTCCTTAGCCCTTATTTGAAGTTTAGCAAGTTCTTTTTCTCTATCAATGTTGTTGCTAAGAGCTAAAACATAATCTATATTTTGTTTATCTAGTATAGAATCTTTGGTAAGTTCTTCAATCCTATACGGCCTAAATTCTTTCATTATTTCATTTTCTAAGCTCTCGTTCAATTTCTTGCACCTTCCTTGCATAGTATTTTTTAAACCATAATTTATCTTCTATAGAGCCATCAATAAACAGATCGATGCAATATTCTATTATATCTTGCTCCTTATATTTCTTTATTCCTTCTAAATTATGATAATAATCACACAACAATTGAAAAGTTCTATTTTCCCATGATTCATATCTTTCTATTGCACTTATTTTTTGGTTATATTTATTTGTCTCTGTTTTTGGTATAGAGCTTTTAAAACTAAGTCCCAATGAAAATATATCATTAAGATATTTGCAAGCGTCTAAAGGACAAATATTCATTAATTTAGATACAAGTGATATAACATCTCCGCCATCATCACAGCCAAAACATTTCCATAGTTGTTTACTTTTAGATACAGAAAAAGATGGAGTTTTTTCTTTGTGAAATGGACATAATGCTTTATGCTGTCTATCTAATTTTATCCCTAGTACTTCACAAGTTTTTACTATGTCTACATTTGCTTTAACATATTTAAAAACGTCCATCTTTTTCACTCCTTAATTTGTTAAAATGGTAGATCGTCTTGATCTGCTGCTCCTGAAAATTCAAACGAATCTCCTTTAGCTGGCAGTTTTTTTAATTCTGGCACTTTAAAATTTCCATCTTCTATACATTTTACTGTTCTTATGAATCTAACTTTACAAGAAGTTCCTATGCTTCCATCTACTCTTTCGTATTCTTCTTCTGAAAATATTGCTCCGCATCTTAAACCAACAAGCTTTTTTTCGTCCCAATCCCATTTGAATTTTGGATTAGAAGCTTCTAATGAAGTCATTAAACCTTTTAAAAATCCAATAGCTTTTTCATTACCTTCTAACATTTGATGATAAATTCCACCGTTTGGGTATTTAACTTCTTTATTAGGATTTGTTTTTTCTTTTTTTAATTCTTCCCATCTCTTCATAAAGAAGCCTTTATTTTCTCCTTCATCAATATCTAATGCTAATCTAAGCATTCTTTTTCCATTCTTGCTTTCTTCTTCTTTAGCAGCTATTATTTTGCAAATATATCCTCCTGGTTTTAATCTTTCATATTCTCCCGTTAAGGCTTGTGCAGCATCATATCCTTCAATTTTTTCCATAATTTTTTCCTCCTAATTTTCTATTATTGTTTTAGCCACTTCATAAATTAATTTCTTTTGAACTTTATTGCACTTATCTAGGATTTTCTTAAAATCTCTTACTAAATAGTCATCTGATTCTTGGCTACTTCCATTTAAGATTGAACCTTCAGAAACTTCCAATATTTCACATATTTGGCTTAATCTTTTCAAACTAATATGTGAGCTTCCCCTTTCAATTCTACTTAAGAAAGCAATTGATACATCAAGCTCATTTGACAATTTTTCTTGTGTTAATTTTTTTTCTAATCTTGCTTTTTTTAATCTTTCGCCAATAATTTTATAATCTATCACTTATTTTGCACCTCCTCCTGCTTATTAAAACCGTAATATTCTCTAATCGTTGTATCTACTAACTTTAAATCATTTTCTATTTTTAAAGGAAACATTCCCATAGGACTTTTGCAAGTTGTGTATCCATCTGACTGTGTTTCAAAATAATGCTCCTGTCCATCTGTTTTACATAAAAGTACAATGCTAAACAAGCCTTCTAATGTCAATTGGTTATCAAGCATTTTCCCACTAGTTTTAGCCTTTATTTTCCCTGTATCAGTTGTTTCTGTATGATGTAAAAAATATACAATTGTATCTTTTGGAGTATTTTTTACTACAAAATCTTCTAAGTTCCTAAAATTCAAGGCTACGTCTGTAAATTTGTTATAGCCAATTTCCTTAGCTCTATCAAACATTTCAAAAGCCATCAAATATTGTGAATCATCTATTACATATGTTTTGAAATTTCCTTTTGCCATGTTAGATCTTATTTGACTATAAGAAGTATTGTCTGCAACATTAAGTTGTTTTCTAAATGGAAGAGGTTTACCTGCTACATTATAAATAACTAAATCTTCTTTATTAAAATTTCTTAATGAGCAACTTTTGCCACTACCTGATTCTCCGTAAAATTAATACTGGAATACCGCATACTATTCTTCAACTCCTTTCATACATTGTTCTTTTATGATTTTTAAATCATTTTCTATAACTCTTATTTTTTCTAATATATATCCTCCATAAGGATTATCTCTATTACATTCCATCATAATAGCTTGTGCATTGTCTAAAACTATGTAAGCACAGTTTCTTAGTTTATTTGTGTCCATTACTTTATCCTCAAACTTTCTCCTTGTGCTTCTAAATGTGCAAAAGGTAATTTTTCTCCACTTTCTAAAGCTTGTCTTATTTTATCTGTATCATTTTCTATAACTATTTTTGTGTATTCTTCTGGTACTTCTCCATCGATTATTAATGTTCTTTTTCCACCGTTCTTTTGTATTCTAAATGTAAATAAATTTGTAGTAAAATTAGTTTTGCCTGTTGCTTTCATTGCGTTAAATAAGTTTTGTTTCAATCTTTTTATTTTATTATCAAATAATGCAACATTATCTGTTAATCTTTTTGCCTCAGCTTTTCTAGCATCTCTTTTGGTTTCTAGTTCTTTTATTATTTTTGCGTATCCGTCTGCTTTATCTTCGATTTCTCCATCTATACTTTCTAAGGTATCAAATATCATTTGTTCATCTATGTCTTCATCATATAACATATTTAATACTGTCTCATAATCATTTGTTAATTCATATAAACTACTCATTAAATATTCATCTCCTTGAAAAAATCATCTATCAACTTACTTATTTGTTCACAAAAATCTAATAATCTTTTTTTGTCTTCAGTTGTATATTTCATAAAAATCTCTGTTTTGGTTAATTTACTTATTTCATCTTGTATTTTTATACTCATGTTAAATAATTTGAAATCTATATCGCCTGTTTGTTCTGCTAATTCTTCTATAACATTTTTTAGTATTGATGCCTTTATTCTATTTTCTTTATATTCTTCAAATAAGTTTTTTTCTTTTTTCATATTTTATATTTTCTTTCTAATATTTTTGTGATATAATGTTATTAATATTTTATTTTCCATTTATAGATTCTGATTGAGTTAATTGTCTTTGGCAATTAACTCTTTTACTTTATCATCTCTATCTACAATTTTTCTTTCAGTTTTATAAATCGTTTTTATCTGTTCATATTTTAAGCTATTACATTGCAACTTGCTTATTTTTTCTTCCTGCTTTTTTATTAGTTGATCTCTATTTTCTATCATCTGTTTTTTATTTAAACATTCACGTTCTTTTTTCTTCCTTTTAGAATGTTCTTGACAAAAACAAATAATATACCCAACTAGTATCGCCACCAATATTTGTACTATTAACATTTACCTACACCTCCTTCTTGACTTATGTTTGCGTTTTATGTATAATAATTGCAATACACATAAGTAATTTTTTAGATTGCATAATTTTATGCAATCTTTTTTTGCATAAAAAATACACACAGGTATAACGAATTTAATTTTCGTTATACTTGTGTGATTTTTTACAAAAAAGTTAAAAAAATCAAAGTTTTGCGCAATAAGG
>ERZ1643249.5227-NODE-5227-length-10484-cov-8.788666_pt1 | contig 10484 bp, 11 predicted proteins | sample MGYA00579263_ERZ1643249 | MGnify/ENA primary metagenome ERZ1643249 (study PRJEB29033, sample SAMEA4952264) | chicken gut metagenome | biome: Broiler Chicken; feature: Gastrointestinal Tract; material: Caecum | place: Ireland | collected 2018 | study: Broiler...
GGAAGCGGTGCCTATATCGGTGCAAACGGTGATTATGAAGGGTTTGAGGATCAGATCGTAGGACATAAGGCGGGAGAAGAGTTTGATATTACCGTCCAATTCCCGGAAAATTATTCGCCGGATATGGCAGGAAAAGTGGCGGACTTTCACATTGTGCTCAATGAGATCTCTGTTGAAAACATTCCGGAGTTGACGGATGAGTGGGTCTTAGCCAACAGCGAAGGGGCAGAGACAGTGGACGAATACAAAGAAGAGATCCGCAGCCAGATCGAGGAAAATAATGATATGCAGATTGAGTCCACAATGACAGAAGCTGTTTGGGGCGTATTGATGGAAAATGTCGAGATAAAGAAATATCCGGAAGATGCCGTGGAGAAGCATATCGAGCAGACAAAAGAGCAGTATACTCAGATGGCGGAGCTCTATGGTACAACACTGGAGGATATGATCACAACACAGTTTATGATGACAGTGGAAGAGTTTGACGAGATGCTCAGAGAGTCTGCGCAGGAAGCGGCTGCGTTTGACGAGGCGGTGAAGCTGATTGCGGATAAGGAAAAACTTAATCTGTCTGATGAGCAGTACGAGGAAAAGATTGCTCAGTATGCTGAAGAATATGGTTTTGAAGCGGCGGAGTATAAAGAACAGATAGGCGAAGAGAGGCTTAAAAGTACAATTCTGCGCGAGACAGTGATGGGGTATCTTATAGATGAGTGCGTTCAGGTAGAGCAGAGCAGCGCCGAATGAAAAGCCTGATCTTCCGGCCGGGCCAGGGGATGGCATAAGTGGATTTAAAGGAGGGATACGGATGAAACTTGAAAATGAAAGGCTGTGCGTGGAAATCTCGGCGGTGGGAGCGGAACTGACGAGGATCTATGACAAAAAGAGAGGATTTGAGCTTCTGTGGGAGGCTGATCCTGCCTATTGGAACAGGCATTCGCCGATCCTGTTTCCGAACGTAGGAAAAACCTATCACAATACTGTACGGATCAACGGAACGCAGTATCCGACATCCCAGCACGGGTTTGCAAGGGATAATCAGTTTAAATGCATTAGCGCGAAAGGGAAAGAAGCATCTTTTCTGTTTGTTTCCAATGATGAGACAATAGAAGTCTATCCTTTTGATTTTGAGCTGGCAGTGACATATACCTTAGAAAAAAAGATGCTCCATGTAAAATGGGAAGTGAAGAATCCGGGGGAAGAAGTGATGTATTTTACGATCGGCGGACATCCGGCGTTTCGATTTGCCGGAGAAAATGAGGGAAAGGCAGATTACATCTTACAATTCCCGGGACAAGATTCGCTGGACTATATCCTGATAGATATGAAAGAGGCTGCGGCTGATCCTTCGAAGGTGTATAAATTAGACCTTTCAAGGGAATGCTGTCCGTTGTCCGAGGAGATGTTCGAGCGGGATGCTCTGATCTTTGACGGGGGACAGATAAAAGAAGTGTGGCTGTGCCGTAAAGATGGAAGCCCGTATGTGGGCATGAAATGTGACGGATTCCCGAACTTTGGTATCTGGTCTGTGAAAAACGCGCCCTTTGTATGTCTGGAGCCTTGGATGGGGCGCTGCGACGACGTGGGATTTACAGGGGAAATTTCCGAGAAGCCCAATATCAACAAGGTGGCTCCGGGAGAAGTATTTGAACAGAGTTATACGATCATAGCGGGCGAATAGCAGAAAAAAGAAAGTTATATAAAGTAATAGAAAAGATATAAAAAGATGAAGAGACTTAAGATAGGAAATGTAGAACTTGAAAACCGATATATACTCGGTCCCATGGCAGGTGTAACTGACCTGCCATTTCGTCTGCTGTGCAAGGAGCAGGGCGCAGGGCTTCTGTGCATGGAGATGGTCAGCGCGAAAGCAATTATGTATAATAACCGCAATACAGAAAGTCTGCTCACCATTCATCCCGGGGAGCCGCCGGTATCGCTTCAGATCTTTGGAGCTGATCCTACGATTATGAGTGAGATGGCAAAGCGCATTGAAGAGCGCCCATTTGCCATATTAGACGTCAATATGGGATGCCCTGTCCCCAAAGTTGTAAGAAACGGGGAAGGCTCCGCGCTCATGAAAGAACCAAAACTGGTGTATGAGATTGTCAGCGCTCTGGTGCGGTCGATCAAAAAACCGGTCACTGTGAAGATAAGAAAAGGATTTGACGATGAGCACGTAAATGCTGTGGAGATCGCGAAGATCATAGAGGAGGCGGGAGCGTCCGCCATAGCGGTGCACGGCAGGACAAGAGAACAGTATTACAGCGGCAGAGCAGACTGGGATATCATCCGACAGGTGAAAGAGGCAGTGTCCATTCCGGTTATCGGAAACGGGGACATAACTACTCCGCAGAAAGCGGAGGAGCTGGCGCTTCAGACCGGGTGCGACGGCATTATGATCGCCAGGGGTGCGCAGGGGAATCCGTGGATATTTTCTCAGATGTGCGAGTGGGAAAGATCAGGAGGGCTGCCGCGGCAGCCGGATAAAGACGAGATACGCCGGATGATCTTAAGACATGCAGGATTACAGCTCGAATTTAAAGGTGAATATCTGGGTATACGAGAGATGAGAAAGCATGTGGCATGGTATACAAAAGGGATCAAAGGAGCCGCCAGACTCAGGGAAAAAGTGAATTTAGTAGAGAGTTTTCAGGAGTTGGAAAATCTCTTGACATCACTATAGAGTTTGGTTATAATATTGAAATTGCGAAATAGACTAGAATAAAAGTGTACAAGGCATTTGAGCCGGTGCATGAAATATACAGAGAATTAAAGAAACAGAAAGGGAGCATTACCAATGGCAGAGGCGAAGAAACGATTACTTACTTATGCCGGATTAAAGGCACTTGAGGATGAACTTGAGAATCTCAAGGTCGTTAAGAGAAAGGAAGTCGCAGAGAAGATTAAAGAGGCGAGAGAGCAGGGAGACCTTTCCGAGAATGCGGAGTATGATGCAGCGAAGGACGAGCAGAGAGATATCGAGGCCCGCATCGAGGAGCTGGAAAACATCCTGAAAAATGCCGAGGTGGTTGTTGAGGACGAAGTTGATCTCGATAAGATCAATGTCGGATGCACAGTAAAGGTATTTGACATCACATATGACGAGGATATGGAGTTTAAGATCGTCGGCTCTACAGAGGCGAACAGCTTAGAAGGCAAGATTTCCAATGAATCCCCGGTCGGACAGGCGCTGATGGGAAAGAAAGCGGGAGATACTGTTACAGTGGAGACACAGGCAGGAGATATCCAGTATAAGATCCTTGAGATCAGCCGTTCAAAGTAAACATAGCCCATGATGCAGACCTCTTTTTATAAGGGGTCTGAATTCGCTTGTAGGGCTGATGCGGAAACAGCATTAAAACATAAACGGAAAGACAGGCGACAAAATATAAGCGGAAAAGATGAGCAGAAAACGTACGCAGTAAAATATGAATAAGCCGGGCGGGTGAGGAAGGAAATCGCCGCTCGAGAGGAAGGAGAAAGAAAAGTGGCACAGGAGCAGAAAAATATGCAGGAGCCGGATCTGAATCAGTTGAGAAAGGTGCGCCGTGAGAAGCTTGCGGAGCTTCAGCAAAGCGGCAGAGATCCGTTTGTTATTACAAAATATGATCAGACACATCACAGCCAGGAGATCAAAGATCAATTTGATGAGCTGGAAGGAAATAAAGTATCCATCGCAGGGCGCATGATGTCCAAGAGAGTGATGGGAAAAGCTTCCTTCTGTAATGTTCAGGACCTGAAAGGAAATATCCAGTCCTATGTGGCAAGGGACAGCGTGGGTGAGGAGAATTATAAAGAGTTTAAAAAACTGGATGTGGGCGACATAGTCGGCATTGAGGGCGAGGTGTTTCGTACAAAGACAGGGGAGATGTCTATTCACGCATCTCATATAGAACTGCTCTCCAAGAGCCTTCAGATCCTTCCCGAGAAATTCCACGGTCTGACGAACACGGATATCCGCTACCGTCAGAGATATGTGGATCTCATTATGAATCCCGAAGTGAAGGATACGTTTATCAAACGTTCAAAAATACTGAGCGCCATCAGAAGATATCTGGATGGCGAAGGCTTCATGGAAGTGGAGACGCCGATGCTTGTAAGCAATGCGGGCGGTGCAGCGGCAAGGCCGTTTGAGACACATTTCAACGCGCTGGATGAGGACTTTAAGCTCCGCATCTCCTTAGAGCTGTACTTGAAGAGACTGATCGTAGGCGGCATGGAGAAGGTGTATGAGATTGGCCGCGTGTTCCGCAACGAGGGTCTTGACACGAGACATAATCCGGAGTTTACTCTTATGGAGCTGTATCAGGCATACACAGACTATAACGGTATGATGGACTTGACAGAGAACCTGTACCGCCATGTGGCGCAGGAAGTCCTCGGTACAACAAAGATCAATTACAACGGTGTGGAGATGGATCTCGGGAAGCCGTTCGAGCGTATCACCATGGTAGATGCGGTGAAGAAATACGCGGGTGTTGACTGGAATGAGGTGGAGACGCTTGAGCAGGCAAGAGAGCTTGCGAAAGAGCACCATGTAGAGTTTGAAGAGCGCCACAAAAAGGGCGATATCCTCTCCCTCTTTTTCGAGGAGTTTGCGGAGAGGCATCTGATCCAGCCGACATTTGTCATGGATCATCCGATCGAGATATCACCGCTTACAAAGAAGAAACCGGAGAACCCAGATTATGTGGAGCGTTTCGAGTTCTTTATGAACGGATGGGAGATGGCGAACGCTTACTCTGAGCTCAATGACCCGATCGACCAGAGAGCACGCTTTAAGGCGCAGGAAGAACTTCTGGCACAGGGGGATGAGGAAGCGAACACCACGGATGAGGATTTCTTAAACGCTCTTGAGATCGGAATGCCGCCGACAGGCGGTATCGGCTTCGGTATCGACAGAATGTGCATGCTTATGACAGACAGCGCGGCGATCCGTGATGTGCTCCTCTTCCCGACGATGAAGTCACAGGGTGCGGCAAAGAACGCGGCAAATAACGAAGCGCAGGTTGAAAAAACTGCTGTAGAAGAAAAGCCGGCTGAAAAAATTGATTTTTCTAATGTTAAAATCGAGCCGCTTTTTGAAGAAATGGTTGACTTCGACACTTTCAGCAAGTCAGATTTCCGTGCCGTAAAGATTGAGGCGTGTGAGGCAGTTCCGAAGAGCAAAAAACTTTTGAAGTTTACTCTGAATGACGGAACAGACCGGAAACGCACGATTTTAAGCGGTATTCACGAGTATTACGAGCCGGAAGAACTGGTCGGAAAGACATGTATTGCTATCGTAAATCTGCCGCCGAGAAAGATGATGGGCATTGATTCCGAAGGTATGCTGATTTCAGCAGTCCATGAAGAAGATGGCCGTGAGGGACTGAATCTATTAATGGTAGATGACAGAATTCCGGCAGGAGCGAAGCTGTATTAAATCTTTGTGAAGACTCCAGAAAGTCTGCTTTTTGTTGTATAGTACGACAAGAGTACGACAAATTAAACTTTCTTAACGGGCGATAATAAATTATTTTAAAGAGTTCGTTTAAATTCAAATCAAATAATTCGTACTATGAGGACACTTTTCTAAAAAGAAATTTTAGAGAGGTGTCCTTTTTGTTATGGTCAAAAAGAAAAATATGGAGGAATATCAAATGTCAAAAAGTACAGCGTTAGGAGCAGAAAAAAGCAAGGAAAGAAAAATTACTTTTAAGAATAAGGAACATGAGAAATTCTATCATACCTATCTTTCAAAATGCCGGTATCAGGACACCTACCATAAAGCGCTGGTTTACTGCCTGGGACTGTCAGAAGATACCAGACGAAATGTAAAACGTATTTATGATTTTGAGACTGGATTTATAAAACCGGAGTGTCTGCAGGAAGGATGGCAGACGAGTGGGAGCGAGAAAATTGTCCGTATTGCATTTAATCTCTATACAGACGGGACACCTACGACAGATGAATATGATGATACGCAGGAAGAGATTGTAGAAACCAGACTTTATTCCGTCAGTGATATATTCTGCACAGGGGATGCCAGATATTTTTGGGAAGCAATTAAAATCCGGTATCCGGACTATTGTTACTATGTGGATTGGGAGGCTATGTTTTATGCTGAAGATTAGACTGCAAGGCACTGTGAGAGATATTCGTTGGTTTAAACGGCTGCTGGAGAGACACCCGGAGATCCGGGTTCTCCAGATGTCGGAGATATTTTCTAATAAAGGAACAAACCGTTATTTCCGCTCTTATGTGGAAATTGAAAAGACAGATCAGGATGAAAGGTAGGTAAAAGTTATGTGCAGGATTATCGCAATCGCAAACCAAAAGGGCGGAGTCGGAAAGACGACAACGTGTGTGAATTTAGGGATTGGACTGGCCAGGGAAGGAAAAAAAGTGCTTCTGGTGGAAGCAGATGCCCAGGGCAGTATGGCAGTCAGTTTAGGTATACAGGAACCGGATGAACTGGATGTAACCTTAGTCAATATCATGGAGAAGATTATCAATGACGAGGATGTGGAGCCGGGAGAAGGTATTATCCACCATGAGGAAGGGATTGATTTTATTCCGGCAAATATCGAGCTTGCCGGACTGGAAACTTCTCTTGTGAATGTGATGAGCCGGGAACAGGTGCTTCGCTTATATTTGGACGAGATAAAAGCCAGATATGATTACATCCTGATTGATTGTATGCCCTCTTTGGGTATGATCACGATCAATGCCCTTGTAGCGGCAAACAGTGTATTGATCCCGGTAGAAGCGGCTTACTTGCCTGTGAAGGGCTTGCAGCAGCTTATTAAGACCATTGGAAAGGTACATAGACGGTTAAATCCCAGGCTGTCTATTATGGGGATTTTGCTGACAAAGGTTGACCGCCGGACAAACTTTGCACGGGATATCTCCGAGCAAATCCGGAAGGTTTATGGAAATAACATCCATATTTTTGAGAACTGTATCCCTATGTCTGTGCGTGCGGCAGAGACAACAGCAGAGGGGAAAAGTATTTATCTTCATGATCCGAAAGGGATTGTGGCGGAGGGATATCGCCATCTGACCGGGGAGGTGCTTGCAGATGAAAAGTAAGAGTGCGGAAAAGATCAAACTGACATCTTATGACGATCTGTTTGGTGTAGAAGAAAGCTGCGTGGAGGGAACTTATACGCAAGTTCCATTAAGTCAGCTTCGTCCTTTTAAGAATCACCCGTTTAAGGTGTTAGATGATGAAAAGATGCAGGAGACAGTGGAAAGTGTCATTCAACATGGTGTAATCCAGCCAGGAATTGTCCGCCCCTGTGCAGAGGGATATGAGGTGGTGGCCGGGCACCGCAGATGGCGAGCCTGCGAGCTGGCAGGAAAGACAGAGATGCCGGTGATTGTCCGGAATCTGGACGATGATGCCGCCACGGTGTTGATGGTGGATACCAATATTCAGAGAGAGAATCTTTTGCCCAGTGAGAAGGCCAGAGCATATCAGATGAAATATGAGGCGCTGAAACACCAGGGAAGTAAAGGCGATAAAAATACTGCTGATATTGTGGGAGAGAAAGCTGGTGACAGTGGGAGAACAGTACAGCGATATATTCGTCTGGCCAGTCTAATAGATGGGCTTTTGGAGTTGGTGGATTCAGGAAAAATTGCTATGGTAGCAGGAGAACGCTTGTCCTATCTGAAAAAGGAAGCACAGAAATGGGTACTGGGAGCAGCAGAAAATACCGGGATGTATCCGACACCGGGACAGGCAGCACAACTTAAAGAAATGAGCGATCATGGAGAACTGTCAGAAGGAAATTGTTATGCGATTCTGGTAAAAAAAGAAAACAGCAGTCCGGGGGTGACGATTTCATCGAAAAGAATCCGAAATTATTTCCCGCCGGCATATACAAAGGCACAGATTGAGGAAGTGATTTATTCACTTCTGGAACAATGGAAACAGGGAAAGGAGGGAAAAACAAATGCAGGAGATACAGTTTGATTACTTCCGAGGTATGGAAGCGGAACAGTACAGCTTTTATCGTGTCCCGAAAGTGCTGTTTACAGCAGAATGTTTTAAATCCCTCTCCTGTGAAGCAAAGGTTTTATACGGTCTGATGTTAGACCGTATGAGCCTTAGCATTAAGAACCGATGGTTTGACGAGGAAGACAGGGTATATATTATTTTTACCGTGGAAGAAATAGCAGAGCTTCTGAATTGTGGATCACAGAAAGCAGTCAAGCTGATGAAAGAACTGGATAGTAATCAGGGGATCGGATTGATTGAAAAGAAGCGTTTAGGGTTAGGAAAACCGAATGTAATTTATGTGAAAAACTTTATGCTGAAGGAAAAACATTCCTTTGAGAAGGAGGAAAAAGCGGCGGTAAACGCTGAAAATATGCAGAATAGTGAAAATCACAATTCAAGAATAGTGAAAACCACAAATCAGGAATTTCCGGAATCACAATTCAAGAATGATGAAAATCACAATTCAGGAATAGTGAAAATCACAAATCAGGATTTTCCGGAATCACAATTCAAGGATGGTGAAAATCACAATTCAAGAATAGTGAAAATCATAACTCAAGAAGTTCCAAAATCACAATCTAATAATACTGATATAAACAAGACTGATTATAGTGAGACTGATCCTATCCAATCTTATCAATTTTGCTCTGCAGGTGAAGAGTGCCTTGTGAGTGGGGATATGATGGAGAAGATGGAAGTCTACCGAGAAATCTTACGGACAAATGTTGATTATGCAGGTTTTGTCCAGAAAGGTGAAAGGGAGGACGTGGACGAACTTATTGAGTTGATGGTGGAAATCTTAATGCTTCCGGATGATAGTATGGTGCGGATTGGAGGGGCAGATAAGCCGGTTGCGGTAGTTAAGAGCCGTTTTCTAAAGCTGACGTATTCTCACATTGAGTATGTCTTGTTTAGCTTGCATAGGAATACATCCAAAGTGGCGAATATTAAGGCGTATCTTTTGACGACGCTTTATAATTCGTCCATGACCATGAACCATTATTACCAGGCAGAAGTGAACCATGATTTGTACGGAGGTGGCTAAGATGTGCGAGTTTGTAAAAAAGGTGATTGTTCCGGTAGGAGCGGCAGGAGTCTTGGCAGTGTTGTTTTATCCTCTTTGTGTGGAGAATGGACAATGCGATTACTTGAAACTATGGATGTTTGTAGGAATTCCCTTTGGGGTACATCGGATGTTCCTTTGGATTATCCCGAAAGGTTTTGATATTGGAGGCACCGTGGGGCTGTTTGTATTTAATTTGCTGATTGGTGGTGTGATAGGGGGCGTGATCCTAGTTGGTCGGCTGTTTATGGCAGTTTTTTACCTGATGAAAATAATTGCAGTAAGTATTTGTCGGTTGGCAAAGGCAAAAACAGTGTAGGGAGTTTATGAAAGAAGAATTGAATAGCAGATTACAAAAGCAGCTAAGTCTATGTACCAGGCTGCTTTTTGTTATCTGAAAGCAAAACTTTGCGACACTATGTCGTAAAGTAAAATCTTAAATGGAAGGGGGGACTGTGTTGGGAAACCGTGCGGGTTCACAGGAGCTGATCCAGTTAGGAGAACGTGTTCGACAAAAGAGAAAAGACTGTCATTTATCCCAGGAAACTCTTGCAGAAAAAGCGGGTATCAGTGTCAACACAGTAAGCCGCATTGAGGGCGGGCAGGCGGCAATGTCCATTGAGATTTTTGCAAAACTGGTGGAGGTACTGGATGCTGACGCAAACGAGTTATTAGGAAAGAATCCCGAAGGAGACAGAAATCCTGCCCACAAGATGGTTTCCCGTGTCTTGAATCTACAGCCAAAGGAGCAGAAAGTTGTAATCCAGACCATAAGCGCCCTGATGGATGGGATTGAAGGAATCCGGTAAAAATCCACAAATATGAGGGGAAATCTTATGGGTTTCCTCAAATCTGCCAGGGAAAAATAATTAGCGGAATGATACATTGAATATACGAAGCGCAGATATGTGAGAGGAGGAGAAAAGTTGCTTTATTGGAGAAATTGTTTTTAAGACACCATGGGAAGGCTACTCGCTGTTAATTGAAAAAATAACAGATTAAATTGGCAGAATCGGAAATACAGCATCTTCGTAATAAATCTGAAAAAATATAATCCGACAATGACGATAAAATAAATAAAGTCATTTTCAGGCAGTAAAAGGAGTTCCAGTCTCCCGTTAAAAAAAACGGGCGTGCCGGGAATCTTTTTTGCTGCCTTTTCTCTGGATTTTCTGTGTGTTTCCATCTGGCCGCCCGAAGCCTACAGGCAGAAAGGTGGCCACTATGCTAACATTACAGGATTTAAAGTGGATTGTGAAAGAACCAGAAACAGGGAAAAAAGTTCCCACAGCACGATATTTACTGGAACAGGGAGAGCAGGTTGTAAGTATGGAAAATGGTGGGGAAGTACAGCTTTTGGTATTTCGGGAAGGGTATGTACTTTACCGGATAGGAAAATATACTACAGTTTTTCCGGTACATAGCTGC
>ERZ1643249.5228-NODE-5228-length-10484-cov-6.726819_pt1 | contig 10484 bp, 12 predicted proteins | sample MGYA00579263_ERZ1643249 | MGnify/ENA primary metagenome ERZ1643249 (study PRJEB29033, sample SAMEA4952264) | chicken gut metagenome | biome: Broiler Chicken; feature: Gastrointestinal Tract; material: Caecum | place: Ireland | collected 2018 | study: Broiler...
TCCTCTCCATCCTCTCGCAAGACTTCCGTATCTTCTAACCGTATACCGGATAGAGGCAAGCATATTTGACAGGGGATCCCAGATATTTGAATTATATCCCGGACGGGCATATGCACGGAATGTCGGGTCAATCACCTGCATCAGACCTTTTGACGGTGTGCCTCGTTTGGCATTAATATCCCAGTTGTTTATTGCATTCGGATTTCCACTGGATTCCGTCTGCATCTGGAACAGCATAAGATTTAAATTCGACGGAGAATATTGTCCCTCCATGCGAAGTGCTTTCGCTGCAAGAGATCGCCACTGTTCTACTCCTGCGGATGGGTTATAGTTGACCGTCGGCATTGCCTTTTCAAGGGCGTCCCCGACAAAATCTGAAACACTGGAGAATACCTTGTTGACCATACCGGATGCCACATCTTTCCATACGCCGAAAATTCCGGATATATCCGTAAATTTATCAAGTGCAATTCTAGTTATGGTATTAGGTTTTCCAAGATAATCAAATACATCTCCGGTATATCTGTCTCTCCACCCCATTAAGTCACCAATTCCATCCGCAAACTTTGGAATGCCGAGCGAAGACATAAACTTTTTGGTTTGTTTCGCCGGCATAATCTTTGTGCCTTTTTCCAATGGCAGCATAACATTTCTTCCGTTTGGGATAAAAGCATTCCCGGACGGTGGAACAATTAACTCTTTGTAGGTCGCACCCTTCTGATCGTTTACAACTCCAAGTGTATCTCGCGGAATTCCGTTGGAACCTTTGGCAAAGGCAACGCCGCCCCAGGAAGATAACCTTGTTCCACTGTCTACCTCTTTGAGTACCCAGTTTACGCCAGAAATTATTCCGTTGACCAATTTTTTGATTGGAGAAAATGCGTTTTCGGCAATTCTTTTGAAAAAGTCTCCGAGTCCACTCCAAATATTCGTTACGGAATTATACGCTGTTTGGAATCCGCTTCGGAAAAATGAATTCACATCAGAGAAAACAGCTTTTATCCCATTCCATCGTCCTTGAAACCACACAGGAGACATGTTCCATATATTCTGAACATTCGTATAAGCCAATCGGAACCAGTTACGGAAAGAATCAGCAACCGATGGAGAAAATACATTTTTGATCTGGTTCCATTTTAACTGGAACCAACTATTGGATGGATTCCATATGCTTTGTACGTTGGAGTACGCTAATTGAAACCAGTTTCGGAACGAATTCACAACGGACGGAGAAAACACATTTCTTATTGCAGTCCACTTTCCTGCAAACCATGCGTTTATCGGCGTCCAGATGTTCGTCACGTTCAGATAAGCAGACCGAAACCATGACATGAATGAGGACGGCACAGCGTTATAAGTGGACTTTATCCTGCTCCATTTTGTGTCAAACCACCGATCCACATTGTTCCACGCATTTATAACGTTATTATATCCGCTTTTGAAAACATTGCGGAAAAATTGCGGTACTACTGAGTAAGTCTTTTCGATATTTCTCCACTTATTATTGAACCATTGATCAATTCCGGAAAATATTTTCTCTATCTGATTCGCTGCTTCCGAGAAAACTTTACTAAACATCTTAGGCATCGCGACGATGCCTGCCTCAATCTCCTTCAGAAAGTTGTCAAGTATTCCGGCAATATTTACAGAGTTAAATCCAGAAACAAACATATTTGCTGCCGTCATACCAGATACCTGCAGCGTAACATTCACATGCCCTTGAGCCAAGTTAATACCACTACTAATACCTTGCACGATGGACTGTCCAACTGCCGTAAATGCCTCAGGGGTATCCTCGAACGTGCTTATCATTGTGGTTATAAGTGTACGTAATTGTTCAATCAGAGGTTCCTGACCGGCTGCAATCCCGGCATTAAGACTAGATACGACATTGCTGCCGATTGCACCGAACTGAGTATCAATTCCGGTAAAACTACCAGTCGTATTGCTGGCAATCCTGGACATACTGCTGGATAGATTTCCAGACTCACCTTCTGCGCCGTTGATATATCCTTGCACAGTATTTGCGCCCATTTCAGCAAAAACGGTGGATGGGGAATGAATGCCCAAAAGCCCCTTAAATCCTTCGATAATATTTCCGCCAATGTCTTTTACAGCATCAATCGCGCTTTCCGCAAGTGATTCGATACCATCAATAAGACCTTGCACAATGTTTATTCCGAGTTTTAACATTTCGGACGGAATACCAACGGTAAACTCTTTGATTCCGTTCCATACGCCCGTGAAAATGTCCTTCAGACCACCGAGAGCCTTACTCCAATCAGCCGAAAAAATACCGGTGACAAAATCAATAATTCCTCCGAAAACCTGTTTAAAGGATTCGTAAAAGCTTTCAATAACATTTGAAAATACATTAAGAACATTCCCAAAAAGACCGAAATGTTCTGTCCAATCAACAGAAAAAACATTCGTCAAAAACTCATCGAATTTCTTAAATGCCGCGGTGACTTCGTCCCAGTTAGCTATCAGCAACGCACCTGCTGCAACGGCAGCTGCGATTCCAATTGTCAGCGGTCCGCCAAGCGCAGAAACAACTCCGGAGATAGCCGGTCCCAAACCACCGGATAAGACACCAATCAGTGAAGAAACACCGCTTGTTATACTGGATATCGCACTGATCCCTTTAAAAGCCGCAAAGAATCCTCCTATCGCTGCCGCAGCAATTTGCACGGGTGCAGGCAGCTCGCCAAACACATCCAGCAAACCGGAGATCAAGGAAACACCGGCGGTAAAAAGCTGAGAACCGAGTCCAACCCAATCGATTGCACCGAAGAAATCCACAATCTGTTGTCCGATAGCAGTCCAATCAATAGTCTGGATCGCATTAGTAAACATGGTCAGCAATCCCAAAGCCACTTTGGATATTGTCTCGCCGATTGTACCTAGATCAATCATAGACAATGCACCATTAATAAGGGTTCCTATCTGAGTTCCAATTAATGAGAAATCCAATCCGCTGACAATACTTAACAAAAGCGTTGGCAGCGCCATAAATGCGGAACCAAGCACTTGTCCAATTTGAAGAAAATCGATTGTTTGGAATAACGTCATTAAAGAACTCTGGAGATTTTGTCCTAAAGCAATCCAATCTATTCCTGTTATCAAAGTACCGATCGCTGATATAATAGAGTTAATGCCTATGCCGATTGCAGCGGCAACGCCTACCCAATCAATATCCTTAACCAGGCTGTTGATTGTAGTAGCTATTCCTATCGCCCATTTTTGCAAAGTGTCCGCAAAAAGCTGAAAGTTAATGCTGTTCACAAGTCCATTAATGGCGTCCGCAATAGCCGTTCCAAATGCCGAAAAATTGAAGTTATCAGCAAAACTGTATAGGAATGATAAAGCCGTATTAAGCCCTTCGGCAATGGTATGTCCGATCAACGCAAAATCAATATTTTCGAAACTTCCATTCAGAAACGTTGCAAGACTTTTTCCTAATTTTCCCGCTGTAGCTTGTATTTCACCCCACGGTATATTGGACAAGGCATTATTGATTTTTTGCGCCAATAACGCTCCCAGCCAATAAAAATCCGCTTGCTCCCATGACTGTTTCAGTCGTTCCGCAAACCGCTTAATGCTTTCGGCAATTGGAACTTCCGTGAACATCTCCGACGGAGATACTTCCGCAGCAACCGGCGCGGCTACTTCCGTCGCTGGCGCTTGTGCTGCCGAATTGTCTGATAATTGATTCAACTCATCAAACGATAAGACCGATAACGCATCCGCAAGATTAGATACATCGCCGGCAGCTTTGTCCGCATTATCTCCCGTATCCGCCAGTGACTTCGCATAATCTTGCGAAACTCCGACCGCCGCAGTAGACATGCTTTTTCCGGTTAAAGCAGAAGTAAGAGCACCAATCGAATTTAGAGCACTCGATACCGCATTAATAAATTGAGTCAGATAAGGTGTTACGACCTGGATGATTGGAGAGAATGCAACAGCCCACGCATTCTTCAAAGTTGTTAAAGATGAGACAATGGAAGAAATTGCACCGTTGTATGATGCTGAGTATTGCGTCAAATTATCAGACCCCTCAATAATAGCATCATTAACTGCACCAATCGCCGCAAACACTGTTGAAAACAAAACACTCGTCCCCAACATAGAGCCTAATCCATAACTGTTTTTCTTCCCTCCTCCGGATTTAGGAAAGATCTTCGAAATATTGCCAAACTTGGAAAAAAGCCCCTTTAAATTCCGAGAAATATTTTGGAATAGTTTCGCAACTCCCGAAAAGCTTTTCTGTATTTGCTTCCCAATCTTAGGAAGTTCACTCATACCCTCCTTTACGGTCAGCAACCTACTATTGACCTGATTAACATGTTGCCATAATTTCTTCCATGTGCCACTTGCACTGTCCTGATCGCTTAATGCATCTTCGGCTTTTTCCGCGTTCGTAGTGACCTTATTGAGCGTCATACCTGCAGCATTGCCGAACTGATTCACTGCATCACGCCAGTTTTTTATTTTCTCGGCAACATTTCCGAAGACCGCTTCCATGGCTGCCGGATCGTAATTAAGACTCGCTGCAGACGTTATCGTCTCTCTCTGTTTGTCTGTCGCTCCTGTTTCAAGATCATCACCACGATATATTGGTATTTCTGCAATTCTCTTTGATGAAGCTTTCTGAAATTCACTATATTTATTTCTTAAAATGTCTAATTGATTTGTTGCTTTAGAGATGTCAAATTCCAACGCACGAAAAGCTTGCGTATTAACATTTGCCCCGATATTTTTTAATCGATCCTCACGGTCAAAAAGTTTATCTAATCGCTTTTCTACTTGGCTGATTGATTTCTCTAATTGCCTGGAATCTCCGGTAAAAACAAAATCTTTACCGGCATCTTTAAACAGTTTCCGCAGCCCTTCGATCGAATCCTCAATGGCTTGCGTGCTCTTTTTAAATTGTTTAAATGGGGCATTAATCTGATTTAAGCTTTTAGTAAATGCATCGCTGTCTTTTTCCAAGTCCTGCAAACTCGGAGAGTAAATACCACGCAATGTCTTACCAACTTGCTGTAATGTATCACTTAATTTTATTAGTGATTTTTCTGCATTGCTGGCATCCGCAGATAACTGTATATTAAGGTTATCAACATTAGGTTCCATATACATTCACCTCCATTTTTTTGAGGTCAGCGATTATCCACCCTTACGGGATAACCGGTTGTAAAAAAGCGCCTACCCGATCACAAGTAAGCGCTTTCCGAAATTATTTTTTTGTTTTAATTAAAAATGCGGCTTTTAATATCGCTGCCATTGCACCACAGTATTTCAATGCTCAGTACAAAAGTTATCCTACGACATGTTTCCTCCAAATCCTGAACTTGCAGATTTGCCGTTGTAAGCGCCCTGTATCGCTTAAGATATGACTTATACATATCTTTAATCACGCATAATGGCAGCTTGTCTAATGATGTCAGATAGACTAATAATGTATCATATGTATCGACATGACTATTAAGCAGCATCATGCGTTCTCCATCCTTCTCAATCCGCATCATTGGAAGATTTGATGCTTTTCCGAATCCCTCTATTATCTTTTTTTTTAGTTCCGAATCCAAAGAAAAATCGACCGAAACAATATGAGACGATTCCATTTTCAGATTTTTTATTATTCTTTTTTCGAAAAACAAGATATCACCTCCAAATCAAAAAAACCGATAATGTCATAAACGCCGCCGCAACGGTATTGCCAATAACATTAGAAATATCTTCACGTTTTTTCCAAGCCGTCGCCATAAAGCCAGTCGCACAAAAAATTAAAAATATTGATGTAATTGCACACAATGCATTCATTTTTTATCTCCTTTTTTTCTAATTTTCGTCACCACTGCCGAAAGAGTTCCCCACGTTTTCTGACTATACCTCTTCCTCTGGAATAAACCGCAGTGGCGTTTCGCCTAAGAACCTCGCCTGATAGCTGTTAGCCTTGCCATCGCTTATGGTGTAGGCAAATTGGAAATCAAGGTAAGTTCCGGGCTTAATGCCTGATGTATCAGACATAGCAACAGAAATACTTCCATCTTTTGAAAGAACATGGGGAACACCGATAATTACATTATCCCCCTTAACCTCAAGGACTTTATGCGCCGTAATTCCGCCCCTCTGCCTATCAATCTTTGTAAAACGTTGGTTTTTAATATAATCCTGCATATCCGCTTTCCCTCCTTATGCTCTCTGCTGCTCCACTGCTGCGTATTTTGTGGCATACTCCCGGTAATCATCACCCATAAGTCGCAGTTTATCCGGCAAATCCTTTTCAGCTTCTAACAGGCTTATCATTTTTGTAGCTTTTCCCGCTTCGTCCATCTGCTCCACATCATCTATAATTTTTTTAATACGGTTTCTTTCTGCTTCGGTTAAAGTATAAGCAATATCAACTTTGGACTGCTCCCACATATCGGCAGCTTCGTCAAGTGAACTATGCTTTTTAACATAATTGGCGGCATACATCCTATGCCAAACTTCATACTCCCCAACAGCAACACCATTTATTCTACGCTTATCCAGCAAATCACGCCCCGGGAAATCTGGTGCCGCTCCGCAATAAGCATCAATAGCAAGACAAGCATCCGCTTCCGCAATCCGTAACGCCTTTAAATAGCCTGTAGCATCCGGCATACTTGCCATGTATCCGTTTGACCTAGCAATTTCAGAAAAGATTTTAGCAGCAAACAGATTTTCCCTTACATCCGATTCCAAAATAGATAGTTCATCTTTGGTAAGACGGATGTTAAAGCTATTGATACAGTTTAAAATCTGCATAGTTTCCGGCTTAATCGGTTTCAATGTCCAATTTTTCAGATCGTCCTTAATGCTTTCACAAATTGCATGGATTTTGGACTTTGCCACCGTCCGTTCCACCATTAGCGTACCGCTGTAACTTGGATATATGCTCGTCTTTATTTCATGCTGAAAAACTTCGTCTCGCAGTTCTGCTTTCATTTTACTAACTTTCTTATAATATTCCGAAAAATGACGGTCAGCAGTTTGCTGATAATCTTTTACTTCATTCAAAATTTCTTCAAAATTGGTTCTTTTCATCGTCTAAACCTCCTGTCAATTTTCAATGTACTGTTTAAGAATCGGATTTACTTCTGGCTCCTGCTTCAATGGCGGCGCGGTTGGCTCAATGTATCGCTTTAAAATATCCTCCCGGCGTTCCCTCTCCCGGCGTTCAGCCTGTGCTAGTCTCACGGCAATCTTCCCCGCTGGTGTCTGCGCCATATCTAATTTTCGCTTAAAATTTCTACAATCCTCAAGTTCCTGTTTTGTTAATGCCATTTCTCTGTTCTCCTTTCCGGCTATTATTTTTTTTATTTTGAAATTTTTTTATCCTGCGAAAGATTGGACAGGTTAAAGGGGCGAATTCTACGTTTGTAGCAGACCCCTGTACCATATGTCAATGCAATAGAGTAAGGGAAATTTTCTCTCCCCTCTCACACTTCTTTTCACCTATATCTCACAACACAATCCCTTGGAATCGCCATGAAGTACGTTGACAACTACGCTCCTTATGGACTTTCACCACAGACTGATGACATACTCGTCATACGTAAAAAGGACAGTGCCAACGCACCGCCCTCATTCATTTATTATTTATTTTTCTTTGCTCTTATCAATGTTGATTTTGAAATGCCTGTAAGATCTTCAACCTGTGTATATGAGTGATCTTCCAGCAATTCCAGTGCATGACTTATTTGTGCCTTACTGTATTTTTTGGGTCGTCCCTCTCGATATCCAGGTTTCTTTTTGGCAACTTCTTTCCCTTCCTGTGTACGTTCTACAATCATATCGCGTTCAAATTCAGCAAAGGCAAAGAATATGTTGCGCACCAATTTGGAAGCCGGCGTATTATCCATCATTCCAATATTAAGTATGTAAACCTTAACTCCCTTAGCTATTAAAGTAGACACCAACTCGCTCCCTTGCATCATCGATCTGGCAAAGCGATCCAGTTTTGTTACTACGAGTGTATCTCCATCCTGGAGCTTGGAAAGAAGCGCATCAAACTCTGGTCTATCTGTTTTTGTTCCAGTAAAAACATCCGAATAGATTTCCGCTACACCTGCCTCTTTCAGTGCTTTCTCCTGTGCCTCAAGGCTATTGCCATCCGCTTGACCCCGTGTAGATACTCGTGCATATCCGTATATCATGTTATTTCCTCCTTGATTTATGACACTATATTATGATACCGTTCTATGCCTTGATTTTACTACATCGAGTTTTCGGTGTCAATACTTATAAGTTAAGACACCGTTATAATTGTTTTACAATTCTGCGTATTTTCCGTCAATCAGGTAGGTCCCTTAATAGCTTGGACACATCTGTTTCCGCAGCTTGTACTGCTATCTGGTGGATCTCATCCTGTGATAATGCAGGGGCGTTATTATCTACACTTTGTGTTGTATTAATATCCATCTGATCCCTGTATCCCGCCCAATTTTTTAACATAAAAATTGCCGAACCTGGATAAATTTTATTATTAAGCATCGCCTGTTCCAGGTACGCGATAATGAATGTTTTTGCCTTTGTAATGAGTTCCTGCCTTCTTGGGGAACAATTAATACCATGTTCCCAATTCCACAGCGCTGTACGACTCACAGACAATGCAAGCCCCAAAGATTCGACGCCCGGACGAATTGACGACTGTTCGCAAAATGCAAAATAATCATCAATGCGTTTTTCAACATCATCGTCACTCGTCGGTTTTCCCATATCGTATAATTCTTTGAGGCTCTTGGTTGTTTCCTGCGCATATTCGCCAGAGACTTCTTCAAGCGCATTTGACGGAAAGTTATTTTTTGCCATCTGTCTCATCTCCCTTCCCTATACCTCGTTTTTTTGAATGTTAAGTTGCGCATACATCTTGAGATTTCATATGTGCACCGTTATTTACAGACGTAGGTTTGCCTACACTTATATATTTATCATTCCTAATGATTCCAACTGTAAAAGAACGAGCTTCTATCTCCATATTCTAATTTCCCTATAATTTATAACACCATGCTTTTTAACACTTCGTCCATCTGCTCCACAAAAAGCAAATACTTATTTCCGACTTTTGCAATCGCGTTATTTTCCTTTCCGATTTTGGTCAAAGACGTCCTGGACAACCCGTACCTCGCTTGTGCATCACGCAGGGATATTGTCAACTGTTCGATATCTTTTTTCACTGTATTCTCTCCTCTCTTCCATAAGATTGCAAATTTAAAAAGCAAATAAAAAGAGCACCTAGTTTTGCCCAAGTGCTCAATACTTCGAATCCGTCAAATTATTATGCTGCATATATTTGAGATGCAAAACTGCCGCTTCTTTACGCTATCAGTATATCATGATTCGACGTCCCCTGAACACTCACTTTGTACAAAAATAATTATTTTTTCTTATGATCTAACAAAAAATAAAAATATCGTCTACGATCATAAAACGCATTTTGACTGATCGGAACATTAAGTTTGTGATAAGGTATATCGTAGCAAATGGAAGCAATAATGTATTCCCACAGCTCTGGATCTGTCTCCCTGGCAATGTCTTCTACCAACCTAATCTTCTCCTGTAAGTTTGCCCTCTTTACTGCCAAATCAGCAGTTTTATCGCTTATTGCCCCCATCGTTTTTCCCGGTACATCCCTATACCGACTACTCTCCACCGTATTTTTGTGTTCCGAAAGGAATTGTTTCCATTCAGGAAGTTGCTCACAAAAAGCACGAAGCTCTCTTTGCCTTGCGTTGGAGATTCCATATTTTGTAAGTACAAGTTCTCTTTTTTTCATACTTTCTCCTTTTTCATAAAATAAAAAAAGAGAACCCAGGCCCAAAACTCATCCATAAGTAGAATTTTAGTCCCCAACACGATTTCCGTGCTTGGTTCTCTCGTCTTTTGTTCGTATGTATTTTCTCATATCATAGCATGGAGCTTCCCATATTACAACCTTTTTTACATTAACTACAATCTTATGCAAAAACACATATACATTCTTTCCTTCCAGGTGTATCGCGTTTTGCGATGCCCTTATCAAAATCACCAATCATATACGCCATTCCAATATCCACAAATCGCATTTAATACTCTTATTGCTTTGATACAGGCATTTTATTTTCTTAGGCATATTGCACATAGGCTTACGCACAAATTTCTTCCATATCAGGCTTATACGCTTTTTGAGACAGTTTTAATAAAGGCTCCTGTGAGCGGCACAGGAAAACGGCAGAATCCTTCCCCATATCCACAAAAAAATGAGCAAGATCCAGTACCCCATACCGAATCTTGCTCATCTCCATTTTATACCCCATTTTTTGCATCACTTTGCAAAAATATGATATATTTTGCAATACTTCATCACTTCAAAAAAGCCGAATTTACCGCTTAAAACGGCGTTCCATCCAGCTCGTACGGCGTCGTCTGGTAAACGTAATAGTTGAGCCAGTTGGTATAAAGATTATTTGCGTGGG
>ERZ1643249.5230-NODE-5230-length-10483-cov-7.127445_pt1 | contig 10483 bp, 8 predicted proteins | sample MGYA00579263_ERZ1643249 | MGnify/ENA primary metagenome ERZ1643249 (study PRJEB29033, sample SAMEA4952264) | chicken gut metagenome | biome: Broiler Chicken; feature: Gastrointestinal Tract; material: Caecum | place: Ireland | collected 2018 | study: Broiler...
TTGCCTTTTTCGAGAGATTATAAAAAGCCGTTGCGGGTTGGTTTATCATTATCGTTCAATCGGCGTTACGGGGTATGGGGCGGAACCCCATATTCAGCCTTAAAACCGTCGCGCAGTCGGCGGGGCAGACTGTCCCTGAGTATTCGCGCCCTTAACAGCAGAAATTTGCAAGCGGGCTAATTGCGTTTGGCGCGGTTTTAAAAACTTTCGCTTTCGGCAAAAAGCGACGGAATCTGCGGGAATATCCCCCGAAAATTCCCCGAAATTCGGCTATAATGGAACTATCGCGGCAGAATGCGTCTGCCGCGGCATTTTTTCGGGGGTGCCTTATGTCTTTGCAAATATTTGAGCGGATCGTCGGGTTTTTCGGCGATGCGGGCGGGGCGTTCTGCGATATTTCCGTACTGATTCTGCTGCTCCTGCCCCTCGCAACTTTCGCTGCCTATTTTCCGCTCCTTCTGTGTATCGGCAAAGTCCGCCAAACGAGCCGCGTTTGGTATCTGGTCGGCGGGGATGTGTGCCTTTTCCTCCTGCTTGCGCTGTACCTTTGCCGCGGCGATTTGCAGGACGCCGCGCCCGTGCTCGCCCTCTTTTTATGCGCGAAGGTGGTGTATCTCCTCTTATACGGCGCCGTTTGCCTCGTTCCCGCGCAAAAACGGGAAAAAACAAAAAAGAAGCCCCGCCTCCCCGCCGCGGCGGAAGAGGAGGAGTTCTTTGTCCCGCCGCCCGTTTCCGAGAGCGATCCGCCCCGCCCGCAGAAGGTGCGCTGCTTTTCGGAGGGTGCGCGCGTCTGTGTGGATAAGGACGTGCGGCTGGAACACATCTTTTCCGTTCTGGAGCGGCTCAAGGAAATGCCGCTCGGTGCGGGCGACCGCCTCGAAGCGCAGAAAATGGAGGAAATGCTGCGCGTATACCGCGCCAAAACGGAGCTTTCCGCTGCCGAAGCGGACGCCCTCAACGACATCCTCGCCTCACTTTTGAAGATGATGGCGAAGTACGATTTATAATAATGCAAAGAGAGCGCGGCGAAAAAGCCGCGCTCTTGCTGTATCAAAATAAATTATAAAGTTTTGATCTCCCTCTTTTCCGAAAAAGTCAGGCAGACTTTCAGGAGGGAGATTTTAATTCCGAAGGGAAAAGATTGCGAATGAATGCCTCGTCCGATGGTCGGGCGGCAATTATAATGTATATACGCAACAGCAGTTGAGCTATACAGAAGCTGTTCGCGGTACGCGTTTTGTCTTGCCCGCGTTCGGGCAAAACGGCGGGGTATCTTGGAGCAGGGAAACACCGTTCGGCAACGCCTTGCAAAGGGAGTTGCTTTATTATTTTACCTTTCCCGCCGCGCAGGAGCGCTGTTTACGGTTTCGCGCTGTTTTTTTGTATGCCGTCCTTGACAATTTTGCGCAAGGAATGCTATAATAAAACAAGAAATCGTTATAGGGAGAAAAAAGAAATGAGCGACCGTTCGGACGACCTGTTCGGCTTTGACGAGGAAAGCGCGGCGAGCGCCGCGCAGGCAGTGCCTGCGGAAGAGCAGGGGGACATGGCGGAAGAGGTGGAAAACACTACATCCGTCACCAAATGCCCCGCCTGCGGCGCGAATATGGTGTACGACTCGGAGAGCGGCAAGCTGTATTGCGAGCATTGCGGCACCACGACGGACATCGATTCCAAGAGTGCGGAGGAGCAGGACTTCGAGCGGCTGATGCGGGAGGATAATTCCTGGGGCGCGGAGACGCATGTGTTCCGCTGCGAAAACTGCGGCGCGCGCGAGGTTCTGGGCAAGGGCGAGATCGTAAAGACCTGCCCCTTCTGCGGCACGAGCAACATCGTGGCGACGGACGAACTTTCGGGGCTGAAACCCAACGCCGTCGTACCCTTCCGCGTTGGCAAAGAACAGGCGGGGGAATCGGTCAGAAAATGGGCGCGCGGCCGCTGGCTTTCGCCCGGAAAATTCCGCAAGAGCGCCAAGCCGGATAAGCTGACGGGCATCTACGTTCCCGCGTTTTCCTTCGATTCCAAAACGGATTCGGCGTACGTCGCCACGCTGGGGCGGTATTACTACACCACCCGCCGCGTCAACGGCAGAACGGTGCGCACGCGGCACGTACGCTATTTTACCGTGCGAGGCAACTACTCCATGGCGTTCGACGACGTGCTCGTCTCCGCATCCGAAAAAATCGACGAGGCGTCTCTCTCCAAGCTCCGCTCCTTCGGCACCAACGACAGCCGCGAATACACGCAGGAATATCTGAGCGGCTATGCCGCGTCGCAGTACACCAAAAACGGTCTTACCTGTTGGGAAGAGGCGAAGGACATCATGCGCGGCAGGCTGCGTTCCGCCATTTTGAGCGGATACTCGTACGACGTCGTTTCTTCCTTCCACATCTCCATGCGCTGCAACGACATTACATACAAATACCTGCTCATCCCCGTGTACGTCGGGCATTGCAGCTGGCGCAAAAAGCTGTACAACTTTTTTGTGAACGGCGTCAACGGCGCCGTCACGGGCAAAGCGCCCACCTCGCCGCTCAAAGTTACGGGGCTGGTCATTCTCGGCATCGCCGTCATCGTGGGGTTGTACTTCCTCTTCCGTTGGTTCAACGGGTAATGCCGCGGCGGCAGGGCGCCGGGGTGCGCCGTCGCCGCGAGGAAAGCGGGCAAAAAGTTTATTTATAATAGCAAAGCGGTTCTCCGTACGGGGGATCGCTTTTTTTGCGCGGCGGGCGGCGGCGGGCGGCGCAATTTATGAGGAATCCGTTTCCTTTTGCCGTTCCGCCCGTGCAGATGTAAAAAATACTTCTTTTCTCTATTATTAAAAGGGCGGTGATCGGGCGGATTCATTTATTACAATTGTTTACAAAAGGCGGGGAATTGACGGAAAATTTTATTACAAGTGCATGGTATGATAGCGATAGTAAAATTTGAAAGGAGAGTCTTATGCAGACAAAAAGCAAACACACGCAGTTGCTCGCAGCGGCGCTTACCATCGCATTGCTGCTGGCGGGCATCCTCACCCTGCTGCACGGAATTCCTCTGTTCCGCGCGGACGCTGCGGAAGCGCAGAGCGAAGAGGCGAACGTCTACGCGGACTGGAAATTCAGCGAAGAGAATTCTTCCGGCTCGCTCGAGGACAACACGCTCGTGATCGAAGACGCGAGCGGGAACGACAACGATCTGAAAATCGTCACCTCCGAAAAGGGGGCGAAAGCCTCCGACTTCCTCGCATTCGAGGACATTTCGATGACGGGCGACGCGCAGAGCATGAAGTTCAACGGGTTCAAAGAGGAGGACCAAGAGCAGCTCGACGCCCTTACCGGGGATGCGCGGGAAGAGTATATCCTCAACGAACTCGAATACGCATACCTGCGCACGGCGGCCGACGCCCCGATCAACGAGGAGACGTTCATGAACGGCTATACCATCGAACTCGTGTTCATGATGCCCGTCGACTACGACGCTTCGGACGCATGGATGAATATTCTGGCGCGCGAAGGTTCGGGCGCACAGCTCGGCAGCGGGCAGTGGGACTATGAAGGGCATCACGGCACGATGCAGATCAACATCTCCAACTGCAAAGAGATTCAGTACATGACGCAGAACGGCACCAATACCAAGTTCAACAGCACGCTGTGGGGCCTTTCGATGGACAACGGCGGCGCCTGGTACCACATCGCCATCACCTGCGACGGCGACGGAAACGAGTTGAAGGCGTACACCAATTCGGGCGACTCCTTCCGCAACTATACGGGCGGCGGCATGGACGGCATGTATGCGGCGGCAGACGGCGGCAATTTCCGCGTCGGCGCGGTCATCTCCAACCACCTCTACAAATGGGCGGATTCGGCGGAAAACGACCTCGTAACGAAACTTCTGCGCGGCAATCTGCAGGAGATCCGCATTTCGGAGGGCGCGCTCACGCAGGAGCAGTGGCTGCTGAACCCGAAAGACCACGTCGGTTCGTTCGGAAATAATGAAGAATACGAGCTGAAGAGCGAAAGCAACTATACGTTCGCCTTCCTCCCCGATACGCAGAACACCATCAAATTCACGCCCGAAGTATCCGACGCGGCTACGGCGTGGCTGATCGAAAATCAGAGCGAAATAAACCTCAAAGGGCTTTCGCATGTGGGCGACCTCGTGGAAAACTGGAACGACGACGTGCAGTGGCAGAGCGCCGAGCAGGCGTTCCTTCCCCTCGCACAGGCGGGTATCCCGATCACCTTCGTTCCCGGCAATCACGACTTCAGCGGTTCGAATCTGACGAGTTATCAAAAATATTTCGGTGCGGACAGCGCTTACGCGCAGGCAATGGAGGGCAACGGCAACGAGGTATACTTCGAAGCAGTCGGCGGAGACAGCCGCCAGGTGGGCAGCTACACCTTCGTGGAGGGCGGCAGCTACACCTATCTCTTCATCCAGCTGATGTACGAACCCAACGACAGGGAGCTCGCCTGGCTGGACGGCATCCTCTCCAAGTATCCCGATAACCCCGCAATCATCACCTCGCACAACATCTTCTCGTGCAGCGCTTCCAAGCCGGACGAGTGCGACCTGAACGAGCAGGGCGAGCGCATCTGGAATGTGGCGAAAAAACACGACAACGTGTTCATGATCACGGGAGGGCACAACCACGGCTCCGGGTTCATCGACCTTACGAACGACTTCGGCAATCCCGTCGTCGGTATGCTCGTCGACTACCAGTTCAGCTACAACGGCGGCAATGCCTGGTACCGCTTCATGGAGATGGACGAAACGAACAACAAGATCTACTTCTCCACCTTCTCCCCGTACGAGGCGTCCCGCACCGCGGAGGAAAAGACGGGGTATTTCGATCTGAACTTCATGACGGGCAGCGGCAACGAGCGCGAATACGATTTCGATTTTGAAGACCGCTTCGGTTTCGCGTTCGATACCATCTCCCTTTCGATCGGCGCACCCGCAAAAACCGTCTATACCGTCGGCGATACGCTCGATCTGACGGGACTCGTCGTAACGGCGCATTCGGCGGATGCAAACCGCGTCGTAACCGATTACACCGTTTCCGAACCGGATATGAGCACGGCGGGCGCCAAAACGGTCACCGTCTCCTACGACGGCGCAACCGCTTCGTTCACCATCTATGTGCAGGCGGCGGACAGCAGCGGGTCGGACAATACGGACGGCGGCAGCGGGTCGGACAATACGGACGATACCCAGGTCACGGACGAGGGCGGCTGCGGTTCTTCGGTTGCGGCGGCAGGCTGTGTTGCCGCGGCAATAGCGGCAGGGGCAGCCGTTGCGGCAGCGGTTCTCATCCGCAAAAAGAAGCGCGCCGAATAATTCCGCATTATCCCGCGCGGAACGAACAAGAAAGAAAAGGATAGGCAATTTACGCACTTCCGCCAGGGAATGTATCACAATGAAAAAAGTACAGCGCACTATACCTTGCGAACAAGGCAGTGCGCTTTTTACTTTACTTTTCAAACTATTTATTCTATACTTAATAGTAAGACAAGCAGTAATTTAACGGAGAATTTTTATGTCGTTCGATTTCAAAAAGGAATATAAAGAGTTTTATTTGCCAAAAAGCATACCGTCTGTTATTACTGTACCAAAAATGAATTACATAGCTGTGCGCGGTAAAGGCGATCCGAACGAAGAAAACGGCGAATATAAAAATACTATCGGGCTTTTGTACGGCATTGCCTTTACCATCAAAATGAGTTATAAAGGGGCACATAAAATCGACGGATATTTTGAATACGTCGTACCGCCGCTTGAAGGATTTTGGTGGCAAAACGGCGCACAGAATATTGACTATTCCCACAAAGAAAATTTCAATTTCATTTCGGCTATCCGTTTGCCAGATTTCGTAACGAAAGCCGATTTTGATTGGGCTATCGAAGAAGCAAGCAAAAAGAAAAAGCAAGACTTTTCAAAGGTTGAATTTTTTACGTATGACGAAGGGGTTTGCGTACAATGTATGCACGTCGGTTCTTACGACGACGAGCCGAAAACGGTAGCGCTTATGCACGAGTATATAAAAGCAAGAGGTTATGAATTGGATATAACCGATAAGCGGTTGCATCATGAAATATATTTGAGCGACCCGCGCAAGTGCGAAGCGAGTAAACTGAAAACCGTTGTGCGTCACCCTATAAAAAAAGCGAAAAACGAAAATCCCGTCTATTGAGCAATAAAACGGGCAAAGGTTTTTGAAAATCTTTGCCCGTTTTTAATTCTATGGGAATTAGCCTTTTTGCCTATCCTTTTCCGGTTTGCGTCGGTTATCTCCAAATCCCGAAAGGGGAGGAGGCGCAGCACAAGAGGGTCAGCTCGAACAGCTTGCCGTGCCGCATGGCGGTGCGTATCACGTCCGCATTGACGACCGTCCCCGCCCGCGCAAGCACGCCCCCGCGCGCATCGGGCAGATCCTGCGGCAGTACCTTTCCCGTCAAAAGCCCTCTCCCAGCCGCCTTCCGCGGGCGGTTTGCAGGCGCCGCGCCGCTTGTTTCCGCCGCAGCCTCCGCGTTTGCCGCGTCGTCCGCCGCGGATTCGCGTTCCGCCTCGTCCGCCGGGGAAAACGCCGCGCGAACGGTCAAAATTTCCGCTTCGTCCGCGGGGAAGACGTCCGCATTCGCCGCCGGGTTCTCCGCTTCGTCCGCGCCTGCGGGGGCGTGTTCGCCGATTTCCGCGGGCAGTGGGTTCGCCGCGCCGGAGTCCGCTGCGGCGGTTTTGCCCTGCGCCGCCTTCCGCTTTGCCCGCGTTACGGGTTTGGGTACGAAGTCCTCCGAAAGGTCAATGAGCACCGTGTCCGTCACGCCCGCTATGCGCCCGGCGGCGAGTTCCCGCCCGTCCGAAAGCACGAGCGTCTGAATTTCCGCGCCGTCCCGCCCGAAATCGCGCACGCGGCCGAGCGGCGCGCCTTCCGTGGAAAACGCCTCCATGCCGAAAGGGGCGGGCAGGCAGTTTTTGCACCCCTTCGCCGCAGGGCTTTTCACGACGATCGCGCCCTCGCCGAAGGTCGCCGCCGCCGACAGGGGGAGCGCGAATTCCTCCTCGTCCTCGCCGCAGCATTCCAGATTGCGCACGCGGGTCAGGTTTTTATCCGTCTGTACGTTTTTTACATAACCGATCCGCTCGCCGCCGCGCGTCAGGAGCGGCAGTCCGATATAATCGCTCACATATTCTCGCATGTTTCACCTCAAAAAATGCGCCGATGCGCTTGTCTACGCAATTACTATATTCGCTTGTCCGCGCAAAAATGTATAAAAAGAGCGGGGTATTTTGTCGTTTGCCGTCCGATCGGGCAGATTTTGCGCTCCTCCGCGTTTGACATTTCCGCCCGGAAGGGCTACAATATTTTTATCCGGGCAATGCCCGCGGGAGGAGTGCAAATGGAAAAAACAGAGTTCAGGCTCGTGCCGCCTGAAGAGTACGGTGCGCTGGAAGGGGAGATTGCCGCCCTCTGGCATTCGGCGTACGATGCCCTGCTCGGCGCCGGGCAGGTGGATTACATGACGCAGAAATTTCAGAGCGCCGAAGCGATGCGCGCGCAGGCGGAAGGGGAAAATTATCTCTATTTTCGCATTCTGGCCGGCGGCAAAGTGTGCGGCTACTGCGCGCTGAAACCCGAAAAGGAAAAGCTGTTCCTTTCCAAGCTGTATTTATGCGAGGATAAGCGCGGGCAGGGATTGGGGCAGAGCGCGCTCGCAATCGTCGCGGAATACGCGCGGCGGCTGGGGTTGCGCGCCGTGTATCTGACCGTGAACAAGGGCAACGCGCGGGCGATCCGCGCCTACGAAAAATTCGGGTTCGTACGCTCGGGCGAGGGCGTCACCGATATCGGCGGCGGCTATGCGATGGACGATTATTTTTACGAATACGCCGTACTTAGCTGAATTTCGCAAAATATTACCCTTTTTTCGGGGTTGTTATCCTTTCGAGAGCAAAATATTACCGCTTTATAACAAATAAATCGCTATCATTTTGAATTTCGGTGTGTTATACTATAACAGGATAAGGCGGGCGGGCAGCCAATCCGTTCCGCGTTGTTTTGAAATAGCAAAAATAGGAGTTATCCATCAGGAACAGGAGGATTTTATGGCAAAATTTGAAGAAATTTCCACGCTGTTGCAGCGCGGCAAGGCAAAAGATCTGGCGGCTCTCGTCTCCGAAGAGCTGGCTGCGGGCGTTGCCCCGAAGGATATCCTCACCGAAGGACTGATCGCGGGCATGGGCATCGTCGGCACGAAATTCAAAAACAACGAGATCTTCGTTCCCGAAGTTCTTATTGCGGCGCGCGCGATGAACGCGGCGCTTGCGGTTCTCAAACCCGCACTGGCAGATTCGGGCGTTGAACCGGTCGGCACGGCGGTCATCTGCACCGTCAAGGGCGATTTGCACGACATCGGCAAAAACCTCGTCAAAATGATGATCGAGGGTACGGGTATCCGCGTCATCGACCTCGGCGTCGACTGCTCTGCGGAGAAGATCGTGGAAGCGGTCAAAGAAAACAATGCGGACATCGTTTGCCTCTCCGCTCTTCTCACCACCACGATGATGTATCAGAAAGACATCATCGATGCGCTGAAGGCTGCAGGTCTGCGCGACAAGGTGAAGGTCATGGTCGGCGGCGCGCCGGTAACGCAGGCGTTCGCGGACGAGATCGGCGCGGATGCGTACACGCCGGATGCGGCGAGCGCTGCGGAAAAGGCGCGTTCCTATTTCGCGTAATCCAAACGAACTCGAAAGGAAAAAAAGACAGCGCGCTTTTCCGCACTGTCTTTTTTGTTCTGTTTTCAGCATAAACATGCGGAGGGGAGGAATATGCGTATCACCATTCGCTCGGGAGAGCGGGAATTTACGGTAAATTGCGCGGCGGGCGAGGATTTGCTCACCGTTTTGCAGTCGGCGGGTCTGAACGTCCCTGCGGGCTGCGGCGGCAGGGGTGTCTGCGGCAAATGCAAGGTGCATGTGTGCGGCGGCTCTTTCGGCGCGGAGGAGCGGGAGGCGCTCGCCTGCCGCACGGAAGCGGAAGAAGGGCTGACCGTCCGCGTGGGCGAATACGTCGGCGGCGGACTGACCGAGGGCGGAAAGGAAGATGCTGCCGGAGGGTGCGACGGCGAAGAGGGGTTCGGTCTTGCCGTGGATATCGGCACAACCACCGTCGCCTATGCGCTTTGCGATTTGCGGAGCGGAAAAACGCTCAAAAAGCACGCCGAACTCAACCGCCAGGCGTCGTTCGGGGCGGACGTCATCTCGCGCATCATGAGCGCGGAGGCGGGCAACGCGCAGCTTCTTGCGGAGGCGGTGCGCGGGCAGATCGCGGAAACGGCGGCACGGCTGATGTCTGAATTTTCCGTACCCGTTCTGAAAAAAGTGACCGTCTGCGGCAATACGACCATGCTTCACCTGTTCTGCGGGGAGGACGTTTCGGGCATCGGGCGCTATCCCTTCACGCCCGCATTCACCGAATTCCGTTCCATGCCCGGCGGGGCGCTGGGGTTGGCGATGGCGGAGGAGGTTCAGCTTCTGCCGTCCGTCTCGGCGTATGTGGGCGCAGACATCGTCGCCGGCGCAATTGCCGCGGGGCTGGATAACGAGGACGCCCTGCTCGTGGATATAGGCACGAACGGGGAAATGCTCGCGCATTCGGGCGGCAGGTTTTTCTGCACCTCCACCGCGGCGGGGCCGTGCTTCGAGGGCGCAAACATCGAATGCGGCACGGGCGGCGTTGCGGGCGCTGTCGACAGCGTGCGCACGGAGGACGGGAAAGTCGTATTCACCACGATCGGCGGGGAACCGCCGCGCGGCATCTGCGGCGCGGGGTTGGTCGATGCGCTCGCCGTCATGCTCGGCACGGGCGCCATCGACGAAACGGGTGCGTTCGTTGAGGGCGACAAATTCGTCATCGGCGGCGGGGTATATATCTCGCAGAAGGACGTGCGCAATTATCAGCTGGCAAAGAGCGCTATCTGCGCGGGAATCCGCATTCTGGCGGAGCGCGCAGGACTTGCTCTGGCTGAAATAAATTTGTATATCGCGGGCGGATTGGGATTCTATCTCGACGGCGCAAATGCGCGGAAAACGGGGCTTTTGCCCGCCGAAGGCGCGGAGCATCAGAAGGTCATCGGCAACGCGGCTCTCGCGGGCGCGCGCCTGTGCATGATCAGCCGTGCCGCGCTCGAACGGGCAAAAAAACTCGCCGCGGAAACGGAATACATCGATCTTTCCGCCGACGCGGAGTTTATGGATGCGTATATTGAGAATATGAATTTTTAGGTTCACGAAAAAAGTTTTAAGCTGTTAAAACTTTTTTCCGTGAGATTGAGGACAACCCCAACGCGCACCGCTTTGCAAGCGGCGCGTCGTTCGGAGTTTTCCTCGCCGCGCGATAATTAAGCGCACGCATATTGCAAAACCGCGCGGCTTCACCCTTTCCGTGAGCCGAAGTATCGGCAAATTGAGTGCAAGAGCAAAAAGCGTGGTTTTTGCT
>ERZ1643249.5232-NODE-5232-length-10482-cov-5.488731_pt1 | contig 10482 bp, 10 predicted proteins | sample MGYA00579263_ERZ1643249 | MGnify/ENA primary metagenome ERZ1643249 (study PRJEB29033, sample SAMEA4952264) | chicken gut metagenome | biome: Broiler Chicken; feature: Gastrointestinal Tract; material: Caecum | place: Ireland | collected 2018 | study: Broiler...
CAGCTCCCTTTGCACAAGGGAGCCATGGTGGGGTGGGTGCGGTGTCGGCGCCTTTTGCACAAGGAAGCCAAGGTGTGGCGGGGGAGGTGTCGCACCCATCAATCATGCCTCCCCTTTTGGAAAGGGGAGGTGGTGCGAAGCACCGGAGGGGATAAGTTGTAGCTATAAAGAAAAATTTTCTTAGAATACTAAGAATTTAACATGAAGCTATAAAAATTATGTATAATCTTGCCGAAAAACTGAATTGCGCGCGTTTTGCCGAAATCCGCAGGCAGGCGCGGCGACGTAATTCGGCCGTAAGTCAGGGGAGGGAAATTCCCAGCAACTCTTCCAAGGTGATTCCGTAGAATTGCGCCAGCCGGATGCAGTCGAGAACGTTCGGCACGTTTTCGTTCGATTCCCAACGGCTGATCGTCTGTTGGTGCATTCCTACGCCTTTCGCCAATTCGCTTTGAGACCGTCCCGCTGCTTCCCGCTGTTCTTTCAGCGCTTTTCCGATGTCCGTTTGTATCTTTTCCATATTTCTATTTTACACGTTTTTGTGTAGGAACGTTTGACGTACACGAAAGTGTGTGATATGATTTTATTGTTCCCGATTTTACGAGCGGCGGAGCGGGTGCGCGCGAGAAGTGCGGAGAGGGTCCCGCGGAGCAGGCCAAAACGGCGCGATTTATAAAAGACAAAAAGGAGGTTTTTATGGCAAAAAGTTCGGTGATTGAAGATATTTTTTGCGGGGACGTGGAATCGCTGATCGACAGGAGCGTCTGCGCGTCCGGAGAACAACAGAAGGAATATCTTGCTTTGGAGGAGCAGTTTGCCGCCACTCTTGCCGAAGGGCAGAAAGCGCTTTGGGAGGCGTTTTTGTCCGCGGCGGAGCTTTGGGCTTGCGAACGGGAAGAGGTGCGTTTCCGACAGGGATTCCGTTGGGGGATGCGGCTGGCGACCGAGATCTGTGAGGCGGAATTCGGAAAAAAAGAAAAAGGCGGGGAGGCGGAAGAATGAGACATTCGGTGCTTAAAGATATGATGTACGGGGATTTGCAGGACGCCTATGAAACGCGGTCGCCCGAAAGGTTGCAGAAGGATTCTTTGGAAGCCTATGAAAAACTGGAAAAAGCCCTGACGAAGGAACAGAAAAAGCTCCTGGATGAATTTCTCGACCGCGATATGGATGAATGTGTGGCGCGTGAGGACTATATTCTGCGCCTTGCCTTCTGTTCGGGGTATCTTCTGGGCGCGGAGGTGTTCGGGGAGGACTGGCCCGTCCGCGGCAGGGACCTGCGCCCGATTTGCGTTCGTCTTTCGTCCGTTTTATGCCCGTCCGCCCGTTTTGCGCCCGCGGCGGGCGTTTTTTCTTGCCTTTCGCGGCGGAATATGATACAATAAAGCACGCGCGGGAGCGCGCAGAAAACGCATGAACGCAAATGACCGCGCGGACGCGCGGCGGAGAGGTTATGAAGCTGATTCCCCGATTTTTTTCCTATTACCGGCCGCACAGACGGCTGTTTATACTCGATCTCATCTGTTCTTTTCTGATTTCCGTCTGCAACATGTTCTATCCCATGATCGCGCGGAACATCATGAACGACTACGTCCCCAACCAGAACCTGCGCCTTCTCGTCGTCTGGGCGATCGTCATGGCGGCGATTTACGCGGTGAAGAGCGTCCTCACCTATATCGTCGGATATTGGGGGCACGTGCTCGGGGTGCGCATTCAGGGGGACATGCGGCGGGCGCTTTTCCGCCACATCGAAACCCTCCCCTTCTCCTATTTCGACGAGAACAAGACGGGCGGTATCATGTCCCGCATCGTCAACGATCTCTTCGAAGTGTCCGAGCTTGCCCATCACGGCCCCGAAGATCTGTTCAATTCCCTCATCTCCGTGGTGGGGGCGCTGGTGATGCTCTGTCTCATCAATCCCTGGCTCGCCCTCATCGTCCTCATCTATATTCCCTTTATGCTCTTTTTCGCGATCAAGGCGCGCGACCGCATGAACCGCGCCTTCGACGAGTCGCGCAAGAAGATCGCCGAAGTCAACGCCGAAATCGAGTCCTCCGTATCGGGCGTGCGCATCACGAAGGCGTATAACGCCGAAGCGACGGAGACGAAAAAATTCGACGCCGTCAACGCGCGCTTCAAAAAAGCCCGTTCGGATTCCTATCGCGCGATGGGGATGTTTCAGGGGGGCATGTCTGCGTTCAACGACTTTTTGTACCTGATCGCGCTGGTCGCGGGCGGACTTTTATTCTATAAGGGCGTCATCAGCGGCGCCGATTTTACGGCGTTCATCCTGTACGTCACCATGCTCCTGACCCCCTTGCGCACCCTCGTCACCCTGTTCGAGCAGATCCAGGACGGCATCACCGGGTTCCGCAGATTCTGCGACCTCATGGACAGGCCGCCCGAATACGAGCCGGAACATCCCGTCGAGTCGGATCTGGACGGGGACATCGTGTTCGACGACGTCACCTTCGGCTATAAAAACGCCGAAGGCGGGGATACGGAGGTTCTGAAAGGGATCTCCTTCACCGTGAAGAAGGGGGAGACGGTGGCGCTGGTCGGGTCGTCGGGCGGCGGCAAGACCACCATCTGCCACCTGCTGCCCCGGTTTTATCTGCGGGACGGCGGCGCCATCTCCATCGGCGGGACGGATATCAACGACGTCACCTCCGAGCTTTTGCGCAGCAAGATCGCCGTGGTCGCGCAGGACGTATTTCTGTTTGCGGGCAGCATCCGCGACAATATTCTGTACGGCTCGCCCGACAAGTCGGAGGCGGAGATGGTCATGGCGGCGAAACGGGCGAACATCCACGACTACGTGATGACCCTGCCCAACGGCTACGACACGGAGGTGGGGGAGCGGGGCGTGCGCCTGTCCGGCGGTCAGAAACAGCGCATTTCCATCGCGCGCGCCTTTCTGAAAGACCCGCCCGTCCTCATTCTCGACGAAGCGACGAGCGCCTTGGACAACATGACGGAAATGCAGATCCAGAGCGCCCTTTCCGAACTGTCCGAAGGGCGGACGACGCTGGTCGTCGCACACCGGCTGTCCACCGTCAAGAACGCGGACGAGATCCTCGTCGTCACGGACGGGAACATCTCCGAACGGGGCACGCACGACGAGCTGGTGGCTTTGGGCGGACTGTATGCCGAACTGTACCGCTATCAGTTCCGGGAATGATCGTTTTCAGAAAAGGAGGCACCCATGTATAAGATCATGTTTGTTTGTCACGGCAATATCTGCCGTTCGCCGATGGCGGAATTCGTCTTTTCGGACCTCGCCGCAAAGGCGGGCAGGGCGGAGGAGTTTTTCGCCGCCTCCGCGGGCGTGTCCTCGGAAGAGATCTGGGGAGACGTCGGCAATCCTGTCTATCCGCCCGTGCGGGCGCTGCTGGCGGAAAAGGGCATTTCCTGCGGCGGGAAACGCGCCGTGCAGCTGACCGCGGCGGACGGGGACAAATACGACTTGTTCGCCTGTATGGACGAGAGCAATCTGCGGTCGGCGCAGCGCATTCTCGGCGGGAAAAACGGGAAAAAGTGCAAAAAACTGCTCTCTTTTGCGGGGAGCGGCGAAGACGTGTCCGACCCGTGGTACACGCGGGATTTCGTCGCGGCATACGAAGACATTTTGCGCGGCTGCAAGGGGATTCTGGACGCCGTGAAGTGATTTTTGCGGATTGATTTCGGCGTTTCGATTTGCACTATCGAAAACCGAACTTCTTATCCCCTCCGTCACTTCGTGACACCTCCCCTTACCATAAGGGGAGGCAGGGGTTTGTGGTGCGGATCTCTCCTTACCATAAGGGGAGGCATGGAGTAGGGGAGACGCATGGAATCAGAAAAGGGATAAGAGGGCAAAGCATTTTGCCGAAATATAGGAAGCCGGCCGCCGATAAACGGCGGCTGTTTTCGTGTTCGTCGCTTACATGGGGTCTTGTTTCGGCGGCAATTCGCCGTAAGCGGCAAGGGCGCGGCGGTGAAAGGAAACGATTGCGTTCCGGACGCTTTCGGGGTAGATCACGCGCGCGTCTTTGCCGAAGCGCTCGAAATACTGCACGATCTGAAAATGCGAACAGTCGAACCAGAGGCGGCAGCCCTCCGCTTTCACGGGGACGGGGCGGTGGACGTACAGTTTCCGGAATTTTTTCTCCCCCTGCGGCGTGAGCTCGACGAGGACCGTTCCTTCGCCCGTCCGACAGGCGAATTGCGGGCCGTATCTGATCATCTTTTCGGCAAGGCGGACCTGTTCTTCGGGAAATACGGCGTCGTCGGGCAGGAGGGTGACGCTCGCGATGCGGGAGAGGCGCAGGGGGAAGCACGTCCTGCCCATGCCGATGAGGTAGAGGTGCAGCTCTTCCTTGGAGCCGGAAAGGGCATAGGGGGAAATTTCCATCGCCGCCTTTGCCGCCGTGGTGAGAAACACCTTCTTTTTGCGCCTGATCGCGTCGGACAGGGCGTCGTACTGCGCCTTGAACACGATCTCCTCCCGCTTGTCCTGCGGCAGGGAGGCATAGGCGGCGAACAGGCTGCGGAAATATTCGGACAGCGTCCGCCCCGAAAGGGAGTACGCCTCTATGTAATCGATGACGGGCTCCGATTCCTTCGTCGGTTTGAGGGAGAGCGGAACGTCGAATTTTTCGCCGTCCGTCGCCGCCGCGCGTTCGTTGAGGCGGTCGAAGATCGCGGGCAGCGCCTTTGCCGCTTCGCTCCCCGCCGCGTGCAGCTTCCGGGCGAGAAAATCGGCGAGCGCCGCCTGCTCGCGGGAGAAGCGCCCGGAATAGTGGACGACGATTTTGGTCAGAAGGGCGTTTTTGTTGAGGGTTCTGCCGTCCTTTTTATAAAATTCGAAATTTTCGGCGTCTTTGGCGAGCACGTCCGCGATGTGCGCGGTGACGTAAATTTTCAGCTTTTCCATAAAAATTTTTTCCTCCTTTGCCCGATTATACCATAAAAAGGGGGCGTATGTAAATTATATTTTTATTAAAATCGGCAAAATATTCGGAGATTTTATCCGAATATCGCTTAAAATCGTCCAAAAGTAAGGGGTCGGAAATGTGTCGGAAACTGCGTCTTTACAGCGCGGTTTTTTTGTGATATAATCAAATCGTCTTTCGGGGGTGCCCCCGCAAATCGGCAAAAACGAGCTAAAACGGGCGAAAAAGGAGGACGAAACGATGAAAGTATGCAACAGCGAAGCGATGAAGAAGATCCGGGAGTTGGAGGAGAAAAAACGGCTGATCGTCCGCGCGGAGGAGACCCGCAGCCGCGTGTCCTACCGGGAGGGGGAGGAGATGCGGAAAACCAGGTACGACTACGCCGCCGCCCGCAGGGAGATCGGGGAGATCGACGGGGAGATCCGCAGGATCAAGCACGCGCTCGCGAAGGCGAACTGCGAGACGGTTCTGGACGGGTTCGGGTTTACGCTGGGGGAGGCGCTCGTCTGCCTCGCGCAGTATAACGCCGAATACGCGCGGCTTTCCGAATTGAGCAGCTACGAAAAACTCTCCCGCCGCATCACGGCAAACGGCGTTCTGGAATACACCGAATGCCTTTACGACCCCGAAGAGGCGGAGCGGGATCAGGAAAAACTGTACGCCGAGATCTGCCGCCTGCAGGTGGCGATCGATCGGGCGAATCTGACCAATCTCGTCGAGATCTGAACGCGTTCCCCTTGCGGTTTGCTTTACGCGCGCCGCCAAAGGGCAAAATCGGGCCGCGATCGGAAGTCGATCGGAACGACGGGGTAGCCGTCGGAGCGCAGCCGAAAAAAACAGGATATTTCCCCGCGCGGCGGGCTTCGGCGCAAATCTTATTTGGAGTAATGGGAAAAGCCGGTGATCGCTTGGGTGTAACGTCCGGGTTAAGGATTGTCCCTTGTCCGTTATAAACATCGTTTAAGGTATAGGACTTTGGAAAATCGCCGAAAGGCATAGCATAACAGGCGGAGGCCGCGCGCGAAAACTTGGCGCCGTTTTGCGGCGCCGGAGCGGAGAAGTACGGGGTTATATCCGTTCCGACTTTTTGTTTTTGATCATTTTTGAGGGAATTCCGATAAAAATTCTGATTGCATTTCCGCGGCGGGCGCGGAGAGGGGAGGGATAAAATGAAGATCATCCGGGGCAGATACAACGAAGCGAAGGTGTTTACCGACCGGATCGAAGAGGGGGCGGAAGAGCAGATCAAAGCCCTCTGCGACACGGAGGCGTATGCGGGGGAAAGAATCCGCATCATGCCCGACGTACACGCAGGGGCGGGGTGCACGATCGGCACTTCGATGACCGTTTCGGACAAGGTGTCGCCCAATATGGTGGGCGTGGACATCGGCTGCGGCATGGAACTCGTCGAGCTTCAGGAGCGGGACATCGATTTCGCCGCGCTGGACGGGTGTATCCGTGAAGGGATTCCTTCGGGGATGAACTGCCGCGCTCTGCCCCATCCCTTTGCCGAACGGGCGGCGCTCGCCGGTCTGAAATGCTTTGCGCACGTCGACGAAGAACTCGCCCGCCGCAGCGTCGGCACACTGGGCGGCGGCAATCATTTCATCGAGATGGACGAGGACGAAGAGGGAAAAAAGTATCTCGTCATCCATTCGGGCAGCCGGCATCTGGGGCTGGAAGTCGCGGCGTATTATCAGAGCGAGGGGTATAAACAGCTTTGCGGCAATTCCGCGGCGCAGATTCGGGAGCGCATCGCCGCGCTGAAAGAGGCGGGGCGGCAGCGGGAGATACAGGCGGCCATTCAGGAGATGAAAGAGAAGAGAGCGGACATCCCCGCCGAAAGGGCGTATGTTTCGGGCGGGTTGTTCAGGGATTATATCGCCGATATGAAGATCGTGCAGGCGTTTGCCGACCTCAACCGCCGCGCGATGGCGGAGGTCATTCTGCGGACGATGCGCCTTACTCCCTCCGATCGGTTTGCCACCGTGCATAACTACATCGATACGGAAAAAATGATTTTGCGCAAAGGCGCGGTTTCGGCGGAGAAGGGGGAGAGGCTGCTCGTTCCCGTCAACATGCGGGACGGGGCGTTCCTCTGCGTCGGGAAGGGGAACGAAGATTGGAATTGCAGCGCGCCGCACGGTGCGGGCAGGCTGATGAGCCGGGGCAGGGCTGCGGCGACGCTGTCCGTCGAAGAGTTCCGGCGGCAGATGGAGGGCGTATATACCACCTGCGTGGGGGAGGGGACGCTGGACGAAAGCCCCATGGCGTACAAGGGGATGGAAGAGATCGCCGCGAACATCTCGCCCACGGCGGAAATCGTGAAACGGCTCCGCCCCGTCTATAACTTCAAGGCGGGGGAGGAGAACCGCGGAAGGGCAATCCGGAATTAGGAATTGTGGGTTGGGGATGATAAAATACAGGCGCGCCCGTCCGGGCGCGCCTGCGGCGTTCTGCGGTTTATCCGGCGTTTTGTTCCGCTTTATTCCTTCCGCTTTCCGAAGGGGAAACGAAAGCGCTTTTTCTTCGTCGTCTCTTCCCTGCCCCCGTCGTTTGCGCTTTCGGACAGGGCGGCTTCCCCCGTCTCGTCTTCCGAAGAGGGGACGGGGCGCTTTTCGTCGTCCTCCCCGTCGCTCTCTTCGTCGTCCGCCGCAAACAGCGCGCCTTCCCAAATTTTCCGATCTTCGCCGCTTTCGGGCGGGGTATCGGGCAGCAGAAATTCGTCGGGGAAATCCGCGCCGTCCGACGCGTCCGCGCTTTCCTGCGCGTCCGGCTCGAACACCTCTTTTTCGGGGGAGAGGGGTTCCCCTTTCAGCCAGCGCCTGAATTTTTCGGAGAGGGAGGGGCGCGCTGCGGCCGGCGCCTCCGGTTCTTCCGTAGCGGGGAGAGGAAGCACGGAGGTGTCCCGTTCGTCCTCTTTCGCCTTCTTGTCCGCGGCTTTCAGCAGCTTCGCCTCGATGCGGGCGGACTGCTTTTTGCGTTTTCTCTCCTCCCGCGCGGCTTCTTTTCCGGCGGCGCGTTCGGCGTCGCGGCGGAGTTTATCCTCCGCCTTTTTGCGCTTCTGTTCGGCGCGGAAAGCCTCCACTTTTTCTTTGAGTTTCAGCTGGTTTTTGGTGGGTTGTTTGGGGGGCGGCACTTCCTTGCCCGCGATTTTTTTGAAGAAATTGCCCACCGTGCGCACGGGTTTGAGCATCCCGTCGAGATCGGCTTCCAGCGCCTCCAAAAGGAAATTCACGCGGTTTGTCAGGATCTTGATGAGGACTTCGAAGACGATTTGCAGGCACCAGCCGACGATCATGAGGGCGGCGAGAATGACGGAGAGGGCGGAGACGTGTTCCACGGCGGTGCAGATGCCGTACACGGTCAGCCCCAGCGTGAACAGCTTTATCAGCCGTTTGCACCAGACGTAGACGGCGGTGCCCCGCTTTTTCAGCCGCCTGCCTTCGGGCGATTTGCCGCACGCCGTCACCGTGAGAAAGAAGGCGAAATAGGCGGCGGAAATGACGAGAAGGACGATGTTGAGCGCGAGATACCCCGCGCCGGCGATGAGGTTGTAGACGAGATAGAGTATGTATATGATCTGCGTGGCGACGTTGCGTATGTAGTCCACCCGTCTGAGGTCGGACACCGTCTGCCTGATCGCCATTTTCGTGTAATCGAGCATGATATTTCTCCCGCGGCGCGCCTTCCGCGCGCCCGCTGTTCCGCTTTCTATTATACTATAAACCGCGGAAAAAGGAAAGGAAACGGCATAGGAAATTTTTTCATTTTCTCCGTTTTTCCTCCCGATTTTGCCGTTTTTTGTCTCTTCCGACCCGCTTTTTGCCGTCATTCCGGCGCCGTTTTTCCGCCTGTTTTCAACCGGTTGCGGGCGATTTTCTCTCCTTCGGCTGCCGAATGCGGCTTTTTTCGGGACTTTTGCTTGCTTTTCGGCGGCGACTGTGGTATAATCTCACAAACGAAGTTCTTCCCGGCGGACGTCCGGGAGGGGAGGAGTTTATGAAAAAGAAAAATCTGCCCGCGGAACTCTCCGAAGAGCCGAAGGCGAAAAAATATCTGGCGGGCGAAGAGGAGTACACCTTTTCCGATTCCGTTTCCGACGCCTTCCGCCAGAAAAACGAAAAGACCTTTTTTGCGCTCATCTTTGCCGCGGTGTTCGTCATTCTTTTGCTGGTCGTCGCCGCCGTCGCCGATCTGCTCGTCCTCTGTTTTGAGGTCAACAGGATTTTCGGCTATACCATGGTTGCGGTCACCGCGATTCTGGTCGGCGTTTTTATCGTCCGTCCGATCGTCAAGGTGCTGTTTTCCCGCTTCTTCGTCGTCGACGTGACGGCGGATAAGTGCAATATGGCGCGGCGGCGGAACTATCGGGCGCTTAAAGAGGTCGCCCGCGCGCTTGTGCGGTATAACGCCGATCCCAAAAACCGAAAATTCCGTTACCTTTCGGCGGAGCGGGCGGACAAGATCTCGGCGGCACTCGAAAGCCGGGACAGGGCGGCGCTGAAAGGCGCGATGAAGGAGGCGTATTCGACGGACGTGGGGAAGTTCGCCGGCTCCCTCATCCGCGGGAGCGCCGGCAAGGCGTTTCTCATCACCTCCGTGTCTCAGAACGACAAAGTAGACGGGCTGGCGGTGCTGCTCATCAATCTTTCCCTCGTCAAACAGATTGTCGGCGCCTACGGCTACCGCCCCTCTTACGCCAAGTTGTTCCGCATATACGTGGCGGTGCTGCGCAACGCCCTCATCGCCTACGGGATGCAGAACGTCAACTGGTTCAACGTGTTCGGAAAGTTCTTCGCGGGGGTGGCGCGCAAAATCCCTTTTGTGGACACGCTGGTGGACAGCACCGTGCAGGGGGCGGTGAGCGCCTTTCTGACCTTCCTCATCGGCTATAAGACGAAAAAATATCTCTGCTCCGATTATAAAAAGCAGGAGAAGCTGGACGACGAAGGGGCGGATTTTGCGGACGACGAAGTGCGGCTCGCGGCGGCTGCGGCGAGAAAATTGCAGAAAGACAAGGCCGTCTGACGGGAATCTGTTCCGTTTTTCGCGGGGACAAGAGGGGATAGCAAATAATCCTTTTTGCGGATTGAACGGGGCAGGGTTGCGGCGAGCGTTCGATTGCCTGACGGCAATAGTTTTATTTGTGGGCGCTGCCCACGCCCGCAAGAGGCAATGCCTCTTGACTCGTATTGCGCAAAACTACGTTTTGCTTTGTGGGGAATGGGAAGGCAAGTCTGTGACTTGCTTATTGCGGGAATGATTCGCGGCAAAGCCGCGTTTGACCGCCGGCGCGGTAGGGCGCAAACCTGCGGTTTGCTTGTTTGGGAAGGGGTACGCCTGACGGCGGGGATTGCCTGACGGCAATGAAGCGCAAAACTTCGTTTTGCTTATTGTGGGAATAGAGTGCGCCTTGTGGCGCTGATCGCTACGCGATAAAGGATTGCGGGCTCCGCCCTGCACCCGCAAGGGGCAATGCCCCTTGACTCCGAGTCGGCGCAAGTCTGCGACTTGCTTATGGGGGAATAAATTGCGCCTGACGGCG
>ERZ1643249.5233-NODE-5233-length-10481-cov-133.191349_pt1 | contig 10481 bp, 8 predicted proteins | sample MGYA00579263_ERZ1643249 | MGnify/ENA primary metagenome ERZ1643249 (study PRJEB29033, sample SAMEA4952264) | chicken gut metagenome | biome: Broiler Chicken; feature: Gastrointestinal Tract; material: Caecum | place: Ireland | collected 2018 | study: Broiler...
ATAGTGTTTCTTTGCAAAAACCATAGTGTTTCTTTGCAAAAACCATAGTGTTTCTTTGCAAAAACCATAGTATTTCTTTGCAAAATTATAGTGTTTCTTTGCAAAAAAATGGTGTTTCTTTGCAAAAAGTACTAATTTTTATTAACGGTCGGGAGTGTAAAATAAAGTGTGTCCACTACTTCAGTAGAAAATTTTCTACTTCTATAACTTACACACTTTATTTTACACTCCCAATTTTTCTAAAGCCATATCTATTGCCTCTTCAGGATTATCATATTGAGTTGGATATATCTTTGTAATAACAAATATATCTTCTCTTGGAATTTTTGAATCTCTAATTGCTCTTCCAACTTCTTCTTCATTATTATACATATAAGCTGTATCAAATAACCTTACTCCTGCCTCTAAAGCACTTTTTACCGAATTATAACACTCATCACCAGTTAAACTATAAGTTCCAAGTCCATTTAAAGGCATTTCATATCCGCTATTTAATTTAACCGTTTTTGTTTCAAAATTAAAAACCGCTTTTTCATAATTTTCTTCCATAACCTTTTTATCCGTCCTATCTTTAAAAAACAAAAATAATCCCATAATTAAAATAACAAATAAAATTATTCCAAAAATAACCCACTTTTTCAAACCACTCACTCTCCTTATGCTTTAATTATACATATTAGAGTAAAGTCCAAGTCAACTATTTTTTATTCTCGTTGTCACATTCTTTTCCCAGTTTTAAAGCACAGAATAGAAAAATAATAAACAAAATAATTAAAATCAAAAGTAAATATATCAATCTATCTACCCCTTTATTATTATGTATTCAATTATAACCTAATAATCATAAATATGCAAAAAAACTATACATAAAGTATAGCTTTTACTCATTTAATAAATCTTTTATTTGTTTTGAAACGTTTTTAACACTGTTTTCATCTGGATAAGTTATATATAAATTCATTCCTGGCATTGAATAAGTTTCTCTATAATCAGAACCTGCTCCACCAACAAATGTTGATGTAATATTCCATGGACTCATAGAATCAATTTGGTCTTTAACAAACTTTTTAATTACATCTGTAGGAATATTTGTTTGAATTAAATCTTTAGAATTATTTAAAATGTCACCATAATTAGTAAGTAACTCTTTACTATTAGCTATCTTATTAATGATAGCTGTAATAATAACTTTTTGATGTTCCCCTCTAGTCCAATCACCATTGGGCATTTTCTTTCTCTCTCTTGCATATTCTAAAGCCTGTTCACCATTTAAATGAATATTACCTTGCTCAAAATATCTTGAATAGCCACTAAAAGCAACATCGTTATATATATCAACACCACCAATAGTATCAACAAGCTTAATAACACTATCAAAATTAACTCTGACATAATAAGGAATATCGATATCTAAAAAATCTTCTATAGTTTGTCTAGACATATTAATACCATATATACCTGCGTGTGTTAATTTATCTTTAGTTCCAGTTGTTCCATGTAATTGTACATACATATCTCTTTGAATACTTGTAAGTAATATTTTATGAGTATTAGGATTAACTGTAACAACAATATTAACATCACTTCTAGAAACTCTATTTATACTGCCATAAGTATCAATACCACTAATTAAAACATTAAAAGAACCATTATCAGTTACCTCTTCACTCTTTTTTTCACTACCCTCTTTTTTATCTTCCTGTTTTGAAAGTTTAATAGATAGTTTTGCAATAACTTTCGTATTATCTTTAAAAGACTTAACATTTTCATCTAATAAAACTTTATTATTTGAATTTATAAGTAAACTATCAACATTACCATCTAATAAATCTTTTACAATTGTATTAACATTAGTATATTTTTTATCTTTAACCTTAATACTGTCTTTTACTTCATTTAATACTTTTTTATAATTGTTTGATTGATTTTCAAAAATAGCCATTTTTTTATTATTCAAATCTTTAAGTTTATTATATTCACTATCTTTTTTCACAACAACATAATATAATTGTTCTTCATTAACTTCTTCAAGTGAACTAAAAAAACTTTCAGTAACAGAAGTATAATATATACCCACGCAAGATATAATCAAATTTATAGCTAACAATATATAACCAAATATTAAGGCAATCTTTCCCTTTGAAAGCAAAATCCATGAAATAACATTAATTATTACAATAATTCCAATTATAATAATCAAATACAACGTTGGAATAATATTTAATTTTATCAAATAATATACAAATACAATATTAATTAACAACATTAAAATTTCAATTATATTATTTATTGTTTTTTTCATATCTAACTACTCCTTTTGAGTGTTTAATTTCCTTTGAAATTTTGGTTTTAAATTTATAAATATCGTTTTAATTAATTGAATAAAATATTTAAAATCATTTGTTTTTCTAAATATAATTATATATATTATGCTTGGAATTATCAACGATAAAATTAAGCATTTTATAAATTCTAAATAAATATTATTAATATATATTTGCTTTGCAGTTACATAGGTTATAAAGGCAGAAAATACAAAAATTATCAAATAACTTAAAGTTTCTTTTAAATATTGAATATAAGACCTTTTAAACAACTTATTATATACATATTTTGGATAACTATATAGCCATAAAATCAAGCTACTAATAAGAGTTCCAATAAATACTCCTGCCAATCCAAATACATGTAAAAAAACAAGTGAACAAATCAAATTAACAATTGATTCGATTATAGGTATATGCCTATCCTCAATCCAAATTCCACCAGAATCTTTAAATGTATTATATGTACATTTCATTATATTTTGAAAGCAATTTAAAATCAAAACTATTACTATAAAATTATTCAATATATATTCTTTCCCTACCCATAAGGAAATAAAAGATTCAGATGATACAAATATACCTATAGAACCAATACTAGCTAATATAAAATTTATAAAACGTACTTTTGAAAAGACATTATATTTCTTATTTGTATCTTTCGTTGTCAATAGGTCACCAACACTTGCAGTAGTAGAAGTAATTATTTGTCCAAATAATGTATTAACCGCATTTATTATGATTGAATAATTCGAATATAAACCTACCAATTTGACTCCAAAAAAACTGGAAATCAAAATATTATCTGTTCCCGTAACCACAACTGTTCCTACTTTATGAAATATTAAAGCCTTAACTTTATTAAATATATCGGTTCTTGTATCTTTATCAAGTTGCACAATATTCTTTTCCTTTATAAATGGATATAGTTTATTAGCTATTACACTATTAACAATATTTTCCAAAATTTGACAGACAATTTTTATTCCTAAATAAATATAATAATTTTTTGTTAAATATAGGAAAAGCAATTGAAAAAAATTTAAAATAACGAGATAAGCAATATGAACAATGTTAATTATATAACTTTTTTGATTTGCATATATTAAATTTCTTTTATACATAAGCAGATACGAAGAAACAGTACTAATTAAAAACATAATATATATCAACACTATATTAATATCTATTGTTATTTTTCCAACAATTATATTAAGAAATGGAATAATCATTAAGCCACACACTAAAACAACTAGAGCGATAATATTATAAGCTTTTTTGTAAAAGTTCATTAAACTTTTCATTTTTTCAACATTGTTGTTAGATATTGGCTTATACAAATGAAAAACTATTGCATTTCCAATTCCTAACTCAAAAAAGCTTAATACTGTTAACACATTTGTAAATAATCCATTTAATCCCAAATATTCGGCGCCTAAAACTCTTATAAAACAGGCTTGTGCTATAAAACCTAAAACTGTAGCGACTAAATTAGATATTAATGATGTTATTGAATTTTTTACTGAATATATTGATCTCATATTAGTATTTACCTCTCAATCTAAAATACAATTTTTCAAAATAAATATATATATAACATTTAAATTTCAATAAAACGCTTGCATGCCTTCTATATATTCCATTTTTTATTATTTCATTTATTTGTTCGTTAACAAGATTTTTAAATTTAACATTTTGATAATTGTTAATCTTCATTTCATTCAACATATATTTTGCGTTGATTAAAAAATTCAATTCAAATGTATCTTTTGATACATTATTCATTTCATTTAATACCTTTATTATTTTTATTTGTGCATATATTGAATCTAAACTCTTTTCAGAAAATAATTGGTTTAAAGCGCTACCCTCTCTTACCACATAATAATAATAAGCCTTATTTAAATATCCAACTTTTAGCGAAGTATTTTCCTCGCATAATTCACAATTAAATAACAAATCTTCAAGTATTGTAAGATGATTATCTATATTTATTTGGTTATTCAATAGCAATTTTTTTTTATAAACTTTATTCCACATCATTCCACCAAAATTATTAGTACACATAATAGATAAGTATGTATTAACATCCATTATTTTAGGAATTCTATTTTTATTATGATGTATTTTTATATGTGAATTTTTTACTAAATAATAATTGAATACACATATATCAACATTTTCTTTTTCAAAAAAATTAATCACTTTTTGATATGTTGAAAACTCTAAATAGTCATCTGAATCTACAAATGTAATATAATCACCTGAAGCTTCTAATATTCCAATGTTTCTTGCATTGGACACACCTTTATTTTTTATATGTTTTACTTTTATTCTGTTATCCTTTTTTGCATATATGTCACATATTTTTCCGCTATTATCAGTTGAGCCATCATCAATTAATATTATCTCAATATTTTTATATGTTTGATTTAATATTGTTTTTAAACACTTTTCTATATATTTCTCTACATTATATACTGGAATAATAACACTAATTTTTTTCATACTTATTAATTTTTTACCTTTTTATAACTTTCACAATTTTATTCCATAGCCAATTATAATGATAGAACAAGAAAAGTTGTAGTCTTTTACTTATATTTAAATATTTATATTCAATTTTATTTTTACCTGATTGCAATTCTTTATATATATAATTAAATGTATCTGTTTTTATATTATTTTTTATATAATTGTTATAAACTTGGAAACAAGACAATATATAATTTGTAAACATTAAACTTTCCAAATCAGGAAATTTTTTTCCTGCAAAATCACACAAAGATTTCATGCTATCTACTAAACCAATACTAAGTATTTTGTTATGAGTAACACTATCGTTTCTTTGCCTATAATAGTATTTAGGAGTAGAATCATATACAACTTTTTTAGACCGATATATTAATTTTTGTAAAAGTTCTAGTTCTTCACCATTTGTTCTTTTCAAAGGAAATCTGTCATTTTTAAACAATTTTTTTGAAATTAATTTATTCCATATACCATTACCAAAATATTTTGGCTGTAACAAATAATAAAATGCATCATGATTGTCTAAACATAAATATATATTCTGTTTCGCTGAAATATTTATATTACTATCATATACATCGTAAGCACTACACATGGCAATATCTGCTCTCTCTTTTTTTATTAAATTATATAAAAATTCTATCATATCTTTTGATATATAATCATCACTATCAATGAAATTTATATATTTGCCATTTGCGTTTTCTATTCCGACATTTCTGGCATGCGAAACACCTTCATTTTTCGTATGAAAAACTCTAATTCTTTTATCTATAAATTTATATTTATCGCATATTTTGCCACTATTATCCGTTGAGCCATCATCAATTAAAATAATTTCCAATCTTTTGTATGACTGATTTATAACCGACTTCAAACATTCTTCCAAATAGTTCTCAACATTATAAACTGGTATAATAATACTTATTAAATCATCTTTTTCCATTCTCATTCTCCTCATATATTTTAAACACTTCTTTTAATGTATATTTTAAATCATATTTATATGAAAGTGGTAAATCAGATTTTGTCCTTATATACTTCAATTTAGAAATTTTGTTTAACCAATCATCAATATTATTTAAATCTAAAAATTCAACTTGATTACATAACTTAACTTCTTTAGGAAAATTCATACTTGCAAAGCAATATAGCCCATTTATTTGCGCTTCACATAAAGAAATTCCAAACCCTTCATTTATAGATGGCATTAAATAAGTATCCATTGCAGAATAATATTTTTCTACATTATTTACATTTCCTGTAAATATTACTTTGTTTTCAATTTTATATAATTTAGTAAGTGATTTCAATTCATTTTTTAATGAGCCATCACCAACAATCATTAATTTTACATTATCGTGTTGCTTTTGATATAAATAAAATAGTTTAATAAGAAACTTTTGGTTTTTTATAGCAGTTAAAGTTCCTACATTTCCCCACAAATTTTCTGAAGAATCAATTTTATACTTTTTTCTTAATATCTCCCTATTTTGTGCTGAAAATTTAAATTTCTTGTAATCTATGCCATCTTTAACAACAATAAAATGCTTCCTCCCAAAAATTTCGATTCCACTTTCTGATGAGCAAGCTAAGTTTATTGTATTAACTTTTTTTGTTAAAATTTTTCCAATTGTATGTAGCACTTTAACTTTCATCGATTGTGTGGACAAATATTTCTTACCACCACCGTGGCAATGTATGATAATTTTTGAATTGCTATACCTTTTTGCCAATAAAATCGGTTCAAAAAAACTATATGTCATAATGTGAAAATGTATATAATCATATTTTGTATTACAAAAAATTTGCTTTAATTCTTTTAAGCATTTAACATAATTATCAAAACGTGGAGTAATTTTTAAAAATTTATGTCCCAACTTTTTTAGTTCATCTTCATACGCAACTTTTGTATTCCAACAATTTATAAAATCAAAATGAACATTTGAAGGAGCATTTGTTGTCAAATTATAAAGATAATTTTCTATACCGCCTTTATTTGGTGATAATCCAAAATGTAATACATTTATCATTTTTGTCCTCCTTTTTTGTCGCTTTGATAATTAGGCACAATTAATACATACATTAATATAAAAAAGCTATAGTTAATATAATAGTAATGGTTACTTTCAAATAAACAATACATTAAAAAGAAAAACATTGTAATTAATAATTTTTTATCTTTTATTTTATTCATTCCAAAAAAGTACAATAATAACAAACCAAAGTATGCAACAATGCCATAATGTTGCCAAAAATTAATATATAAATTATCAATTGGGTAAGTATCCAATGCATGATTAACTAATAACTGGATAGAATGATTATTTATAGCATTATTCCATAATACGAATCTATTAGAAACTAATTCGTTTAATGCGTTGTTTGATATACCCAATTTACAAGCAAAAACAAAACTAATTATTGAAAATATTATAAATAAATATTTTGCACTTTTTTTCAAAAGTTTTCCACTTCCTAAATTCATCATAGGAGCTAAAATCATAAATAATATTGTACAATAAAAACCAGTTCTTGTATTTGTGGAAAGATATATATACCAACTAATAGCAAGTAAAATTATAAAAGAATATTTCTTAAACCCAAATAAATAGTAGTATAATAATAATATTACAAACCAATGCAAAAATGCACCATTTACTGTTTGAAAACCTAAACTATTTCTTGTTACAATAACACCGTCAACTTTTCTAGTCAATACTTCTGACTGTAAAATACCAACATTACTTAAAATTATAGTTATTATAAAACAAATTGCTGATGATATAAACAAATAATATAAATATTGTTTATAACCCTTATTATAGAATATTAGTACTAAAAGTAAAGACAAAGCAAAATCAACTGAGGCAGTTGAATAAGTTATTATTAGACAATATAAAAGAATAAACATTAAATATAACAAATTCTTCTTTGTTACTGGATATTTTACAAATTTCAACAATACAAATACGCATAAAAATAAGAAATAAATAGTCATAAAGGAATCATTTATTTTAAATTCTAATTTCAAGTATTTTAATGCGATAGATAGAAACACTATCATAAAATCTAAAAAATCAAAATTTTTTTGATATTCTTTTACCATCATATTCACCCCTTATTGTTTATTTTTGTATAAAATGCACATAACCTATTAGCTATATTTTGTGAATCATATTTTAAAATTTCCTTAGATGTTTTATCAATTTTTCTATTTTCACTTTTTATAATTTTGTTAGTCCAAATATTTGAAGAACAATTTATATCTAAAAATTCGCAATTTTCTGTTATTTTGCATTCTTTAGTCACATTTTTTGAAATCAAGCATTTTAATCCATTTACTTGAGCTTCAATTAACGTTAGTGGTAAACCTTCATATATTGATGGAAAAACAAATATATCCATCATATTATAATATCTATATACATCAGTTAACCCTTCTAAAAAAATCACATTTTTATTCAGGCTAAGCTTATTCACTTTTAAAATAATTTTTTCTTTTAGTTCTCCACTTCCTATTAATAATAAAACTGAATTTGAATTTACATTTTTATTATAATCATTAAAAATATCAATTAAATAGTCATGATTTTTAGCCTCCATAAATCTTCCCACATGTCCAATCACTAACGTACTAGCATCAATATTATATTGCTTTCTCAATCTTTTTCGTTCATTTACATTAAAAATAAACTTATCTATATCTATACCATTATTTATAATTTCAAAATTAGCCCGCTTATATAACCATTTACCAGCTTTATCAGAGCAAGCATATCTTTTTGTTGAATATTTATTTATTTTTTTTTGAAGATAACTTTTATATATTTTGCCTACAAACGAATTTGAATTTTTTGAAGAATGACTGTGTGCAATCCTTACTGGAATACCACATTGATAAGCAACTTTTAGGATAAAACCAGATACCTGATCAATCTGCGAATGAACTATTCTATATTTTTTAGAATCAAATATCTCTTTTAGTTCTTTCCTATATTTAATAGGTCCGACTTTTTGAAGTGGTTTAATATAATATATTTCTCCACCTAGCTTTTTTATTTCATCATCAAATACTCCTTGTTTATGAACCACAAAATCAAATTGAACTTTAGTTCTATCAATTTTCCTATATACATTCATCAAAAAATTTTCAGCCCCACCTAAATTCATACTTCCAATAATCTGTAATACTCTTATAGGTTTATCAAAATCATCAATATTATAAATTATAGACATTTTTTTCATAATATCATCTAATTCATAAGGAGTAATTAAACTTCGATTAATACTTTTATATTCCCTCCTATTATAATTATTTTTTATTTTCTTTATTCTATCTACAAACATATTTGAATCATTTAATGGAATAATATATCCGTTTTCATCATCTTTAACAAGATCTCTATTACCTCTGCAATCACTTGCCACAATTGGAAGTCCTACATACATTGCTTCCATAATATTTACAGGAAGTCCTTCTTGTTTTGAAGCTGACACAGACAAATCAGAAATTTGTAATAATTTAGGTATATCATTTCTAAATCCTAAAAAATGAATCTGATTTTCTAATCCTAATTCTTTAACTAATTCTTGGCACTTTCCATTTAAACTATCTTTGCCAGGTAACAATAAATGGATATCATTATTTTCTTTAAGTAATGAACTTACTGTATTAATAAGCCAAATTTGCCTTTTTCTGTTTGATAGTTCAGCTGGATAAATCATTACAAAATCAGTATCTTTTAAACCTAAACTTTCTCTAAGCTCGGTCTTTTCTTTTTTTGTCATTTTTACATTAAATTTTTCTTCATCTATTCCAACACCAGGTACATATTCTATGTCCCTGCACTTTTTAAATTTTCGTTTAGCCAAATTATAATCCTCTTTATTAATAAGTATTAAAGTATCTGTATACTTAGACAGATACTTTTCTACCGGGTAGAAAAGGACCCAATTGAGAAGTGGTGCACCTTTGAAAAAATGAAAACCATGAGCTGTATATATTACTCTTATTCCACGTTTTCTTGCCCCTCTAGCTGCAAGTCTTGTTACTACACTTCCCATAGGTGTATGAGTATGAATAATATCATACTTCTCTTCTGATATTACTTTTTTTAACTGGAAAATTGCTTTAATATTATTTAATTTAAACGGACTACGTTCAAAAGATATTTTTATCTTTTTATCACAATATGGTATTTCTGCATCGCCATTAGTTGCCACATGAACCTCATATCCGTGTTCTTTAAACCATTTTAAAAACGGTAGATGAAAAGCTAAAATATGTGAATCTACCGTTGCCGAAAATAATACTTTCTTCATATTAAGCTTGCTGCGAAATATTACCTTTCTTCTTTTTTCCCAGTTTTCTCATCTCTTTTTTCTTATCCTCATCTTCTTGATACATAAGCATTTCAAGTTCTGTATGAATAGTATTCTTACCTGCATCTGCTCCTTCTTTAGATAAAACAGTTGCAATTGTTAAGAAAAATATTTTTACATCTTGTTTAAAAGAAAAATTCTTCACATACTCTAAATCATAATTTATTTTGGCAATTATATTGATGTTATTTCTGCCTTTTACTTGAGCAAGACCAGTAATACCAGGTAAAACATCATTAC
>ERZ1643249.5234-NODE-5234-length-10480-cov-5.251319_pt1 | contig 10480 bp, 11 predicted proteins | sample MGYA00579263_ERZ1643249 | MGnify/ENA primary metagenome ERZ1643249 (study PRJEB29033, sample SAMEA4952264) | chicken gut metagenome | biome: Broiler Chicken; feature: Gastrointestinal Tract; material: Caecum | place: Ireland | collected 2018 | study: Broiler...
TGTTTTAATTTGGCTCACAGATGTAAATACAGTCAGATATCTTTTTATCCGCTTTGTATGGATGATTAACAAAGGTATCCTGAAACACCATGCCGGCGGTATGCCCGCCATCCAGATTATACGCCGCTTTACAGCCAAGGTCGTAGAACACCTGCGACAACTCAGGCAGGGTCATCCCATTGGAATAGTCTTTTTGCCTCCCGTCTGCCACAAGGAAGCAGTAGTGCCCCGGCTCAAAATAACCGATCGCTGTACGCGGATGACGCTTGCGGATATCGTCCCAAGTGCTGTAACCGTGCGGGACCTGCCCGTTTTCATCAAGCAGGCGCGGCCCGAATACCCATGTCTGCACTGCTCTATCTTGTATGACCTGCTGTGCATCAAACTGCGCAGCCGGGTAGGTTTGGAATGTGCCGTCGGTGTAAAGGACAGCAATATCGGATATTGCCTGGTTTGTACGGTATACCATCCCATTTCGAATCAGCATCCCGTTGGTATTTTTATGATTGAAGCAATATGAATCACCGTTGATTGCCAAAACTGCCCCCAACTTACGGCTCATGCTGGTGAGCAGTTCCTGCTGGTTGCTCAGGTAGGTTCCACCTGCGAAATAAGTCTGCAGGCAGGAGGGATCCGCCATATAAACGTCAGCCAGATAGTAGACCGCCTTCGTACTGCCGGAACCAATACTGTGTTCTGATATATTGATGGACAGGTTAGAGCTGGTATAACTGTGTTCGGTCGTAACGACGGTATCGGTAAAGCGATCTGCGAACCGCTCTTTCCATACGCCTGACGAATCCGCGGCCGCACCAGAGGTATACAACGCCTGCGGCTCCGGCGCAGTACAGACCGGCATGAGATACACAACAACATAGACAGTGAAAACGATCAGACCTGCCCCGCACAGATCCAGCATCAGCGCAACTGGCAGCGGCAAAGTGCGTCTTTTCCTTTTGCCTTTATACATGCGGCCCCTCCCCTTTTTTTGAGCGGAAGATCACCAGCGACTGTACAGACAAGCTAATCAGAAACAGGAGCACTTCTGTCAGCGGTTTGGCGGCAGCAGCAGGTATACCCAGCGTATTGGTGAAAAGCATCAGAAGTATACTGTTGCCTACAAGGATGCCGAGCGCAAGCGCAGCATACGGCAGCAGCGTTTCAGATGCTTTTTTCCTGCCCTCAAACACCAGCATACGGTTCATCTGATAATTTAAAGCTGCACTGAGCACGCGGGCTGCAACATTACTGATCAGTACATGATACGGCAGGGCTGCAGTCAGGTGGATCAGAATCAGAAACGCCAGATAGTCCGCGGCAAAACCGGTCAATGACGAAATCGAAAATTTGAGGAACGTTTTAGCAATACGGACGGAATCGCGCACCGTACAAAAATGAGACGTGCTGTTGCGGGCATCCAGGTAGACAGTATGAACCGGTGTCTGCACAAGCGGAATATGTGCCCGCCCGCAGGCAAACAGCATGTTCATTTCGTATTCATACCGCTCTCCTGCAATATCCACCAGCCACGGCAGCATATGGATCGAAAACGCCCGCAGGCCGGTCTGTGTATCGCGCAGCTTCTGATGGCTTGCTGCCCGGAACAGCGCGCTTGTCAGGCGGTTACCGATCTGCGAACGTGCAGGCGTATCCGGACCGAACTGCCGCACCCCAAGTACGACCGCCTCCGGATGCAGGTGCGCCATATCGCAGACCACCCGCACATCAACCGGTAAATGCTGTCCGTCTGCATCCACCGTGACCACCGTACCGTTGGGTGCTCCGCTGTCCAGCAGGTATCGAAAGGCGGTTTTCAGCGCTGCTCCTTTTCCACGGTTCTCGCTGTGATGCAGGACGACAGTATCCTCAGCTAACGCGTTCCATACCGGCTGGCAGGATGCGCTGCTGCCATCATCCACTACAATCAGTTTGCAGGCCATATCATGCAGCGCATTGCTCAGCGCAACCAAGCGTTCATCCGGTTCATACGCCGGGATAACGGCATAATCCACATGTTCGATAGGACAGGAAAAACAATCCATAGGAGACACCTCCTTCGGAGATAATGAAGTCAAAATTCCGTGTAAATCGTTTCCTGCTGCTCTGTCTGGCGGCGCTCCAGCACGTGCCGGGCTGCTTCCAGCCCACCCAGCACTGCTACGCCGCCCAGGAAACCCGGGAAGCTGAAGGTAGCGAGGGACAACGGCTCCTGCGGGACCGCAAGTGTGGCCGGACCCATGACAATCGCATACAGCGAACCCAGCATCAGTCCAATGATAAACCAAACCATCTGCGGGCGGAACTGCTGCAAAGCCTTTCGGATAAAATGGATGGACAATGCAATACCACTCAGTACCCCACATCCAAATACAATGAGGCCGGGCAGTACAGAAAGGTTCAGCCCCATCAGCTCATGCAGCGCAGTGATAACCGGCATATAAGCGCCGAATACCAGCAGCAGCGTCGATCCGGAAATCCCGGGCAGCACCATTGCCATGATGGCAAGCATACCGGTCTGGAACAGATACAGATACTGCCATGCTTGCAAATCGGATAAGCTGAGTGTGCCGCCTATATTGGCGCCCCGCAATGTAACCAGCCCAACGACCAGCGCAACACCCGCCACGGCAAACAGCATGCTGGATGCATGCCCGCGCAGTGTCTCCCGTTCCTCTTTAAGGATAAACGGCAGGGATGCCACTGTCAGCCCCAGGAAGGCAGAACTGAGCACATATACACCGCTGTCGAACACCTGCGCCAGTACAGTTGCGGCCAATGCCATGCCGATCACCCAACCCGCACCCAGCTTGGCCAGATAACGCAGAGCAGGCAGGCGCGCCGCCCTGTCCCTGCCGAACAGGTCATGCAGCGAATTCAGGAATTTATCGTAGAAACCAAGGATAAACGCGATTGTGCCGCCGGATACCCCAGGCACCGAGTCAGCCAACGCCATGCAAAAACCATGAAACAGATTGATCAACATCATTTATTTCTCCTTTTCTGATCTGCTTTCCGAAAGATCAAACGCATAACCGCCACACTGCACCAGCCCAGCATCAGGCCGATCAGCATCCCCGCCAAGACATCTGTCGGAAAATGGACATACAGGTATAGACGCGAAAATGCGATCAGCACAGCAAGAATCCCAGCCAGATACCAGTATCGGCACCGGAAATAATACAGCGCTGCGACCGCAGCAAAGGATGCTGATGTATGTCCGGATGGAAAAGAATAATCTGTCGGGAGGTGGATCAGCAGCTGCACAGAAGGATCAAGCGCACACGGACGCGGCCGCGCCACCAACGGTTTAAGGCCGAGATTACAGCACACCGCCGTCACCGCTATAGCAGCCAGCAGGCAGATGCCTGCACGGCGTGTTTTTTTGCGGATGAGCAGCACTGCAGCAATCGCCAGCCATATCGCGCCGCCATTGCCGAGCGTAGTAATCCAAACCATCAGTGTATCCAGCATGCCGCTGCGCAGGTGGGTCTGGATAAAATCCAGAACAGGCCAGTCGAACCATGTCATCGCAGGGCGCCTCCCAACTGCGGCAGAGGGACGGGAAGAGCACGGTACGTAACCGATGGCACAAAGGCCATGACTGCAGCCACCGAAGTTTCCAAAATGCAGAATATATCGTTTTCCACACCCTGCACTTCATGTTCATACAAATGGTGCCGCCAGCGCAGAAGGCCCGGAAAATCCACATGCCGCACCGGTGTGCAGAACATGTGCGCCGCATGTGACAGCGCGGAGTGGAAACAAGCCGCAAGCCGCATTTCATACCGGATGTGCGCACGGAGATTTCCTTGAAACGCAGTATTATGTGGCAATGTAAATGCATCCGCAACATAATGGACCAGCTTGCCCATCCGGTAGTAATCCTGCACCCGCCAGGCCTGGCGGTCCTTCAGCAGCGCAGACAGCCGCACGATGCGCGGCAGCACCTGTGCATAGTTGTGGCCGTGCAGCCCCATGCCATGTGCAATCCCTTTTAGATATGTCAAGGCATTGAGGTCCGGCTCAACCGAACCAAACAGGAATGCCGCCCGCTCCCCAGGCTGTATGGCGGGAAATAGTCGCAACAGCTGATACGCCAGTTCAAAATGACTGCTTGCCTGCATTTGTCTGACCTCCTTTTAGATAGAAAAAACCGTTTGCCTTTCCGGAACAATTCCAGTATAGGCAAACGGTATAAACTGATTTTTGCATGGAGATAAACAAAACTTAAAATAACAGCAGCAGTGTTCCTGCGGTAACCAGCACCAGCCCCAAAAATGCGCGGCGCGTCATCCGTTCATGAAACACAAGGCGGGAAAACAGAATGGTCACCAAAATACTGAGCTTGTCCACCGGCGCGACAAGGCTGGCCGGACCCAGCTGCAGGGCACGGTAGTAGCACAACCAGGATGCCCCCGTTGCCACACCGGACAAGCATATAAACCCCAGCTCCCCGCTCGGAACAGCAAAAGTCATGCCCGGCTTGCGTGAAACCAGTACCACCACCCACGCCATCACAAGCACTACACCGGTGCGGACAGCAGTACCAAGGTTGGATTCCACGTCTGCAATACCCACTTTTCCCAAAATAGCAGTCAGGCTCGCGAACAACGCAGAGAACGCCGCATACACAAACCACGCCTTGCCGCGTTTGCGCTCGAGCGGCTCGCTCTTTGCGGGCTGGATCATCAAATATGTGCCGACCCCAATGCCAACCATGCCGATCCCCTTGCAGGCCGAAACTTCCTCATGCAGCAAAATCAGGGCAAGCAGGATAGTGAGCACGCTGCTTGATTTGTCTATCGGCACAACTTTGTTCACATCACCAAGCTGCAGTGCTTTAAAATAACACAGCCAGGATGCCCCCGTTGCCAGGCCGGATAGCACGAGAAACAGCAGGCTACGCCCGGAGATCTGCGTGATCTGACTTTGAGAGCCGGCGACAAATACCATAATCCAGGCAAACACCAGCACCACGATGGTACGGATGGCTGTAGCAAGGTTGGAATCCGTCTTTCGGATACCGCACTTAGCTAAGATAGAGGTCACGCCTGCAAATAATGCTGAACCTGCAGCAAATGCCAACCACATATACTCACCCCCGCAGCCGATAACCCGCGCCCCATACAGTCTGGATATAGCGCGGGCTTGACGGATCCTTTTCAATTTTTTCGCGCAGACGGTTGATGTGGACAGCCACAGTCGCATTATCGCCCATAGCATCCATCCCCCAGATGCGCTCGTACAGTGTTTCCCGGCTGAAAACGATCTCAGGATTCTGCATCAAAAACAACAACAGTTCATATTCCTTGTTTTTCAGTTCGACAGAACGGCCGTCCACGGTAACGAGACGAGTATCCGTATTGATTGTAAGCCCGCCGAGCGAGATCTCATGCCTGGTGCAGGAAGGCTCCGTCAGCCTTGCATACTGCGCCAGATGAGCTTTGACCCGTGCGACCAGTACGCCAGGCGAAAACGGCTTTTCAATGTAATCATCCGCTCCCAGCCCCAGGCCGCGGATCTTATCGATATCCTCCCGCCGGGCAGTCACCATCAGGATCGGGATATCAAGCGCTTCACGCAGACGACGGCACACGGCAAAACCATCCAGCCCGGGCAGCATCAGGTCGAGCAGGATCAGGTCAAACGCCCCCTCCAGCCCGCGCTCCAGTCCGCTCCCGCCGTCCGGCACAATCTCAACTGCATATCCTTCGATTTCCAGATAATCACGCTCAATCGCCGCAATTGCTTCATCGTCTTCAATGATCAAAATGCGCTGCATCTTCTTTCCCCCTCGGCAGAGTGATGATAATGGACAGCCCGCCGTCTGGTGCGTTTTCTGCACGAATTGTCCCGCCCATGCGTGAAACAGCCTTGGCCGCAATCGCAAGCCCGAGTCCGCTGCCTCCTGCAGGATTTTTGCGTGCCGGGTCGCTGCGGTAAAACACATCGAACAGCTTGCCGCAGGCATCCGGCGGCACACCCGGGCCGTCATCCGTAAGCACCAGCGTGCAGGAACCGTCCTCAGCCTGCATGCTGATATGCAGATGACAGATCGGTTTATTTTTGTATTTTATACTGTTGTCCAGAATGTTCTGCATCACCCGGCGCAGCAGCGCCGGATCAGCCAAAACCGTGATGGGAACGGTCTGCTTTGTAACATCCAGACCCGCTGCACGCAGCGCATCGTCCTGCACAAGGCCGTTTACCATTTCGTCCAGCCGAATCGGCTCAGGATGCACCGGATATTCCTCCATCTCCATTTTGGAGAAAAGGAAGATCTGCGATACCATGCGGTCAATATCCTCCGCTTTTTCCCGGATGGTTTCCAGGTACCGCTTCTGCATTCCGGGTGTACGCGCTACGCCGTCCAGCAGGCCCTCTACATAGGCCTTGATCGAAGTCAGCGGCGAACGCAGGTCATGCGAAATACCTGCCATCAGTTCCTTGCGGCTTTCTTCCTCCCGCAGGGTCTGCTCGACAGACTGCCGCAGCCGTCCGGCCATTTCATTAAAATCCGCGCAGATGGGGGCGAATTCATCCTTTCCTTCGTATTCGATGCGAAAATCCAGATTGCCATCTCTGATCTGGTGCACGCCATCCGCGAGCAGGGCGAGTGGATGCTCGATCCTGCGGAACACAAACCGGATCAAAAACCGGTTGGTCAGCAAAACAGCTGCAAATACCGCGAATAACAGCACGATCACAAGTACTGCCAGCAAAACCTTAAGAGAAGTATAGGATACTTCCCGTGCGCTGCTGAACAGCAGAATGCTGTACTCCGCGCCGTTTATCTGTGTTATATGCGTATACAGGCTGCGTGAACCATCCGACAGACGTGCATCACTGCCCAGAAGCGCTGCTGCACGGACAAGAGTCTCATCCGCCGGATCAGATGAACCGTATGAATATATCGTCTCCCCGTCCCGCTTGACAACCAGTGAAACTGCATTACGGTCGAGCAGCGTGCTGACCCCGTCCAACGCAGACTGCTGCCCGCCGGGTTCAGCGCCGAGTGCCCGTTCGGTCAGTTCTGCGATGCCGGCGCTGACCTGGTAAAAGTCCTCGCTGTCGTCAAACCCCAGCCCGCTGCCAAACCGGACTGTATACCATACCGCACCCACGCAGCCCGCTGCGATCAGTGCGGCAATGCATACCGGGACAAGGATCATCAATAAATTAGAAACAAACAGACGTTTGCGGATTGTCATAGCTTTTATCCGCCTCCCCTGTTTCTATCATAACACAGAAGCGGAACGCATTCATAAAAATTACATAAACAATTTCGTTACAATGTGACAGGCTGCCTCCTCCGGGAATATCTTTCTTACAGCTTTTTCGCTGCATCATGACTTCCGGCATGTCATTTTTCCTGACGCCAGGGTGGTGTTTGCCTTCGGTTGCGTTTTCCTATACACTGTTGTAAAATAAGTTTATCTCATCACAGAAAGCAGGTGTTCCCGTGCAGCCGGAAACCAACGAGGAGGCTTATGCCCGCATGCTGGTACTGCTGTCCCGCTCCCGGTTCCGCAGCCGCTTCCATCTCGGCATAAAGGAACGTCAGTATATCTTCGACAAAGGCTGGGATACCATCCGCTGCCATGCGGAGGATTTTGTCGCCAAACGCCTTGCTCCGTCCGTCATCCCGAATGACGGACGGCAGACCCCCATGCGCGGCCATCCGGTATTCATTGCCCAGCACGCGACCGCCTGCTGCTGCCGCGGCTGCCTGTACAAGTGGCATAAAATTGCACCCGGCACAGCCCTGACTGCCGCCCAGCAGGCCTATATCGTCGGTATGCTGCTGTATTGGCTGCGCCACGAGATGGGCTGTCCGCCCGTGCGGCATTGAACTAAACTAGGTATCCTCGCCTGTAAAGCTCGTTTCCGCAAACAATAAAGATCCGCAGGGTGAAATCCCTGCGGATCTTTTCATTTGCCGCTGACCATCTAATCAGGCTGTAATGCCCTCACAGAAACGCATCAGGATAGTTGCAACCTCAGCGCGCAGTGCATTGCCCTGCGGCTCGATGGTCGTAGCCGTGCTGCCGGTGATCAGGCCATTCTCATTCGCCCACTGCATTGCGGGAACCGCATACTCGCTGATCTGGCCAGCGTCCGTGTACTCGTTCAGCGCCATGCCGCCGGTCGTCACATCATAGCCTTTGTACTGCGCATAGCGGTACAGGATCGCCGCCATCTGCTCACGGGTGATAGTATCGTCCGGGCCGAAGCTCGTATCATCATAGCCGGTCACGATATTGTTTGCCGCCGCCCAGTTGACTGCGTCAGCGTAGTACATATCCGCTGCGACATCCGCGAAGGTAGAGGTAGCTTCCGTCTCCGGCTCGCCCTCCAGGCGGTACAGGATGGTCACGATCATGCCGCGGGTGGTCGTCTCATTCGGGCCAAAGGTGGTCTCGCTTGTGCCGTTCATCATGCCGTTATCGGATACATACTGTACTGCGTCTGCAAACCAGTCGGTGTCTGCAACATCGGTAAAGCCCTGTTCTGCATATTCCGCATACAGACTGTTCGCCAGATCAATGGCCTGCTGCGCCATCTCCATGCCCTGCTCGGTCGCCATCGTGCGCGCCGAAGCCGGATCCGCTGCATAAGCTGCTGCGATCTCATCCTCCTGCGCCGCGAACGCATCGATGAACTCCTTCTGCAGCGTATTGTACGCCGCGCTGATCTGCACGCCTGCGCCGTCATGGTCGTTGTTGCCGAGCTCTGCCGTGCGCTGGAACGCCCAGTAGGCCGATCCGTCCGTGTACTCAGTGCCTTCTACCTGATAGGCTGCCAGCGTATCATCCAGCAGGCAGGGATAATACGGCACGAATACCGAGTAATCCGCCATCGCCATTGCCAGCCACTCTACAACAGACAACTCATCCGGCTGGTCATCGCGCAGCTCAAAGATGTGGCTTTCTGCCTGGCGGTTAGTGCTGATACCGCGGATCGAGCTGTCCACGTAGGAATCATAGTCCGTACCTGCTCCGTGCAGAGCGAAAAACTCGGTCAGATCTTCAACAGAGATCTTGCGGTCCGGCTCAAAGGTGAACGCATATTCATCCTGATCCGGGGTCACGTCCATCGATTCGTTCAGATAATTCTGGCCCATTGCAATGCGGTAACGGCCGGAGTCGTCAAAACCATTACCGTCTGCCACAGCGCCGTAGGACTGCTGCACGTTGATGATGCCCGCTTCCGCATCGCCGACAAACGTGCCGGCCTGCTGCGCCACCTCGATCAGCTGGTCGGAAACAATGTAGTTTTCCGTGTCGCTTACATCAACCTCATCGATCATGTTCACATTGGGGTTGACCAGCACCACATCGTCCGGCAGCTTGTATGCAACATACTGGTGGCCGGAGACAACCTCCATGTACCAGACTTCGTTTTTGTCGCCAATCATAATACAATGGTTCGCCGCCGCTCCATCGGTTGCAACCAGTTCTGCCAGCAGCTCAACGCCCTCGCGAGCAGTACGCGCCTGACCAAGCAGGATGGTCGCATAGGAGATTTCATCAATGCCTGTCGGGACATTGGGGTCCGAGCCGTCCTCGCCGACAATTTTGTCAGTCGAGTGGATGGTAATTGTTGCAGTCAGAGCCACACCGCACTCGTTTACGCCCGCTTCCTCGTAAGAAGTCAGGTCATCAGACGCATACTCGCCGAAATCCTCCGCATTCGGGTCATCCTTGACCGCAGTGTAGCGCAGGCTGTCCGTTTTGTAGGTGTAAGAATAGCCGTAACCGTCCACATAGGTCTCGCCCGCCTTGTGGTCGCCAGCTTCATGCACAAAGAAGATCTTATTGTACGCCGAACCGATATCCTCCGAACGGCCGAACATCGCGTAGCCGCTCTCGGATACATCCTTGCCGACATACACGCCGGTGCATGCGCCTGCCCCTACCACGCTGCTCGCGAGTACCGCCGCAGTGGTCACAAGGCAGGCAATGCTTTTTTTGCCAAACTTCATTTTCTTTTTACCCTCCCGTATAATTATGTGAAATATAGGTTAAATACTCATTTATTTTACTCCTGTCATTTCCCTCCGTCAAGTGTTTTATCGCTGTATTCCTGGTTTTCAACGCACAGCAGGGCGGCATGCCTGCAAGCATTCTACCGCCCTGCTGTAGCTTATTATTATTCAACCTGCTCCCCTGTTGGGAGGTAAAGCGCTGTCTGCGCCGGATCGTCCGCACCGGTTGACGGATGCGTCAGGCGGATGCATCCGTTTTCAAACGAGATACCGTTCACGCCGTCCACTGCAAACGGCGCGTCGATGATGCCAAGCTGATTCCCCATACCGTCAAAGCAGATGACCCGGCGCTCTCCTGCCTTGACCGCGTACACCCCTGCGCCATCGGTCGCCAAATCGCCCGGCCGCTGGGTGACCGGAACCGTAAACAATGTCTGCGGAGTGCCGGAAGCAGAACAGCGGATATAGGTATATTCACTATCCGATACCCAG
>ERZ1643249.5235-NODE-5235-length-10478-cov-12.352010_pt1 | contig 10478 bp, 5 predicted proteins | sample MGYA00579263_ERZ1643249 | MGnify/ENA primary metagenome ERZ1643249 (study PRJEB29033, sample SAMEA4952264) | chicken gut metagenome | biome: Broiler Chicken; feature: Gastrointestinal Tract; material: Caecum | place: Ireland | collected 2018 | study: Broiler...
TAAATCAGGGCAAAACTCCGGATAGGCTTTTCAAAAATTTATGAAAAGTATGACACGCATTGTCATGCAGATCCCCCTTCCGGCTGAATGTTTCATGCACAATTTCCCGGTTTGCGGGCATACAAATCAGCGCTTTGCAGTAATGGTTGTACTATACAAATCCCGCCTGACAGCTGTGCTGCGATCCGTGCCGCATTTACATTCCACTATGGTTCTACTTATACAGCCGGAAGATCCGGTTTCCTGTCTTTCTGGATCATTTACATTCCACTATGGTTCTACTTATACGGGAAGGGTTTGACCATATTTATGCGAGATTTAATAATTTACATTCCACTATGGTTCTACTTATACTTAAGTCCTATCCGACACTTAACCGCGGAAATCTCGATTTACATTCCACTATGGTTCTACTTATACCGTGCGTGATAATTCATCTGCATCTCCCGGAAGAAGATTTACATTCCACTATGGTTCTACTTATACTGAGCCGCAGATACCGGAGTGCTATAAGGCATATAATTTACATTCCACTATGGTTCTACTTATACGAGTATCCAGGAATGCCGATAGACGAGGTTCTGGAATTTACATTCCACTATGGTTCTACTTATACTGAAGCCGGATTTAATGTGCCGAAAATATTGATTAAATTTACATTCCACTATGGTTCTACTTATACCATTGGGGCATAGGCTGGGTTTTCGGCTATAAGAGTAAATTTACATTCCACTATGGTTCTACTTATACACTGATTGATTCGTTCATACAAATATCATTCCATAATTTACATTCCACTATGGTTCTACTTATACCGTGATACCGGACGATGCAAAAAATAAATACGATTTCATTTACATTCCACTATGGTTCTACTTATACGTTAAAACCGTGGCGCAGTCGGCGATTGCGGCTATATTTACATTCCACTATGGTTCTACTTATACGATGGGGCAGTCCGCGTAAGATGCGGGTGCTTTTAATTTACATTCCACTATGGTTCTACTTATACGGATTTTTTATGGAAAATTTTGCAAAGGAATTTAATTTACATTCCACTATGGTTCTACTTATACAGCTTGCACAAATCTGTCTACCCATCTACAATTTTCATTTACATTCCACTATGGTTCTACTTATACACCGGGAGCCAGAACGGGAATTGCTACATAAATAATTTACATTCCACTATGGTTCTACTTATACGAAATCTGGCGATTCTCATTCCGTTGTAATACCGATATTTACATTCCACTATGGTTCTACTTATACCATCAAGATAAGCCTTGTAAGGTTTATGCAAATTATTTACATTCCACTATGGTTCTACTTATACCCGTATCCCTGAAGCGTAACTTCGCTCTCTTCATATTTACATTCCACTATGGTTCTACTTATACGGAAACGAGATACCAATGTATTACTGGGAGAGATGATAATTTACATTCCACTATGGTTCTACTTATACTGGTGCAGTTCCGTCAATCGCTGTCAAGCTATTATCATTTACATTCCACTATGGTTCTACTTATACTTAACTCACTCTCCGAAGTCTGTAAGAAATATGCAATTTACATTCCACTATGGTTCTACTTATACAGACGGCACATTTTTTGTGAATCAGGCAGAAATAAATTTACATTCCACTATGGTTCTACTTATACAGTGCTTGCGTAATCCTTTCCTTGTTCTCAATAAAATTTACATTCCACTATGGTTCTACTTATACGCAACTTTTCCATTCTGAAGAGTTACTGTTGCACTCTATTTACATTCCACTATGGTTCTACTTATACTTACTGCCCATTATGCGGGAGAAAATTAAAATAATAATTTACATTCCACTATGGTTCTACTTATACTAGACATGTTTTCCATCATTTTGGTTCAGGAACATATTTACATTCCACTATGGTTCTACTTATACTTTAGCTGCCATAACTTGACTACCCAATACATCTACATTTACATTCCACTATGGTTCTACTTATACAGCTGCAGGAAATAAAAAATCAAAAGAATGACAGAATTTACATTCCACTATGGTTCTACTTATACTGTGTGGCAATCAACACCGGTTTGGGATTCGACCTCATTTACATTCCACTATGGTTCTACTTATACAGAAGAGGGGATACCGCTGTCGGAGGCGGGCGTCATGATTTACATTCCACTATGGTTCTACTTATACCACACACGCTGCGCCACACGCACGCCAGCCTTTTAAATTTACATTCCACTATGGTTCTACTTATACGGAATCTGAAGCGTTTGTGTCAATTATAGTTTCAAGATTTACATTCCACTATGGTTCTACTTATACGACGGAACATTACGGCCATGCCGGAAAAAAGCTTGATTTACATTCCACTATGGTTCTACTTATACTGACCGCCAATGCCGGACATTTTAACCTGATCCTCTATTTACATTCCACTATGGTTCTACTTATACAGAATCATGCTACTTTTTTAAAAGAATAAGAGATAATTTACATTCCACTATGGTTCTACTTATACGCAGCAGCACCATGATTAAAGAACTGCATTATTCATTTACATTCCACTATGGTTCTACTTATACGACTGGCTACAGATTCAAAATTCTCTTATGACCGGATTTACATTCCACTATGGTTCTACTTATACCAGGTGCCTCAGACCAATCAGGGAATCTTGTGGGTGCATTTACATTCCACTATGGTTCTACTTATACAGAACAAATGGGAGCAGTTGATTACTTCCATTCACATTTACATTCCACTATGGTTCTACTTATACACAGGACTTTCAGGAGTCAATTGCCGCCATTCGTTATTTACATTCCACTATGGTTCTACTTATACATAAAAAAGGCTTTCAGAAGATTGTTGAATTCATATTTACATTCCACTATGGTTCTACTTATACGGAAAAGCAGAATCCGAAGAAAATTATTATAAGAAATATTTACATTCCACTATGGTTCTACTTATACAAGCCAGGGATTTCCTTGTCGACGAGAAAGTCTGTATTTACATTCCACTATGGTTCTACTTATACGGAGATGTGGCGGACAAGCTGGGACGCTATGAGGATCATTTACATTCCACTATGGTTCTACTTATACGTAAGCAGTAAAACCAGGTGCCGGAAGTGTGAATTCATTTACATTCCACTATGGTTCTACTTATACTGAATTGAAAATGTTATAACATTGTAAATGATATTATTTACATTCCACTATGGTTCTACTTATACGGCGGAATCACAAACCGACTCACTATCCCCACCACCATTTACATTCCACTATGGTTCTACTTATACGGAAAAACGGTATACAATCGGAAATAGCCAGATTGAATTTACATTCCACTATGGTTCTACTTATACTCTTTCTGGCAGTCAGGACATCTCGCCCCTTGTTTTATTTACATTCCACTATGGTTCTACTTATACTGAGAGCACATAGGAATCCGGTATCCGGCGGAGCCATTTACATTCCACTATGGTTCTACTTATACCTTATTTGCGACCTCAAGGCCATTGATCAGTACTTTATTTACATTCCACTATGGTTCTACTTATACGTATTTCCGGGAATGGAATGGGTTCTTCAAGGCTAATTTACATTCCACTATGGTTCTACTTATACAAATTGCCTGTACTGGTGGTCCTCCAGATGTCCGTAATTTACATTCCACTATGGTTCTACTTATACCCATCCAATCGCAATCCCGCCCAGAATCATGTCAATTTACATTCCACTATGGTTCTACTTATACGTGGCATGGATCGATCATGACTTCGAAAGGAGCGAATTTACATTCCACTATGGTTCTACTTATACTCAAAACTACAGACTATGTGCGTGAGCTTTGTCAATTTACATTCCACTATGGTTCTACTTATACTTTAACAAGCGTTACCGCCATAGATACAGCCATCATTTACATTCCACTATGGTTCTACTTATACTAAATCTGACCGTCTCTCATAAAAATGCCCTGTAATATTTACATTCCACTATGGTTCTACTTATACCGGAATCCGCGCTTACTACACTGATCAAGACCTTCATTTACATTCCACTATGGTTCTACTTATACGGATATGTAAATGCTAATATTTGCTTACATAATTAATTTACATTCCACTATGGTTCTACTTATACCAGATACTCCGAAAGCAAAACCCGTAGGATTTACAAATTTACATTCCACTATGGTTCTACTTATACGAATATGTACAGACCGGATTCCGTTTGCAAATTCAAATTTACATTCCACTATGGTTCTACTTATACTCGCGCTGTTTCATAGCCTGTATTTACAGCATTTTTTTCTTATAAATTGTCGACCCCTTTCTGGTAAGCACAATTATTTTTAAAATTATACTTTTTTATAGTACTACTATTATTAACTTTACTATAAATTCCAGGCGTTGTCTATCTGCTGGGAATTTTTCACTATTACAGGTCGACAATCACAAAAAATTACTTGTTTTATCGTCATTCACTCCCCAGAATTCTTTAGGAATCCATTTCTCATTTCTGCATTTAAAAACAATTAATGAATCTCTATCCTCTCGAATCACTTTATTAAGTTCCATTTTCAATTTTAAAAGCTGTGATTCAGAAATTTCTCCTTCAAAAACAGAATTTTGTATATGTATCAAATATTTCTTACAGATTTTAAAAGTCTTTGACAGAACTTTAGCGCCACCCTGATCACTTTTTATATCATATACTAATATCACATACATATCAATCCTCACCTACCACCATATTTTAAAAGGCTCATATTTCTTTTCACCCAAAAGGTGCTTGACCAGTTTGTAACATTCAAGTCTCATTAGGTATTGATAGGAAACTGTCTTATTTAAATCTTTATGTTTTATTGTTTTCTGCATTCTGGCATCCAATTCTGCCACAATCGTTTTTGAGGCATTTTGAGACAAATGAAGATAATTCAAACCCTTCGTAAAACTTTTTTCTGTAATCTGTTTCCTATTTAAAAGAGAAAAAATCAGGCGATCTCCCAAAATCGGCTTAAATATTTCTGCCAGGTCAAGACTCAATGAAAATCTTCTATCGCCTGGTTCATGGAGATAACTGACAGTCGGATTCAACTGGGTCTGATAAATTTCTCCCAGTACTTTTGTATATATCAATGTATTCACAAAAGAAATCAGTGTATTAACCATGTTGTCCGGCGGATTTTTTACCCTCTTCTCGAATTCAATTTCCTGATCAATGATAATCGGCCATGCGCTGTAATATGTTTTTCTAATATTTCCTTCATACCCCATCAGTTCCTGAATACTCTGCGCTTTAGGAATCTGTTTCCGTAAATCTTCTATTGCATCCATATATGACTGTACGTCTTTTCCTCTCCCATTATAATAACGCAGATTACGGTAAATATTGTATGAGGCGCCTTCTATAAAGGCTTTGGCCAGTTCCATCCGCTTTTCGTGATCCATATAATGTTCCACTTGACTGACTAAAAGACTTCCGGAGACTAAATGTTCTCTTGGATAAAAGCTGCCGGTATAAAAACTGTAATAATTAAAAAAATGTACCGGTATGCCATGCTGAGAAAGAAGATTGACCAGACTGGTATTAAACGTCATCTCAGACATAACATAAATATCATGGATCTGTTCAATGGGAAGATCTCTTTTGTCATCGTTTTCATCTGTAAAAGTAAGTGTATTATCTTTTCGCCGCAAAGCTCCGTTATTGTAAATATAGTAACTTCTTTTCATTGCCGATGTCCTTCTCCTTCCACCTCATCCTATTGATAACCGTTATTAAATAAAACAAAGATCAAAATATGCGCACGATTTACAAATATTCTTTTTCTTCAATCCGGGAGGTGTATCCGCGTTTACAATTTTTCTGATCTCCTCCAGCTTTGTCTGAAGCTCCGCTTCATCTTCATCCGTCAGCTTAACTTCCAGTGACTTTTTCAACAAAGGATAATCTATCCGCGCCGTGATCCCCTCGACTCCTTTTTGTTTTAAATAATATAAGTAGTATTTTACCTGAAGAATCCCCGCTTCTTCTATCTTGCGGCTCTTTTTGATCTCATGCAGTATTCCGCTTGAACGGATGAAATCAATATTAATAACATTGTCGATATTGATATGTTTCTCATCCCTTTTATAAGTTTCTTCATCAAGAACCTTTCCTATTTTTACGTTCTCATTATCCTGCTCCAACTGTATTCCATGATAGAAATACCACAGTTTCCGCTGGCATACTTCGTTGTAATATACCATAACACCAGTTATCTCTCTGTCCATAATATTTTCCTTTCAGCAAAACACACATTAAAGGATAATTCCCATCCCTGTCGGATCGTGGAAACTCATTTGATGAAAACCTGCCTCATCATACACGCATTCTATTACCGGAATCTGTTCTCTTCTGCTAAGTTTAACAGGCGCAAACGAACATGCTTTTCCCTGTCGGACTGCAGACTGATACTTCGTCCAATACCAATACGGGACACTCAGCGTATATTGCATGATCTTTTCTTTCTCTTTCAGCCGTTCAATATAATCTCGTGTCATATCTGATGCTTTTTCTGCGGCAAGCTCTATGTCCTGTCTGTGTTTTTCGTAAATCGGACTCGGGATCACTGTTTCTGAGAGGATATTTCTCAGATCAGCATCGTTTTTTTCAAACTGATATGGCTGTATCCCTTCGATCCATTCAAGCATCTCATATTTTTTCAAGTACTCACTTCCCCGCACATTCTCAGTTGTAAAATATTTATTGATCAACTCTATCTTTTGTGCCTCACTGAGTATTCCTTTCACTTCATTCAATGCTGATCTTGACAGTTCGAATAAGGTTCTGTCGATAAAGCCATGCAGTGTCCCGGTCAGATGCTCCGCATCAATCTGTGTATACACAAAACAATTCGGCTCCGCTATTGATTTTACGCCTTTACGGTTACACCTTCCCAGCCTTTGAAACAGCGAGCTGAGTTCGTAAAGTTCTGTGAAAAGATAATCAAAATCAATATCCAGGCTCGCCTCCACAAGTGATGTTGATATCCAGATACCCGATCTGCGGTCGATCTGTCTGTTTGCATCAAAAGTCTTTCCAAAGTCCAGAATTTCTTTTTCTAATGCAGTTCTCTCCATCCGTATAAAACGGCTGTGAAGAATATGTACATCCTGCTCTCCCAGATTCTCCTTTAATTCTTCATACAATTCCTGCGCTTTCCGTATCGTATTGCATACGATCAGTATTTTCCTCCCTTCTCTTGATCCACAGTTTCTGCAGTAAAATTCCTCAATCTCTTCGGCATTGATCTTTCGATCCCGGATTTCCAAATGATGACGGGTGGAATCATTTACGAATGTTGCAATATTTTCTTTTTTGAATGGAATATTTTCCATCAGCAGATCTTGAATAAATGGCGGCAATGTCGCAGTCATGACCGCAACTTTTCCTCCCATACTGACGATTTGCTTCAATCCACTAATTAAATAACGCAGTAGTTCCGGATCATACATCTGTATTTCATCTATTACAATCTTGGAGAAAGAAAGCGTTGTCAGTTTCAGTTCATAAGTCTGATATTTAAAAACAAAATCAAAGAGCTGGTCAAGAGTGGAGATACTGAGCGGTATGGATAAATGCTTACCTCTGCTTTCATATTCAAGCAAATCGATATTCCCTTCAGATTGTTTTGAATAGTACTCCAATGACTCAGAATGAAGAACCGCAAGCCTTGTATCAATATCCTGATTGAGCAATATTGTTTCCTTCACCCTGTCATACATTGCGTTGATCGCCGTTCTCAGAGGAAGAATGAAATATCCTTTATGGTTTCCGATCCATCGGAATCCTGCCTCTGTCTTCCCCATCCCAGTCTGTGCCACCACGATTACATTCTCATCCTGCCTCTCACCGCAAAAGTTCTGCAGCTCATTCCAATCCGCTTCCGGATCATGCTTACGCCACATCGTTTTGACATTTTCCATAGAAGTATCCAGAAACTCATTGGGATATTCCGAAATATACCCGCCGCTTGCGCTGTAATCACATAAATGCAGAAACCCTTTAATCTTGATTGCAACAGGATCAGACGCCGTTTTTTTGATCCTATTTCTCGTACTACGCTTGTTAATATCATTAATACAGAATCCATCAAGAAGAGAATCGATCAGATCTTTATTCTCTTGCATGATTTTAATCGGATCCCCATAGTCATGATGATAAAGGATTGCAAATAATACCCTGTAATATGCCAACTCTTGTTCTTTAAATCCTTCAAATTCATCCGGATTTAAAAGGAATCCCGAAAGCACATTATGAGGGATTTCTTTGTCTGGATTGAACATTATATGACGACCACATTTTGCCTTTTCAAGTCTTTTTTGCATCTCAGGATTCATTTTTCCATCATCGTGATGAATACAGGCAATCCGAACCAGTCTGTATAACTCATCATCCTGTATATATCCATAGTCTTTTATCCGGTCCAATTCTATCAAAAGTTTATTTACATGCTCTTCTATTGTTTCATCTGGTTTTGCAAAAAATATTCTATCTTCCATATCTGCTTCCCTCTCCGCCTACGTATCGATTTATTGCAGTAAAGGCAGCAGTTGTCCCTGCTGCCCTTATCCTTAAAAGAAGTTAACGATATAATTTTTTTTCCCGTCTGTATCCAGATAAAGATTTCCCCCAAATTCTTCTGCTGAATATCCAGATACATAAAGTGCTTTTTTCTTCTTAAAAACACGTTTTCCATCTACGACTTTATAGTTCTTGTTCAGAAAATACAGAGTTCCTCCCGGTTTTTCATACTTTACATCCAAAAATATTTTTTCGTCATCTACCAGTTTTTTGTCTACATACGCAGAATATTCACTCTCTATTTCATCCCCTGCCTCTTCCTGAAGTTCGACAAACTTTGCCTCTTCAAGAGAAATAAAGTCTTCACTTCTTCCAATACTTGTAATGTCAAACCGGTGTTCAAAAATATCATTCAAAATCTCATCCGATGCCCGGACATGAATGATAAGTTCAATATCATCTAAAACCTCATAAAACTTCATGGACTTCGTGAGTGTTCTGAATTTAGAGATCGGAACCGTATACCTCTCGTTTTGGAACCGTTCCATTCTCTCCTTCATCATTTTTTCTGCAGTTTTAAGTTCTTTCTCTCTTCTTTCTACTCTGCAAAACTGCTCGCTTCCTTTTTCCAATACTTTCTTTTTTTCAGAAAGAGCCTTTTTTCTTTTTTTCAGAAGCGTCATCACAGGATTCAATCTATTTTTCTTAAACTCTGATATTTCATCATTTAAATCTTTTAACGCTCTGTATTCGTCCAGCAATTTCTGATCATGCACCTGGATTGTTATTCCATTCCGGAAGCTGTTTCCCTGAGGCTTTTTCGCACTTGCCACTCTGTCATACGCATTGGAAAGCATATCTGCATTTCTCATCTTGACCAGGATCCCCCTGTCATCCTGAGTAGAATTCAAAAAGCAGTAGTCTGTGTAAGGTTCTCTGTGCATAGAACCAAACCGCCCCTGGATACTGATATCCATCTCTTTATATTCGCGATATCCACATGCATTATGCAGTGCACCGATCACTGTTGAAAACGGCGGAAGCGGATACGTCATTTTATTATCCACCGTTTCCTCGCGCTTATAATTTGCACTGGACTGATGAATCACCAAACGAAGCGCTTTCATCTGCATCACCTGCTTTCCTTTTTACTTATGAGACGCCATAATATACTTTTACATCTTCGATTAATGCATTAAAGAATCCGGAAACTGACATTGGATGAAGTTCTTCTTCGATCTCATCTTCATTCAGGAAAACTTTACTCTTAAGCAGGCCTGTCCGATATCCCTGACTTATTTTCTCTTTCAGGTCTTCTGACATAAGAAGCCTGTCTTCCTCTACATGGACTACATTTTCAAAATAATGCGTTTTTCTTTCACTTAATCCTCCTACGACAAACACCGGCTCCGCATTGTCAAGATTACCTTTGACCACAAGACTCAGAGTTTCTACCGCCCGCAAAAGAGCTTCGATTCTGGCAGCCTTTTCTTCGGAAGAAGCTTCAGCGTCAAAATTTTCATCCTTTCCCACCATATCCAGATCTACCGTCATGCTGTAAACTTTTAAAGATTTATCATACTCATACTGATATGGCATTAATCCGACGCCATCCGCATCATTCTGAATATTTTTTCCCTGTGCCTTCGCATAATTTCCAGCCAGATAAAGATTATTATGGAAACGTGTCTCATTCACAAAGCTCTCACAGGCGATCGCGTCTGTAAAGTATACAGAACTCTTTCGTACATATGTCGTTCCCTTTGTACTCATGTAACCGCCTTCCAGTGCCCGGCAGGTCGCCGCATTTAATTCTGGTGTCACCAGTTTCTGAGTAGCTCCGTCCACTTCCGTCTGAAGGTCATCATACATTCCCGCCTGGACCATAACTGCATTCT
>ERZ1643249.5238-NODE-5238-length-10475-cov-4.600864_pt1 | contig 10475 bp, 5 predicted proteins | sample MGYA00579263_ERZ1643249 | MGnify/ENA primary metagenome ERZ1643249 (study PRJEB29033, sample SAMEA4952264) | chicken gut metagenome | biome: Broiler Chicken; feature: Gastrointestinal Tract; material: Caecum | place: Ireland | collected 2018 | study: Broiler...
CGATATTTATATCAATGCGTTCAAGTCCGGTAGTCGGCCCCTGAAAATAACTATGATCAAAGGCCAGCATCACGGTATTACCCGTTTTCGGATTAAATATCCGCGATAAGCGTGACTGCATTCCCCAATCCAGCGCACCGCAACCTTTCAGGATAAAAGGGATATTTTGTTGCGGTTGATCGGTACGAAAATCTTTACCATCTTTAATATCGTCTAAATCTGCCATAACTTACTCCGGTTAAGTAATGCACATCAGAAATCGTATTTGCCGATATTCTCTTTGTTGAATATCACGCGCTCCGGTAACAGTACGATGCCATTACCATCCGCTTCGTAGTCATAGCCCTGAACGCTATTTGGCGAGACTTCAACCTGACCTACGCCCTGGATATCCAGCTTGTCGCCCGTTTTCATTGATCCTTTTTTCAATAATGCATCCGCGACATACACTGAAATTTTGCCTTGCTGAACCACATCCCACAGGCCAAATTCTTTCACCGTGCCGCGTTCCACATATGGACGCATCACGTTTGGCGTACTGAATCCGACAATCGCTACTTTGTCATTTTTCAAGTTTTCTGCGGCTTGTGCGGCAGCGGGCAGGGCGTTGGCATCGGGGGCGATAATGGCGTCGAGATCGCTATACGCTTTTAATATTCCTTCTGCGGTTTGTAACGATTTAGTGGCATCGTTATAGCCAAACTGCGTAGTGACAATTTCCCAGCCTGGATGCTCTTTGGCGATTTTCGCTTTCGCTTCTTTCACCCACTGGTTTTGGTCCGTAACGGTGGGGCTTGAGTAGAAAAACGCGACTTTGGCTTTGTCTTTATTCACCTGACGCGCAGCCATATCCACCAACATACCTCCCAACTGGGCGGGCGTTCCCTGATTAATGTAGTAAGAGCGGCACTCCGGTTTAGTATCAGAGTCCCAGGTCAGCACTCTCACACCACGTTGCATGGCGCGTTTCAGTGCCGGACACAAGCCATCAGGCGAAACCGCAGAAACGATAATGGCGTTATAACCTTGATTGACGAAGTTATTAATCAACTGTACCTGACCAGAAACACTGGGTTCTGTCGGCCCGTCGTAGGTCACATCAACGCTCAGCTCTTTACCCGCTTGTTGTGCGCCGTTGCCACCGCTGGTAAAAAATCCCACGCCAACCAGTTTGGGAATAAATGCAATACGCTCTGCGGCCTGCACATTCATAGAGATTGCGGCAATGCCAAGAGCGCTAAGTAAGGCGATTTTCTTAAAGCGATGAAGTGTCATGAAGATATCCTTTATGGCAATGGGTTATTGGCCCGACGCGCCAGCCACTCTTTAATTTGCTGGCGATGCAGGCTAACGGAACGACCTACGACAACGACGATAAGTAGCGCACCGGAAAGGGCGCTGGACACCTGATTTGGCACTCCTGCCATTTGCAAACCTTGTTGCAAATATCCCACTAATAAAACCGCAATGGCGGTGCCGATAATGGAACCGGAACCACCATAAATATTGGCCCCGCCAAGCACCACGGCGGTGATGGCGGGCATCAGAAACGACGCACCGAGATCGGAACGTGCTGAACCAAAATACGATACCAGCAGCACAGCGGCGACCGCAGACGCCAGCCCCGTCATGGCATAGAGCGCACATAAGGTGCGGTTAACTGGAATCGCGCTATAAAGCGCCACGCGCGGGCTTTGCCCAATCAAAAACACATTACGTCCGGCATGGGTTTTATGCAGCCAGAGCCAGAAAACGAGGAGACATATCAGGAAGATAATCAGCGGAACGGGGAGTCCCAGCACATCCAGGTTAGCGAAATCTGTAAACGCCATCGGGAATCCACCAATACCTTCGTACCCCGTCGCTCCGGCCATACCGGAAAGCAGCAGAGCGCTTCCGGCAAACAGATACAGCGTGCCAAGCGTAATCACCAGCGGGTTAACTTTGGTATAGATAATTAATCCGGCGTTGATCAGCCCGCACAATGCGCCGAGCAGTAAGGTCAGGAGTATCGCCAGCGGCATCGGCACACCACTTTGAAACAGTACGCCCAATGCAATGGCGCAGAGGCCGATGGTCGAACCAAACGAAATATCGATCCCGCCACTGACAATCACCATCGTCAGCGGTATGGCGACAATGCCAATGCAGATAAAGTCACTGGTGCTGAACAGCAACATATTGAGATCTAACATCCGCGGGTTAATTGCACCAAATGCGACAATCTCAATAACGAGCAGTGCGGCAAGAGCCAGTTCCCAACCGTAGCGAATACGCATTATGCGGCCTCCCGTTTTTTACCTGACGAAGCGGGTTTAACGGATGGCGGTGGCGTCATAAAGCGGGCATATTTTTGCCGCCGTAGATTACGTTCCAGCGCACAACGCAGGCGTCCATCAAACACCAGCACCGCCAGCAGCACGAGGCCCGCGATAAAATCGTTCCACCATGCCGGAATGCGCAACAGCACCAGTACGCTATCGATCTGCGTCAGGAACCATGCGCCGAGTACCGCACCGATGATCGCACCGGAACCGCCGAGCAAACTAATGCCGCCCAGCACGCAGGCTGCAATTGCTTTCATCTCCAGCCCGGTACCGGTCTGGTTGGGGATAAAACCAATCTGCGAAGCAAACACAATTCCCGCCAGTGCCGCCATGCAGCCGTTCAACGAAAATGCCACAATGCGAATGGCTTCCGTACGAACACCCAGTTGACGAGCGCCCTGTAAATTATCGCCCGTGGCATAAAAACTGCGTCCAAACGCCGTCTTCGCCAGCAGCCAGGCCATAAATGCCACCAGAATTATCGTCAACCAACCAATCGCGGAAACGCCAAACAGCAGCGGTGCGGAGAGCTGTTTCAGTTCGGCGGGTAACCCTTCAATCCATTTACCGCCAGTCCACAGCAACATGATGCCTCTGTACAACCCTAACGTGCCAAGGGTGGCAACAATGGCAGGAATCTTTAGCCACGCGACCAGGACACCGTTGAAAAATCCCGCGAGCAAACCAAGCAGTAAAGTCGTGACACAGGCAACAGGTAGTGAATATCCTGCGTTCAGTAACATCCCCAACAGCACCGCGCACATTCCGGTAATCGAACCCACTGAAACATCAATATTGCGCGTAAGCATTACCAGCGTCGCGCCCATTGCCAGCAGGATCAGGATTTGCGCGCTGCTATAAACCATGGTCAGCGTTTGCACACTTAAATACTGGCGGTCGAGAAAACCGGGTAATACAAACAGCAGCACCACCGCCAGCAGTGCCGTGATTTCACGGTTGTTCTGAATAAACTTCAGCATGACGCCTCCTGACGCTGACTATCGCCGAAGGCAACGCGCATAATAGTCTCGACATTAATATCGCGCCCGGTCAGTGCAGAGTGGGCAATTTCGCCCTGATGCATCACATACACGCGATCTGCCATCAGTTCGATCTCTTCCAGGTCGGAGGAGATAAGCAGCACAGCCACATTTTGTGCGGCGATGCTGCGCAACAGTTGGTAGATATCATTACGCGCCGAGACATCCACGCCGCGCGTCGGCTCATCGACAATCAAAACTTGCGGCGAAGCTTCCAGACATTTGGCAATCAGGATTTTTTGCTGGTTGCCACCGGATAATGTCCGTGCAGCTTGTTCCGGTTGGTTAAATTTAATATTCAGCGCCCGACGATAACGTTCCAGGGTGGCATTATCTTTCGCGGTTTTCGCCCAGAATCCACGAAGGTTATGAGTAAGGGCGCAGACGTTCCAGGCAAGCGAAGCATCGAGATTCAGTCCGGATGACTGGCGATCTTCCGGCAGATAAACCAGACCGCGCAGTAAACGTTCTCCAGTGGATAATTTATTGATCTCTTTACCATTCAGCATAATGCGTCCGCCACGCAAAGTACGCAGACCATAGAGCGTCTCGGCCAGTTCTGTGCGTCCGGCCCCCACCAGCCCAGCCAGGCCCAGAATTTCTCCGGCATTGAGCGTCATGCTGACATTCCTGAAACCTTCGCCGGTCAGATTTTCCAGTGTCAGCACCGGCGTTCCGGCGGCATGTTGTGGGCGGTTACCAGGTAACTCCAGCCATAATTTTTGGCTGGCAGAGAGCGATTTTTCCCGTACCACTGGCGTGATGGCCTGAATAATGTCGTCGGTAGACAGTTCGCTGGTTTTGCCGCTTAAGGCGATGGTTCCGTCGCGCATCACGCTAATTCGATCGGCAATCTGGCGAATTTCCGGCAGCTTATGCGAGATAAAAACAATACCCACGCCAGTAGCAAGCAGCTCTTGCAAGCGACTAAACAAGCGTTCGGTTTCCGCAGGGGTAAGCGAGGCGGTAGGTTCATCGAGGATCAGAATCCGCGAGTCGCGCATCAGCCCGCGGAGGATTTCCACCATTTGGCGATCGGCGACATCCAGCGATCCTGCCAGACTATGCAGATCAAACTGGCAGCCCAGCGCCGCCAGCAAGTTCTTCATTTTCTGCATGGAGAGCTGTTTTTTTGCCAGCCCAAACAGGATGTTTTCTTTTATCGACAGGCTTGGGAAAAGCAGCGGTTCCTGGGGAACGAGATAAATACCCAGCTGATGAGCATGAACTGGCGTTAATCTGGCGTAGTTGTTGCCCCCAATCTCCAGCGTACCGCTATCAGCAGGGGTAATACCGGCAATAATCTTCATTAACGTCGATTTACCGGCACCATTGCCGCCGAGCAGGGCGTGGACCTCCCCCTGATGCAACGTAAAATCGATGCCTTTCAGGACATTGACCCCTGAATACTGTTTATAAACCGAGCGGGCGCAAAGTAGCGGTAACGCGCGGGTATCACTCGTTTGCATATTTCCCCCGTTCAGTTTTGCAGGTGAGTTTTGAACAAATGTATTTCTGCTTTTAATTTGTTCATAACCTTAGGTGGACATTGCACATATTTCCGACGAATAGATCACAATTTATGCTATTTTGATTTTCACGGTTGCGTTTGTTCATGCTCGTAGAGTCAAACTGTGGTTGCCATCACAGATATAAATGAGCAAGAACTGAACAATTGCATTAAAGATTTAAATATGTTCAAAGTGAAGAATGAATTATGACAATCAACGATTCGGCAATTTCAGAACAGGGAATGTGTGAAGAAGAACAGGTCGCGCGGATCGCGTGGTTTTACTATCACGACGGGCTGACCCAGAGCGAGATCAGCGATCGTCTCGGCCTGACACGTTTGAAAGTGTCGCGATTGCTGGAGAAAGGGCATCAGTCCGGCATTATTCGCGTACAGATTAATTCTCGCTTTGAAGGCTGTCTGGAATATGAAACTCAATTACGTCGTCAGTTTTCGCTGCAACATGTCCGGGTGATCCCTGGGCTTGCGGATGCTGATGTCGGTGGGCGACTGGGGATAGGCGCGGCGCATATGTTGATGAGTTTACTTCAACCACAACAGATGCTGGCGATTGGTTTTGGCGAGGCAACCATGAATACGCTGCAACGCTTAAGTGGTTTTATTTCGTCACAGCAAATTCGCCTGGTCACGCTCTCCGGTGGCGTCGGTTCTTATATGACGGGAATCGGGCAGCTTAACGCGGCGTGCAGTGTGAATATTATTCCGGCCCCGTTGCGGGCATCCTCCGCTGACATTGCCCGTACGCTAAAAAATGAAAATTGCGTCAAAGATGTTCTGTTAGCCGCGCAAGCAGCGGATGTGGCGATTGTCGGCATTGGGGCCGTGAGTCAACAAGACGACGCGACAATCATTCGCTCCGGTTATATCAGCCAGGGCGAACAGTTAATGATTGGCCGAAAAGGGGCGGTTGGCGACATTTTAGGCTACTTTTTTGATGCAAAAGGTGACGTTGTCACGGATATCAAAATACATAACGAACTGATTGGCTTACCTTTAAGCGCGCTGAAGACCATACCCGTCCGGGTTGGCGTGGCAGGGGGAGAAAATAAAGCCGAAGCAATTGCCGCTGCAATGAAAGGCGGTTATATCAACGCACTGGTTACCGATCAGGACACAGCAGCGGCGATTTTACGTAGTTAAATTTGCATGACCTTATTACCGGGAATGATGGAGAACGTATAGAGGAACAGACAGAACGCATAAGCCGAGGATAATCTAATGGCTCGACTCTTTACCCCTTCAGAATCAAAGTACTACCTGATGGCGCTGGATGCAGGCACCGGAAGTATTCGGGCTGTGATATTCGACCTGGAAGGCAATCAAATAGCAGTGGGACAGGCGGAGTGGCGGCATCTGGCAGTACCGGACGTTCCTGGTTCTATGGAATTTGATCTCAACAAAAACTGGCAACTGGCGTGTGAGTGTATGCGCCAGGCGTTGCACAACGCCGGCATAGCCCCGGAGTATATCGCTGCCGTTTCGGCATGTTCGATGCGTGAAGGCATTGTTTTATATAACAATGAAGGAACACCGATCTGGGCCTGCGCCAATGTGGATGCCAGAGCGGCGCGCGAAGTTAGCGAACTTAAAGAACTGCACAACAATACCTTTGAAAACGAAGTTTATCGCGCGACCGGACAAACACTGGCTTTAAGTGCCATCCCCAGATTACTTTGGCTGGCGCACCATCGTTCCGATATTTACCGTCAGGCATCAACCATCACCATGATCAGCGACTGGCTGGCCTATATGCTCAGCGGCGAACTTGCGGTGGATCCCTCTAACGCTGGCACCACGGGACTTCTTGATCTAACCACCCGTGACTGGAAACCTGCATTGCTGGATATGGCTGGCCTGCGTGCCGATATTCTTTCTCCTGTCAAAGAAACCGGCACATTGCTGGGCGTGGTAAGTTCACACGCGGCAGAACTCTGCGGTCTGAAGGCGGGCACTCCGGTGGTCGTTGGAGGAGGCGACGTGCAGCTTGGTTGCCTTGGGTTAGGCGTTGTGCGTCCGGCACAAACCGCGGTTCTTGGCGGCACATTCTGGCAGCAAGTTGTAAATTTAGCCGCGCCGGTGACAGACCCAGAAATGAACGTGCGCGTTAATCCTCATGTTATTCCTGGCATGGTACAAGCTGAATCTATAAGCTTTTTTACCGGACTCACCATGCGCTGGTTCCGCGATGCTTTCTGTGCCGAAGAAAAACTGATTGCCGAACGTTTAGGCATCGACACCTATACGCTGCTGGAAGAGATGGCCAGTCGGGTGCCGCCTGGGTCGTGGGGCGTAATGCCGATATTCTCCGACAGAATGCGCTTTAAAACCTGGTATCACGCTGCGCCTTCCTTTATTAACTTGTCCATTGACCCGGATAAATGTAACAAAGCGACATTGTTCCGTGCGCTGGAAGAAAATGCGGCGATTGTATCAGCGTGTAACTTGCAGCAAATTGCTGATTTCTCGAATATTCATCCTTCATCGTTAGTCTTTGCAGGCGGAGGTTCAAAAGGGAAATTATGGAGTCAAATTCTCGCTGATGTCTCGGGATTACCCGTCAATATTCCGGTGGTCAAAGAAGCCACTGCATTAGGATGTGCCATTGCAGCTGGCGTCGGTGCCGGAATTTTTTCATCAATGGCAGAAACCGGAGAACGCCTGGTTCGCTGGGAACGGACGCACACACCAGACCCGGAAAAGCATGAACTTTATCAGGATTCACGCGATAAGTGGCAGGCAGTTTATCAGGATCAGCTGGGGCTGGTTGATCATGGACTGACGACGTCGTTATGGAAAGCGCCTGGGTTATAGTTTCATTGACAGCCACATCATGATGACCGTGGCTGTTAGTTTTTGAGTATAGTTATTCTTATTTCCCTTCTTTTAGAACTGGCTTGTTAAATGCCAGCTTGCAGATTCATCCTTCCATCACCAGTAATATATTCAAGGGGAAATTGCTATTTTTCTTAAAGCATTAAGCATAACCCTTATTTTATAACGAATATTCCTAAAGACACTAATGGATGCAAAAGGGGTTTAATAAACTTCGATTTTTAGCAATTAGTGCTATTCTTTGTTAAATATGATGATGATAATTTTCTTATTGAAAGAAACAGTTTTCTTATTAAGCAACAATAACTCATAGTTCATTTTTAAATAAAATAAGAACTATGCAATTTTTAATCTATCAATTCGAAAGCATTAGCAAATTAGCCAAATTGACACCTTCCCACCTCCAACTAACACTCAATACAGACCTCTGACAATTTAATAAGTTTCATTTTTAATGTCTGACGACTCATCTCTTTCGTGGCTGTATTGTTTGTATATGGAGCGTTTATATGAATAGAATCTATCGCGTGATATGGAATTGCACTCTACAGGTATTTCAGGCCTGCTCGGAATTAACTCGCAGGGCAGGTAAAACATCGACGGTTAATTTGCGTAAATCCTCTGGACTGACAACGAAATTCAGTAGATTGACGCTGGGTGTTTTGCTGGCACTAAGCGGTTCAGCGTCTGGTGCAAGTCTGGAAGTTGATAATGATCAGATTACCAATATTGATACTGATGTTGCTTATGATGCCTACCTGGTTGGCTGGTATGGCACTGGAGTGCTTAATATTTTGGCTGGCGGTAATGCCTCCTTAACCACTATTACTACCAGCGTCATTGGCGCTAATGAGGACTCAGAGGGCACCGTTAATGTTTTGGGTGGCACCTGGCGATTGTATGATAGCGGAAATAATGCAAGGCCTTTAAATGTGGGTCAATCCGGAACGGGGACGCTGAATATTAAACAGAAGGGTCACGTCGATGGAGGCTATTTAAGATTAGGTTCTTCGACAGGAGGCGTCGGGACGGTCAATGTTGAGGGAGAGGACTCTGTTCTGACGACCGAATTATTCGAAATAGGGAGTTACGGTACGGGCTCATTAAATATTACGGATAAGGGTTACGTCACGAGTTCAATCGTCGCCATTTTAGGCTATCAGGCGGGCAGTAATGGCCAGGTTGTCGTTGAAAAGGGTGGCGAGTGGCTAATAAAAAATAACGATTCCTCAATTGAATTTCAAATTGGTAATCAAGGGATGGGGGAAGCGACTATTCGCGAGGGGGGGCTGGTTACGGCTGAAAATACGATTATCGGTGGCAATGCCACCGGTGTCGGAACCCTGAATGTGCAGGATCAAGACTCTGTCATCACGGTACGCAGACTCTATAATGGATATTTCGGTAATGGCGCAGTCAATATTTCCAATAATGGACTAATTAATAACAAAGAATATTCATTGGTGGGCGTTGAAGACGGTTCCCACGGTGTCGTCAACGTGACCGATAAAGGGCATTGGAGTTTCCTCGGAACAGGCGAAGCTTTCCGCTATATCTATATCGGTGATGCTGGTGACGGTGAACTTAATGTCTCGCGTGAAGGTAAAGTAGATTCGGGAATTATCACTGCGGGGATGAAAGAAACAGGCACAGGCAACATTACTGTTAAGGATAAGAACTCCGTTATCACTAATCTCGGAACTAATCTTGGTTATGACGGCCACGGCGAAATGAATATCAGTAATGAGGGGCTTGTTGTCAGCAACGGAGGAAGCTCACTCGGTTATGGAGAAAACGGCGTCGGGAATGTCAGCATCACCACGGGGGGGATGTGGGAGGTCAATAAGAATGTCTATACCACCATTGGTGTTGCGGGCGTCGGAAACCTCAATATTAGCGATGGCGGTAAGTTTGTATCGCAAAATATTACTTTTTTGGGCGATAAAGCAAGCGGTATCGGCACACTGAACCTGATGGATGGGGCATCATCGTTCGATACTGTGGGTATCAATGTCGGTAATTTTGGTAGCGGTATCGTAAATGTCAGTAATGGTGCCACCCTTAATTCAACGGGCTATGGATTTATCGGAGGAAATGCCTCCGGTAAGGGGATAGTTAATATTTCAACGGATAGTCTCTGGAATTTAAAGACATCATCTACTAACGCCCAATTGCTACAGGTCGGTGTATTAGGCGCGGGTGAACTGAATATTACCACCGGAGGTATAGTTAAAGCGCGTGATACACAGATAGCTCTCAATGACAAAAGTAAGGGCGACGTGAGGGTGGATGGGCAGAACTCTCTTCTTGAAACATTCAATATGTACGTAGGGACATCTGGTACGGGTACGTTAACCCTGACGAATAGCGGCACGCTGAATGTCGAAGGTGGAGAAGTTTACTTAGGTGTTTTTGAACCTGCTGTAGGAACGCTAAACATTGGTGCTGCTCACGGTGAGGCGGCGGCAGATGCCGGGTTTATCACCAACGCGACGAAAGTAGAGTTTGGTTCTGGCGAAGGTGTTTTTGTCTTTAATCATACTAATAACAGTGATGCCGGCTACCAGGTCGATATGCTGATTACAGGTGACGATAAAGACGGAAAAGTGATCCATGATGCAGGCCATACGGTGTTCAATGTAGGGAATACTTATAGCGGTAAAACGCTGGTCAATGACGGCCTCCTGACCATTGCGTCTCATACGGCAGATGGGGTAACGGGCATGGGTTCGAGTGAAGTCACCA
>ERZ1643249.5239-NODE-5239-length-10475-cov-4.593090_pt1 | contig 10475 bp, 4 predicted proteins | sample MGYA00579263_ERZ1643249 | MGnify/ENA primary metagenome ERZ1643249 (study PRJEB29033, sample SAMEA4952264) | chicken gut metagenome | biome: Broiler Chicken; feature: Gastrointestinal Tract; material: Caecum | place: Ireland | collected 2018 | study: Broiler...
TTCGAGGTGCGGCGCGAAGAACTGCGCGTACCGCAAAGCGCCGCAGTCATACGGAGAACCGCAATGAAAAACAGCAAGAACTTTCTCGAATTCATGCATGGCCGCACGGTCGTTTTCGACGGTGCGTTCGGCACCATGTTACAGCGCGCCGTGGGCGACCCAGGACCCGTTCCCGAACGGCTCAACCTTTCCCGTCCCGACGTCATAGCGGGCATACACCGCGCCTATGCCGAGGCGGGGGCGGACGTCATCACCGCAAACACGTTCGGCGCGAACAGGTTCAAGACGGGCGACAGCTGCGCGGATATCGTTCGCGCGGCGGTGGATATCGCGCGCGCGGCGGCAAAGGACAAGTTCGTCGCTCTGGACATCGGCCCGACGGGAAGACTTGCCGAGCCTGCGGGCGACATGACGTTCGACGAGGCGTACGACGCTTTTGCCGAAGTCGTCGAGGCGGGCGCGAACGCTGACGTTATACTCATCGAAACGATGAGCGACATGACGGAGCTCAGAGCCGCGCTTCTCGCCGCGCGCGAAAAGAGCGATCTGCCCGTCATCGCCACGATGACGTTCGCGGAAGATATGCGCACGTTCACGGGAGTAAGCGCGGAGTGTTTCGCACTCGTCGCCTCCCCTCTTGCGGACGCGATAGGCGTGAACTGCTCGCTGGGGCCGAAAGAACTGCTCCCCGTTGCGGAAAAGCTGGTCACGCTCACGCCCAAACCCGTCATAGTACAGCCCAATGCGGGACTGCCCGACTCGCGCGGGAATTACCCCGTGGGCGCGGAGGAATTCGCGGATTACGCGAAAAAGTTCCTCGAATGCGGAGTGAGGATAATAGGCGGCTGCTGCGGCACCACGCCCGAGCATATCGCGCTCCTTGCGGATCTCGCAAAACGCTTCAAGCCGACGGACGCGTCGCGCTATAAGCCCGTTGCGGCGGTATGCTCCGCCACAAAGCGGGTGCTTATCGACGGAGTGCGCGTCATAGGAGAGCGAATCAATCCGACGGGCAAAAAGGCGATGAAAGAGGCGCTCCTTGCCGGCGATTACGCTTATGCGGCGCGTCAGGCAGTCGAACAGGCGGAGGCGGGCGCGGACATACTTGACGTAAACGCGGGACTGCCGGGAACGGACGAGACAAAGACGCTTTCCGAGCTTATAAGGCGGGTAACGCGCGTCACCGATCTTCCCCTTCAGATAGACACTTCGGACGTCGGCGCGCTCTCCCGCGCACTGCGCATATACCCCGGAAAGGCGATAATCAATTCGGTCAACGGCGAAGAAAAGTCGCTTTCTAACGTGCTCCCGCTTGCCGCAAAGTACGGCGCGGCTGTGGTCGGACTGACCGTGGACGAGCGCGGCGTACCATCCACTACGGAGGAGCGCATAAAAATAGCCGAGCGCATAATAGAGCGCGCGGCATCGTTCGGCATACCCGAATGCGACATATATATAGACTGTCTGACCCTTACCGCGGGCGCGGAACAGCGACAGGCACTGCGCACGCTGGACGCGATACGCATCATAAAGAGCAGATACGACGTGCGCACGGTGCTGGGAGTGAGCAACGTGTCATTCGGGCTTCCCGCCCGCCGTCCGCTCAATACCGCATTCCTCACCGCCGCGCTCTGGGCGGGTCTCGACCTTCCCATACTCAACCCCAACCTGCCCGAAAACATGCAGGCGATAGCGGCGTTCAACGTCCTTACCTGCCGCGACGGCGGTTGCGCGGAGTGGACGCGCCGCTATGCGGGCGCGGAGACCGTCGTCACCGAAGTGCGAAAGAGCGCGGCGACGGAGCAGACGGACGGCAAGGACCTTAAAACGCTGATAAGAAAGGGTCTTCCCACGGCGGAAGAGACAAAACGACTGCTTAAAGAGGGCGCAAAGCCGCTGGACATAGTCAGCGGCGAGATAATCCCCGCTCTCAACGCGGTGGGCGCGGACTACGAAGTCGGGCGGGCATTCCTGCCGCAGCTTCTCGCGTCCGCCGACAGCGCGAAGGAGAGCTTCTCCGTCATACGCGCATCCATGCCCGCCGCCTCCGAGAATAAGGGAGTCGTCGTCATGGCGACGGTTTGGGGGGACGTACACGACATAGGCAAGAACATAGCCTGCACGGTGCTGGAAAACTACGGCTATAAAGTGATTGACCTCGGAAAGAACGTCCCGCCGGAGGAAGTCGTCGCCGCCGTGAAAAAGTACGGCGCGTCGCTCTGCGGACTGTCCGCGCTCATGACCACCACCGTTCCCCACATGGAAAAGACCATTACCCTACTGCGCGAAAATTGCCCGAACTGCAAGATAATGGTGGGCGGCGCGGTGCTTACCGAGGACTACGCCAAAAAGATAGGCGCGGACTACTACTGCAAAGACGCGCTTTCGGACGTCCGCATCGCGGAAGAGGTCTACCCCGCCCGTTGATCGTTTACGAAAGGTTCGCGCGAAATGCGTTTCGCATTCGGGCGTGTCGCTCCGACGGTAAAACCGCCGCTTGCCCGAGCACAGCTTCGGATGTCGGCTCGCGCACGACGATAAAACCCGCCCGTGACCAAGAAATATCGGCACGTAACATACGCTTGCGGTATAGCAGTGAGCTAAACGACGTTCGCCCGTTACCAAGAAATATCGGCACATAACATGTGCTTGCGGTATAGCAGTGAGCTAAACGACGTTCGTTCGTGGCCAAGAAATATCGGCACATAACATGTGCTTGCGGGTAAAATCGCCGAAACCGCTTACATATCTGCATATCCGTACCGCGCCGACCGTAAACACGCCCGCGCCATGCAAAAGACAAGATCACCGCATTATATCTGAACGTCGGCGGCGCGGCGGCATACACGGGAACGTCGGCGGCGCGGCGTAAAAGAATAAAAGATATGCGGCGCAAAAATCAAATCGCTCAAAACAATAGCGGGAAAGCTTTTCGGCTCTCCCGCTTCTTTTGCGCTCAATAGCGATCGTTATTTTTCATTATCACCGCTTTGAGGGTCTTGCGACGGTGCGCTTTCGCCGAACGGATCGTCTTGCGACGGTGCGCTCTCGCCGCGCAAGCGTGCGATCTCCGCGAGGAGCTCGGCGTTCTGCGCTTTGAGTTCCGCTATTTCACGGCTTTTTTTACCGAAGAAGAGGAAGGTCTTCTTTTTCTTCACTTCGCCCGTGTCGCCCGCTCCGCCGGCTATCACCTTCACCTTTTTCTTGCGCTTAGGCAGGAAGATGACGAGTACCCGCCATATGATGACTCCGAACACCGATATGTTGATGAGCCACACGACGAGTACCCACCACGCAAAGCCGAGTTCTATGGGCTTGGGCGCGGAAATGGAAGTCTTATATTCGTTGTCGCCGCTCGTATCCGTCATCGCATACCAGTAAGTGTTGCATACCGTGTAAATTATGGCTTTTGCGGACTCGCGGGAAAGATTGACTTCGACCGGATCGTCAAGATCGACGACGCCGTGAGTGTTGGTGTTGGGATACTTCGGATTGAGTTCGAGATTAAGTCCCGCGCGCAGACCGTCGTGCACGTTCATTACGGAATCACTGCCGTCCGAGTAGTCGGTGATTATCGTACCCTTGAAGCCCCATTCGTCGCGGAGTATGCCGTTAATCATAGCCTGATTCGCGCCCGCCCAGTTGGGACCTATCTTGTTGAAGGACACCATGACCGCATTCGCGCCGCCCTCTTTGATGGCTATCTCGAACGGACGGAGATAGTTTTCGCGGAAGTTCTGCTCGGTGAGCCAGACGCGCTTGTCGGTATAGGGGTTGGAGTCGTACAGAGCGAGGTGTTTGAGGTAGCAATGCACACCGTTGGACTTCGCGCCCTTTATGAACGCCGCGGCAAGCTGACCGCTTATTACCGCATCCTCCGAATAGCACTCATAGTTACGTCCCGCGAGGTATTCTCTGTGCAGGTTGACGCAGGGCGCGTATATGCCGTTCACGCCGAAGTTCTGTCCGTCGACGCCGATCACCTGTCCGGCCTGATAGACGAGATACTTGTTCCACGTCTGACCGACGAGGTTTTCCGCGGGAAGCGCCGTGCATTTGAGTCCGGGCGCGTTGGGCGTCATGTTCGTGCGGTTGAATCCGCTCGGTCCGTCGTATTCGATATACTGCGGCTTGCCGACGCTCTCTATCGATGCGGAACCGTATCCGCCGTCCTCGACGACGTCGCGCAGTTCGGATATGCTTATCTGATCGAGAAGTTTATCCCACGTTTCCGACTCCCAGTTTTCGGGATTTCCGAGGTGGAACATAAGCTCGTCGTTGTATTTGAACGCGAAATTCGCCTCGTCCTCTCCGTCGAACTGCTTCTTGGTTATGTGCTCGCCGTTTTCGCCCGTAACGAGACGCAGTCCGCTGTCCACGGGATTTTCGTTCGCGGGCATTTCGGACAGCTCGTAGTCATAGCCGTCGTAGGTGTATTTGAAGTTGTTGATCTCGCTGCCGCTCGGACGCTGAGCCTGCTCGGTCGGAACGGTTCCGCTTATATTCGCGCGGGACAGGTACGTCCAATCCACGGAAAGTGCGGAGCCGTCGAGAGGGCAGTTGCCGTACGCAAGATCCCCCGTAAAGCGGTTTTTCACTCTGCCGCCCGACACGGGATCCTTACGTATACGCTGATCGAGTTCGACGTTGTATTCGAGCACGCCGCCGTCCATATTCTTGAGATTATGAGCGTCCGTCATCAGTTTAAGCTGATAAGTGCCGTGTTCGAGTTCCCAGCCGGTTATAATGTTGTCGTTGGCGTCGTAGCAGTCATAGGACGCAAGTTCGTATGCGGTTATCGAGAACTCCACGACGTCGTAATCGCCGGGCTGGATCTCCTCCGTCTTTTCGAAATCGAGCAGCGCGACGTGCGGCTTTTCTATTCCGCCCTCGGTGTACGGCGCGGTAAGATACAGTTCGACGACGTCCTTGCCGGCCCTTTCGCCGGTGTTTGTAACTCGCACCTGAATATCTATGGTCGAGTCCTTATCTATCGTCTCGCCGTCGGGCACGCTTGCGGAAATTATCTCCCAGTCGAACGTCGTATAGCTCAGTCCGTGACCGAACGGATACTGAACGACGGCGTCGTATCCCGTCTTGCCGAACTTGGACTTTCCGTTATAGTAGCCTTCGACGGCGGCGGTCTCGTACCACTTATAACCGACGTAAATGTCCTCGATGTACACTATGTCGCTCGACTCGCCGTTTACGCGCGTTATCTCGTTGACGTCGGGATCGTACACCACGGTGTCCGCGAGTTTACCAGAGGGGTTCACATCGCCCGAAAGGATCTTGGGAATGGCGGTCGCGCCCGACTGCCCCATATAGCCGACGTTCATTGCCGCGTCTATACTTCCGAACGAAGGATCGTCGAGGAAGCTCATGTCCATTATCGAGCCGGTATTGAATACGACGATGACGTTCTCGAAATTCGCCGTGCACATCTTTATCAGCGATTCCTCTTCGGTGGATATTTCGTTGAACGAACGAGTTTCATCCGTTGCGAGGTCGTGCTTGGGCTGATGATCGTATATCCTGCCGATATACTCGCCGCTGTAACGGGAGAGCACGATCACCGCCGTGTTCGAATATTCCCTGGCGCGCTGTCTGACGTCCTCGGGGAACGCCGTGTCCGTCACGGGCTCTTTGAGTTTGGTGTTGTACCTGTTGTTCCAGTTGGCGTTTTCGCCCCAGTCGGCGTCCTCCGTCGTACACCACTCCTCATAGATGTCTATTATTTCCTGATTATACTCGAATCCGTTCTGAGTAAACGCGTCGAGCAGCGTGACCTTCATGTCCGGATGGACATACGAGCGTCCCGAACCGTTACCCGCGAGCAGGAAGCCCGCGTCGGTCGCGCCCCAGCCGAATATGTTCACCTTTATGGGGCTGCCGTCCGCATTCTTATCGAGCGGAAGTGTGGGCTTGCCGCCCGCGCGCGCCTCGTTTTTCATGAGAACCACGCCCTCGTTGCCGAGTCTGCGCACGAGTTCGTCGCCCGACTTCGCGGCTTCTTCTATCGCCGCCGCGTCGCCGCCCAGCTGCTCGCCGCTGCCGAAGAACGTCGTTATGATGGGCGCGTATGAATACGCTATCGCATCGCCCACGATGAGCGCGATCATGACGATCGCCATAACGACGAGCGCGATTATATGTCCTACTTTAAGTTTTATCCTTGCCATACGTCACTCCTTATGCCTCTGCATTGTAAAGCAGATCGATCGCGTCAAAGTTGGGCGCGCGCATACTGCCGTCCGCGGGATCCTTCTGCTGTGCGATGCACTCGAACACGATGGCGTTGTAGCCTTCTTCAAGCGTCACCGTACCGAGACTTATCTCCTGCCAGTTGAACCATTGGCTGCCGCCCTCGGGAATGTCTTTTTCCGGGATGACGACGTCCGTGAGAGTGAGCTCTTCGCCGCCCACGGTCACTTCGAACACCTCGCCGAAATTAACTTCAAGCGTAGTAGTTATCTTGTCGCCGTTTTTCTTACGAAGCGTCGAGCATGTCGTCACGACGAGTTCGTAATCTCCCGCGACATCGGCGTACACGTTGAACGTCAGTTTATCACCCTTCTTTACGTTCTCCACGCACGCATTTCCCTCGCTGTGCGATTCGTTGGTCTTGATCTTGATACCGTCCGAAACGGGTTCGAGCACCGTATAACTGTCCGTTTCTCCGTGTTCGCCGTTGGCTTCCGCCTGAACGGTTATGCCGTCGAACACATTGATCGTGAACGTATCCGTCTTTTTAACGCCGCCGCTCTCCGCCGTAACGGTGAGAGTAAGCTCGCCCGCCGCGGTAAACGCGGTCTCTCCGCTGACGTATACGTTACTGTCGGCGTCGGTGACGGTGTAATCGGTTATGTTCTCGAAATATCCGCCCTCATACGTCGCCTTTACGGTAAGCCCCGTAAGATCTATCTTCTCGCCCTTGGCAAACACGTTGCGATTAGGCTCGGAGACGATCTCGACGGCGGACAGCTTCCTCTCGGAAACGGTTACGGGTATCTGCTTTTCAAAGCCCTTATGCGTTATCGTGACATAGGTGTCTTCCGTCGTAAGAGCGCGGGAGGGCGTCCAGGTGATGTCGTTTACGGACAGACCCGCCGCCGTGCTTTTGTCCTCATACGTCGCGGTGAACTCTATTCCCGTCGGATCGAACACTTCGCCCTCGGTATATGCCGTCTTCGGATTCGTCGTGATCTCTATACTCGTGCAGGGATTTTCGATGACCTCGGGGAACACTATATCCAGCCTGTCGAAGTTGCCCGCTCTGTAATCGCCGTTGCTGTCTTTGGGCGTTTCCGTGCAGGTCAGTCTGACGACGGTATAGCCCGCGTTGAGATCCACCGTTCCGAGCGTGACGTTTTCCCACATAGCCCACCTGTTGGCGTTACTGCCCGCTTCGGGGAACGGGTTACCGGGCAGTATGACGTCGCCGTCGTATTCATACGGTTCGCCGCCCACGGACATATCGAATATATCCGACAGCACCATGTCGTCCATTTTCTGTCCGTCGTTATTGATAAGCGTGGACGCCGCTACGAGCACGAGCTGCGCTCCCTTCACTTCCGTTGCGGAATATATATGGAACTCCATGTAATCGCCGCTGTAAATGTCGCCGAGATACATGGCCGTGTTGCCTTCCGAACCCGTGCAAGGCAGGTTGCTGTTGACGTTGCCGCCTTTAAGAACGGTATAGCTCTTGTCGGTAGGCGTCTGACCGTCCTTTACGGTATCCTCCACCTGTACGCTGAAACCGTTGATGACCTCTATCGTGAACGTATCCGTCATTTTGGTCTCGCCCGCCGTTATCGTAACGGTAAGCTCTATCGTTCCCGGGGTGTCGAGTATCGTTTCGCCCGAAACGTACTGCTTGCCGTCCGCGTCGGTGACGGTGTAGTTCGTTTCGTTGACTTCCTCGTCGTCCTCGGCGTACTTAGCCATGACGTCCATGCCGCCGAAGTCTATCTTACTGCCGACAGAATAGGTGAGCACGCTGGGCTCCGTCTTGATATACATGCTTTCGAGAGTCTTGGGTTCGACGTCCACCGTTATCACCTTTTCGTATCCCTCGAATATAAGCGTTACGTCCACTTCGCCCCATGTCGTGAACGCGTCTCGCGGAGTCCAGCCGTCGAGATCGCCCGCGGTCAGATCCTCTTCGACATAGCCGTTCTCATAAGTCGCGTTGAAAGTCAGTCCGATCGGAGTGAATTTCTCGCCCGTCTTATATTCCAGCTTGGTAGGCGGCGTAAGGATCTCGATGCCGTTGCAGACGTCGCCCTCGTCGACGACGGGATCCTCTACCCCCCCCCCGGCGATCGGTCCGTTCGGATTGTCCGGCTTCTCTTCGCCGCACGCGGTCAGCGCAGCCGCGCACATTGCGAGCGCGAGTACGAGTGCGAGCACGACAAAAAGCAGCCTTTTCTTCCCTGTTTTCATCACTTTGATTACCTCCTATACTTTTTCTGCCGCGCAAAAAGCGGCATGTTTATCATGCCGCAATTATAGATTTTTATTTTACATTAAAAAAGCCGTAATTCGTTTTCGGTCACCGCAAATTCGTAATCCGCAAAAACCCTGAACGCTTTTTACTCCTTTTCTTCCGTTTTCGGGATTATGATATTGAGGTTGAACACGTTCTTATCCGTACGGATGGACATGCTGCCGCCGTACTTTTCGCAGGTAGCCTGAACGCTTTTCATTCCGAAACCGTGCATGCTCTCGTCCGACTTTGTCGTACGAGGCAGACCGCTCTCAAAAGACAGTTCCCCGTCGTACCTGTTGTATATGTTGATGACGATAAACCCGCTCTTCTCGCTCACCGAAAGGCTGATGGTGCGCTTGTCCTCGTCGAGAACGGACACCGCCTCTATCGCGTTGTCTATTATGTTTCCGAAAAGGGCGTAAAGGTCGGACGATCGCATGAAACTCAGTTTTTTACCGTCCGCCATACAGCAAAGTCTTATCTTTTTACGGTTGCACAGCCTGCTCTTTTCGGTCACGATTATGTCCAGTGCCTCGTTGCCCGTCCTTACGGACGCATCGAAATCGGTGACTATATCCTCTATCTCACGAACGAGCCCTTCGTCCGCGATACTGCCGTCAGCGCGGCGCAACTGATGTTTGAGGTCGTGACACTTGCGGTTTATAAGGTCTATGCTGTCCTTTGTGATCGCGTACTGCTCTTTTTTCTCGTTCCACATCTTCTCCACGGTAATGAGATCGCTTTGCAGCTTGTCACCGCGTATTATGCCGAGAAGAAGCAGTATCGCAAACAGACAGCAAGCTATATTGTACGCATCGAGCAGGACGGCATAAAACACGTCGAGATTGCGCGAACTGTACTGCATTATCACCGCGCTTATGACCACGTCGAAGAACAGTATCATGACCGCGAGCCAAAACATCTTCATATTGCCGGGCTGAAAGTTACTGCCGTCGCCAAGACGCTTTTTTACGATAAGATATCCGAAAAAGTATATCATGCCGTAAATGTAAGCATACATCATGATGGTGAAAGGATTGCCCGCGACGTACGTCATGCCGCTGTATCCGTAAAGCAGTATCGCAAACGCGCTGTTTCCGTAAGGGTCGTACGGGTTGTCCATTCGGTACGCGCCCGTAAGCGTCATTACCGCGTCGTTGAGCTGATAGGCTATGTGCTGCATGGTATACGCGAGCACGGCGCAAAGCAGTATCTTGCTCATGCGCTCGTCGAAACACAGTTTAAGCGCGCCGAGCGTCGCCGCAAAAATGGTGAGGAACATCAGCGACATCCACGCCGCGCCGTCGCTTACCACGGGAACGGCGAACGCCGCACCGAGACATATCGCAATCGCGCCCGCAACGCGTAGCACGAAATTCTTTCGGCGATGCAACCGATAGCTCGTGAGCAACTCCGCGAGTATCAGCTCCCCCGTAAAGACCAGCCGATACCAGAACAGCGTACTCGATACGTCGTACATGTCAGACGCGTCCTCCGAGGTAGTCCGCGAGGTCGCTCATAAAACTCTTGCGGCGCGCGCGGCTTATGGAAAGTCTGTCCCCGCCCACGGTCACCATTCCGTCGGATGCGCCCGTGACATATTTGAGATTTACCAGATAGCAACTGTTCGCACGTGAAAAATCCCTGCCTTCCAGCCGCTTTTCTATCTCTTTGAGCGATCCTGTCACCTTTATCGCGCCCTCGTTGGTATAGAACGTCAGCATGTGATCGGTCACTTCCACATAACGTATGTCGGGCACGCATATGACGACGGGTCCGTTCTTTCCGCGGACTAAAAACCTGTCCTCCCCCTTTCCTTCCAGTTTTTTCTCCGCGCGTTCGAGTTTGAGTTTGAGGTTATCGTAGCGCACGGGCTTGACCATAAAATCCATTGCCGACACTTCATAGCCTTCCACGGCATACTGCGCCATATTCGTCACGAATACGAGTATCACTTCGGGATCCACTTCGCGCAGCTTTT
>ERZ1643249.5242-NODE-5242-length-10471-cov-4.682508_pt1 | contig 10471 bp, 9 predicted proteins | sample MGYA00579263_ERZ1643249 | MGnify/ENA primary metagenome ERZ1643249 (study PRJEB29033, sample SAMEA4952264) | chicken gut metagenome | biome: Broiler Chicken; feature: Gastrointestinal Tract; material: Caecum | place: Ireland | collected 2018 | study: Broiler...
GGATCCTCCCCGGGTACGCGTATCGCCCTGCGATCCGCACCCGCTGCACGCTCGCATTTTGTCTTTTCTCCTTCGGATATAGAGTTGCCATTACGTCTGCTCCGTGCTATAATCGGTAAAGATCGGAGGTCGTTATGTCGATAGAAAAAGTAAGAAATTATTTATCGGGATTCGGAGCGGACGGACGCATACTCGAATTTCCCGTTTCGAGCGCAACGGTGGAACTCGCCGCAAAGGCGCTGGGGTGTCAGCCGTGCCGAATTGCAAAGACCCTGTCTTTCAAGGTCGGCGACCGGGTCGTGCTGATAGTCTGCGCGGGAGACGTAAAGATCGACAACCGCAAATACAAGGACTTTTTCCATACAAAAGCGGCTATGCTTGCGCGCGAAGAAACGGAAGCCCTGACGGGACACGCCGCGGGAGGCATATGTCCGTTTGCCGTCAACGACGGAGTAAAGATATACCTCGACGTATCTCTGAAACGCTTCTCCACAATTTTCCCCGCGTGCGGCAGCCCCAACAGCGCGATCGAGCTGACTTTGCCCGAACTGGAACGGTTTTCGGGTTCTTCCGACTGGATCGACGTGTCCAAGCCGTACGAAACGGCTTGAACCTCTCAGCATAAATCAACGCATAAATAAACCGAACGGCGGGATCTCCCGCCGTTTTTCTTTCAAAGATTTTTCAAAAATTCGTCGGCTTCCGCTCTGGATCGAAATTCCACGACCCGTCTGCCGTCGCCGTATTTTGTCAGCAGTTCGCGTATTTTCGGCATTTGGTCGCGCGGAAAATCGACTATCCACTGCTCGAATTCGGGATCCGATCCGGTCTCCGTCCAAGGCATATCTTCGCGTCTGACACCTACTCGCGCTTTCACTCCCTGCAAGCATTCGTTCACCGGGATATTCAGCAAAAATACGGTATCGCACCTTCTTAGCCTCTCTTCCAGCGTACGTATGTAATTGCCGTCTACGATCCACTCCTCTGATTTCAATATCTCCGACAATGCGCAGTCGAATTCTTCCTGCGTGAAATGGCTCTTATCGGGTTTGTGCCATAACATATCGAGGTAATACAGCGGCAGACCCGTTTTCGCTCTCAACCCGCGCGAAAACGTACTCTTTCCCGCACCGGGACAGCCTATGACCAAGACCTTTTTCACGATCGGAACGCTTCTGTCAACGGACAGCGGACGACGCGCCGAGATACTCCGCCGCGGCAAGCGCCGCGACCGCTCCGTCTGCGGCGGCGGTGACGAGCTGACGGATCTTTTTGGTGCGGCAATCCCCCGCGACGAATATTCCTTCCGCGGCAACGCAATCTTCTCCCGCTTTTATGTATCCTGCGGGATCGCGCTCCACCAGTCCGTCGAAAAGCGCCGTCGTCGGAGTCTGTCCCACCGCTACGAAAAGACCTTCCGTTTTCAGTTCTCTTACCGATCCGTCTTTTACGTTTTCCACGACGACGGACGACAGCTTGTCTTCGCCCTTTATCTCCCTGATCACGCAATCGGTCAGAAATTCCACGTTGCCCGCCGCGCGGAGTTTATCTATATCCGCCTGCTGCGCTCTGAACGTTGCGCGGCGGTGTATCAGATAGACCTTGGAACACAGCCGCGAGAGTTCTTCCGCGTCTGCCGCGGCGGTGTTGCCGCCTCCCACTACCGCGACTTCTCTGCCTCTGTAAAGCGCTCCGTCACAGGTGGCGCAGTACGATATACCCCTGCCCGTGAGCCGCTTTTCGCCTTCGACGCCCAATTCGCGATTTTTGGCGCCCGTGGCGATTATAAGCGCTTTTGCAAAATACTGTTCCTTTGCCGTTTCAAGTTCGAAGCCTCCGCTTATCCTCTTCACCGAAAGCACTTCGCGCGCGACATACTGCGCGCCCGCCTCTTTCGCCTGTCTGAGCAAAGCCGTAGAGTAATCGAATCCGCTGATCCTGCCCGTGGCGGGATAGTTCTCCACCTCGCCGGTATTTACTATCTGTCCTCCCGGCATATATCCCTCGAACATCGACACTCTAAAACCCGCTCTTACGGCGTAGATCGCCGCGGTCATACCCGCGGTTCCGGCACCGACGACCGCTATGTCCGTCTCTTTCACTTTACACCTCTCATATGTTTTTTCTGATAAGATCGGCAAGATCTCCCCTGCCTATGAACCCCACGGCTCCGCCGAGGACTTTTCCCTCGCGGAAAATTTTGACCGCGGGCGCGCGCTGTACGCCCAGTTCCCCCGCCTGTTCGGGATATCTCCCTATATCGAGAGTACACACTTCCGCCGTCGGCGAAAACGTTTCGGCAGTCTCGTCGATCAACCTTGCGATCCCCGCGCTGTGCGCGCTTTCGCCGTCCACGAAAAACACCACGGACGTCTTGTGTGCGTCCACCGCGCCGAGATACGAATCCTTGTCGAGGATCTTCAATGCCATAAGCCCTCCTTTCGGATACGGCTTATTTGCACCTCTCGTCCAGATAGGACGCCTCTATATCGGCAATGTGCGTAAGCACCGCGAGAGGATATTTCTCGAAAGCGGAGCTTATACTGTAATCCCCGCCTTTGACCCGCGAGTCGAATCCTCCCATATGCCAGTTGATCGCCAAAGCCTCTTCTCGGGTAAGCCGTAAAAATCCGTTGATTATGTATACGGACTTCTCGCCGTGTCCGTAGGGCAGTTCTTCGTCTATGGTGTAATACGGCACTCGGATCCATTCTCCGTCCTCTTTTTTGTTGCGGAAATCGACCTTGTAAAAATTCGCCTTGCACACGTCGTGCAAAAGACCGCATATGACCACGCTCTCGTCCGTGATACGCATGATCGACTCCTTTTCCGGATGGAGCTTTTTCTCGCCGTCAACGAGCATTTTGAGCCTGCGGGCGACGTTCAGACTATGCTCGCACAGGCCGCCCTCGAACGCGTTGTGGAATTTAGAGCTCGCGGGAGCCGAGAAAAAATCGCTCTTTTCGGACAGCCACTCCAACAGTTTGTCTGCGCCTTCGCGCTTTATATTCGTTTCGTACAACAGCACGAACTGCTTTTTCGCATCGTCGGACATATTGACCTCGCTCGTCTTTTTTTACATTATAATATCGCGAAGACGGGATTGTCAACCTCCGCCGCGCCGCGCCGCAGAGCCGCGGAGGATGCCGATGCGAAGTCATACGGACACGGAATAGGACTCTTCGTCGACGTTGCTGCCCAAAGCGGAAAGCTTGTTGCACACCTCTATCGCGTCGGAGTCCGCGCCGCAATACATTTTGAGATATCTGTCGCACGCCGCGACCGACTTGACCGCGCCGTCCCTGACCTGTTCGAGGATGTTGCCGTCCGAACCTCTCCTCTTGCATCTCCACTTGACGACCTTGACCGCGCAGTAGACGCTGCACTTGCACACGTTTTTGGGGTCCGCTCCCCTGGCTCTCAGGTTTGCGCTCGTTTCTTTGGCGAACTCCTGATACCTCCTTGCGCTGGCCTCTACGAAATCGTAGACCTCTTTCGCCTTGCAGTACGGCAGCATCTGCCCCAGCGCGATTATCCCCATCTGCGCGCCTTTGTAACAGTGATTGAGCAATTTTACGCTTTGATCTTCCATAATACCTCCATGGGCTTTTGAGGTATTATTGCCTTTATCTCCGGTTTAATGCAAAAGCCGCCCCGAAGGGCGGCAAGGCAGCGCTCTCCGCTCAGAGAGCCGACACCGGTATCATGGTCAGATTGCCCGAAAAGTCGAGCACAATCACTCCGTCCCCGCAGACGGCGGGCATACTCAACACGGGCGAGCCGACGTCGAACCTGCCGACAAGCGAACCTTCTTTGCTTATAGCGTATACGAAGCCGTCCGACGCGCCGAAGCACAGGTTGCCGCCGACTTCCACGATACTGCTCTCGACGTCTTTCGCTCCCGGCGCGACATACGGCGAATTGGCGATCAACGCTCCGCCTATATCGTCGAACGTCCAGACCTCTTCGAAAGTATCCTCGTCGATCGCGATGACGCCGCTGTTTGCCGTCGCAAAATATATCCTTCCGTCGGATACGTAAGGGCGCGTCGCCGTATCGAAATTGACGCCTTCGAACACTGCCCTGCGCAGCACCTTTCCGCTCTCTCTGTCCAGTTCCATGACGGCGTCTATCGCCGCCACGTACAATCTTCCTCCGCTTATCACCGGCGTTGCGGTGCGGTTGCGCAGATTGTCGCTGTCGATATCCCATTCGCGCCTGCCGGTGTTTTTGTCGTAAGCGATGAGTTCGTCCCAATGGGATCCCACCAAAAGTCTGTTTTCGTCGATGATCATTCTTCCGGGAGCGCTGTTCGCGCGGTCGTTTTCGGTCTCCCATACGAGAGATCCGTCCGACAGCGCCAGGCAAACCGACTTCTGCGCGCCGCCGCAATATACTTTGTCCCCATCGACGAGTACGTTGAGCGCGGTGTTCCTCGCCGCGGACAATCCCGTATCCTTTTCCCAAAGCTTTTCGCCGCTGTCGGCGTCTATGCAGTACACTCTGCCCGTCACGTCCTGCGCGAGCAGCCTGCCGCCGCTCAAAGCCATGGAATTGCGCACCGAATTCGCCGTATCGTACTTCCACTCCACGCTGCCGTCGGACGCGTTTACCTTGTATATCCCGCATGTCTTGGGCCAGCCGTCGTCTACGGTCGCGGCATAGACGTATCCGTCGGATACGATCGGCTCGGCGAAACCTCCCCTGCCGTCCAAAGCCGTACTCCACGTACTTCCTTCCTCGGGCGACCCCTCGTCGAATTCGTAGTAATACAGTTTCGACGACGTCAGCTCTCCTCCCTCTATGAACACGCCGCGCACCGATGCCTCGGTCGAATCTATATTACCCGAATCGGGCTTTCCCGTGCAGATATTGAACACGCCGTTCGTTTCGTACATATAGTTGTAGTGCCAGTGCCCGAATATCCAGGCGATCAATCCGTGTTCTTTGAGATCGAGTTCGCCTCCTATGCCGTATTTCAACACGAAACCGTCCTCGTCGTGACAGTAGTTGTGATTGAACATCACTATTTTTTTATCGGGATCGGTATTGGCGACGTCGTTGGCGACCCATTTCCACACGTTGTTGTAACCGTATCTGGCACGGTGATCGACTCCGCTCACCATGGGCGTTACGATATAATGAACGTCTCCCACTTCGAAAGAATAACATACCGGACCGTAAATGCTCTCGAAATAAGCCTCGCCGTAGCCGCCCCAATCGATATAGTCGTGATTTCCGATCGCGTAGCGCACGGGTACTTCCATGTTGTCGGTATTCATACCCTCGATATGCGTCCGCAGACCGTCCTCGTAACATATATCGCCCGTATGGATTATGAAAGCGGGCTGCTGACTGTCGACCGCGTCCTTCACGTTGTCTATCCACGCGCCCACGCCGCCGGCGCCGACCTCGCTGTCCGCAACTTGCAAAAAGCTGTGATCGGTCATATCGGTATCCAGTTTTTCCAATGTGAAATCGTAATTTTCGGAATCCTTGTCCCGATAGTAATCTTCCGTCCAATAGCCCGACGGTATGGTCACCGTGACGAATCTGTCCTTGAGCCATCCGTCCAATGCGTAATATCCGTTTTCGTCCGTCTTGACTACGTCCCTGCCGTTCGTGACGGACACTCCGGCTATCGGCTCGCCCGTCGCGGCGTCGCGCACATAGCCCGTGTACTTGTCGTTGTTCACGCCGAACCATATTCCGGCGATCGCGCCTCCGATCGCCGCCAATGCAACGACGACGATGAGAACGACGGATACGATCTTCTTTCGCTTAGCTGTCATGATCTTCCCTCGGTCGTATATCGCAACCGCTTAATTATAACGCACGAAAACTTTGACTGTCAATACCCCGGCTCCCGCGCGGCATAAACTCCGATATTATGTATCGTTCGATATCTTTTATCTTCGATCCGTTATCGGAGAAAATACGGACTTTCCTTCCTCTCCCACGCGTCTAGTCGAAAACGCCCCGAACCTTTCCCGCCTGATCCGTCGCGTCTTTTTCCTCTGCTTCCGACAAAAAAACATCCGCCCCTTGCGGAGCGGATATCCGATATCCTTTATACCGTTCAGCGGGTGAATCTGAACGCCTTGAAGCCCGGCCAGACAGCGCCCTTGCCGAGGTTCTCCTCGATTCGGAGCAACTGGTTGTACTTCGCGACGCGTTCGCTTCTGCTCGGCGCGCCCGTCTTGATCTGGCAGGTGTTGAGCGCGACCGCAAGATCGGCGATCGTGGTATCCTCGGTCTCGCCCGAACGGTGAGACGCGATCGCGGTGTAACCCGCTTCGTGAGCCATCTTGATAGCTTCGAGAGTTTCGGATACGGAACCGATCTGGTTGAGTTTGATCAGAATGGAGTTGCCGCAGCCGAGTTCGATACCCTTCTTGAGGCGCTCGGTGTTGGTGACGAACAGGTCGTCGCCGACGAGCTGGACCTTGCCGCCGAGTTTGGCGGTCATCATCTTCCAGCCTTCCCAATCCTCTTCGTCGAGTCCGTCCTCGATCGAATAGATGGGGTACTTGGAAATAAGGTTCTCCCAGTGAGCTACGAGCTCTTCGGAAGTGAACTTCTTACCGCACTTGGGCAGGACGTAATGACCCTTGCCGTTTTCCTTGTCCTTCCATTCGCTGGAAGCCGCGTCCATCGCGAGCACGAAATCCTTGCCCGGCTCGTAGCCCGCCTTCTTGACTGCCTCGAGAATGTACTGGATCGCCTCTTCGTCGCTGGCGAGGTCGGGCGCAAAACCGCCTTCGTCGCCGACCGAAGTCGCAAGACCCTTGGATTTGAGCAGAGCCGCGAGAGCGTGGAACACTTCGGTGCACCAACGCAGACCTTCCGCAAAGCTCTCCGCGCCGACCGGCATGATCATGAATTCCTGTACGTCAACGGTGTTTGCCGCATGAGCGCCGCCGTTGAGGATGTTCATCATCGGAACGGGAAGTCTGTTGCCGGAAACGCCGCCGAGGAAACGGTAGAGGGGTATGCCCAGTTTGTTGGCAGCCGCCTTGCAGCTGGCGATGGAAACCGCGAGGATCGCGTTCGCGCCCAGCTTGGATTTATCCTTGGTGCCGTCCGCCGCGATCATTGCCTTGTCGATCGCATAGATGTCGGAAGCGTCCATGCCGCAGATGGCGTCGTTGATGACGGTATTGATGTTGTTGACGGCCTTGGAAACGCCCTTGCCGCCGAAACGCTTTTTGTCGCCGTCGCGAAGTTCGAGCGCTTCGAATTCGCCGGTGGAAGCTCCGCTGGGAGCCGCGCCTCTGCCTACGGTGCCGTCCTCAAGAACGACCTCAGCCTCGACGGTGGGATTGCCGCGAGAGTCGATGATCTCTCTGCCGATAACTTTGACGATTTTCATGTTTGTATCCTCACAATTTTATTTTCTTTTACTGTCTGCGGAATACCGCTTGCCTGCCGTCGGAAACGCGTTCCCGACAGCCCTTTTTGCTCGGTCATATTGTACAAAATCTCCCCCGGATTGTCAAATAATTTGCAATATGTTTTCGCGCGCACGCACTCGGGAGCGCACGTCGGCACAAAATGCGGTCAATCGGTTGCCAAAACCTCCCGAATGTGGTAATATTGCAAATGCCCCCTTTCGGGGACAAAATATCGGTATGCGGAGATGGCTGAGCTGGCCTAAGGCGCACGATTGGAAATCGTGTGTACGGGGAACCGTACCGAGGGTTCGAATCCCTCTCTCCGCGCCAACGCTTCGAGCTTCGGCTTAAAGCGACCCAAAAACAGGGAGTCCGGCGTGATCGCCGCTCCCTTTTTTCTTGTTTCGCCCTTTGCCTCCCTCTCCGCTCCGCTTTACAGTATCGGGCAACGAAATCGTGACGCTCCGTTTCTCTCCGCTATTCCGTCCTCGCATCGCTCGTCCTTCCGAATCCCTCTCTCCGCTTCTCTTCGCGACAACGTAAATACGTTAACTTTCGTGCATTTCGATATGGAATTTTCCTTTATGCCTCCACGCTTACCATTCTCTCAATATCATATTCAATGTTCTTTTCAATTTGTTTTTTACAATAAAAAAAGCAAACTTTTGGCAACTCGATGCATGGCTCTACAGTAGCTATCATTTTAAATGGTGTATACCATATCACGTAATCTATTTCGGTTTCCATAAAAGCACTCAAAAAAGCTTTATCTCGCCAATATAAGTGATGTTCCCCTAGGACTATTTCTCCTGGCTTCGGTGTTTTGGCTGTCTTATCCTTAGCTAAAAAATATGCACTCGACTCATCGAAAACATAGAATAAAACTTTATATCCAGGATGATTTTGCTTATATTTTGCTATTTTTTTTCTGTGTTTTTCGATAACTCTTTTGAAATTTTCTAAATAAAAATTATAGTTATGATCTTCTTCGCTTGGCAATCCTGTATTGGCTACAATAAATATATCTGATGAAATATACCCGCGCTCATCACTCACGCAACCTCTTATATTGTTTTCAAGCTCACGTTCTCTCTCATACGTAGGATTTCGATATTTACCGTTTTTCTTGTATCCATGATCGTCAACTCTCATAACTTCAAGCATTAACTTATACTTGTCGCTATAAAAATCAGGCGGCAGGGCATTTTTTGCAGAACTATTTATCCAATGAGTTTTCCATTTTTGCTGATTGTGAATTTTAGAAAACACTTTTCTGTCCTTGATTCTGTTAGGCAACAATAGTGTTTGACAATACGGAACGTATTGTAACATCTCTACTAAATTTTCTTCTTTCTCAAAATAAGTCATCTTTAATTTTTATTTTAGTCTAAGTTTTTAAACAAAGCAATATTTAAATCATAATTTTTCATATTTATTATCAACAATTATAGCTGCTTGCAAAAAATATTTCTTTGTACAGAGATAACAACTTCCATGGTGTGAACAAAGCAGCACCCGCAGCCTTAGGGCTCTGTGCCTTTAGGTCTTTTCTACTCCTTTCTGCCGCGCTTGTCTTGCAGGCGAAAGTGCGGTATAATGATTAAAAACTCTGTCCGATACTGACTGTAAGGAGCAAAAATGAAAAATCCCCCCGATTCGATACGGGTACGAGGCGCGAAAGTACACAACCTGAAAAATCTGAACGTAGACATTCCTCTGAACGAGATCGTCGGTATTGCCGGCGTTTCCGGTTCGGGCAAATCTTCGCTTGCGCTCGGCGTTCTCTATGCCGAGGGATCGAGAAGATATCTCGAAGCCCTTTCCACCTATACGCGCAGACGAATGACGCAGGCGGCGAAAGCCGACGTGGACGAGATCCTGCACGTACCCGCCGCGCTCGCTCTGCACCAACGCCCTTCCGTCCCGGGAATACGCAGCACTTTCGGCACGGGCACGGAACTGCTGAACAGCCTGAGGCTGATGTTTTCGCGGCTGGCACGTCATATATGCCCCAACGGTCATTATGCAGAGCCTTCTCTCTCCGTCGCCGCAGGCAAGCCTTTGATCTGCCCCGTATGCGGAGAATCATTTTACGCGCCTTCGGCGGAAGAGCTCTCCTTCAACAGTCAGGGAGCGTGTCCGACTTGCGGAGGAACGGGGATCGTGCGGACCGTAGATAAAAGCACGTTGGTCCCCGACGAAAGCCTGACGATAGATCAAGGCGCGGTCGCGCCGTGGAATTCGCTGATGTGGTCGCTCATGACGGACGTATGCCGCGCGATGGGCGTACGCACGGACGTCCCTTTCCGCGAGCTCTCCCCCAAAGAGAAGGATGTCGTATTCAACGGGCCCGCCGAGAAAAAACACATTTTTTACCGAGCCAAAAATTCGGAAGTCGCCACCGAGCTGGACTTCACTTATTACAATGCGGTCTACACGGTGGAAAACGCCTTGTCCAAAGTAAAGGACGAAAGCGGTATGAAGCGCGTGGAAAAATTTTTGAAACAGGACGCGTGTCCGGATTGCGGAGGATCAAGGCTCAACGCAAAAGCGCGAGCGCCGAAACTGCGGGGGCTGTCTTTGGACGAAGTGTGCAAAATGTCCTTGACCGAGCTGATAGAATGGGTAAAAGGCGTGCCCTCTTCCATCCCGACGGAGATGCGCCCCATGGCGGAAAGCATATGCGACTCTCTGTTATCCTCGGCAAAGCGCCTTATCGATCTGGGATTGGGATATATCTCTCTCGATCGGGCGTCGTCTACTCTGTCCACAGGGGAGCGTCAGCGTATGCAGCTTGCCAGAGCCGTCCGAAACCGCACTACGGGAGTGCTGTACGTGTTGGACGAACCCTCGATCGGTTTGCATCCCTCCAATATCGAAGGTCTGACGGAGGTAATGCGCGATCTGGTCGCCGACGGCAATTCGGTCATCCTCGTCGACCACGACACCCAGGTCCTCGCGAAGGCCGACTGGCTGATCGAGATGGGGCCTGGCGCCGGGGCGGACGGCGGGGAGGTGATCGCCGAGGGAACGGTGGCCGACCTCGCCGCCAATCCCGCCTCCAAAATCGGGCCGTT
>ERZ1643249.5243-NODE-5243-length-10468-cov-7.670028_pt1 | contig 10468 bp, 9 predicted proteins | sample MGYA00579263_ERZ1643249 | MGnify/ENA primary metagenome ERZ1643249 (study PRJEB29033, sample SAMEA4952264) | chicken gut metagenome | biome: Broiler Chicken; feature: Gastrointestinal Tract; material: Caecum | place: Ireland | collected 2018 | study: Broiler...
GGCGTGAACGCCCGCCCTACATTGTGGCCGGGAACGGGCAGCGACGGATAAGCGGTAGTTTGCCGCGAGGTTTGGCGGCGGGCCGATGCAAAGCATCGGCCCCTACGCAGGTATGTGCGGGAGGGCCTGCCCGGTTTTGCGTTGTACATAACAGGGTGTTTTTGGGGGTGGGAAGCGGCCGGGATGGGGAAATTTGGAATTTGTTAAAACGTAAAAAATATGGCATTATTTTTGGTGATTATCCCAACTTGAAAGTGGAGGAAAATGCATATATAATAAATTCAATTAATAAATAAAACGTGCTTTTACGGCCGCTCCGGCGGCGGGCGGACCTGCAGTTTCAGGGGCGGTGCCGGGCGCGCGTTTTGTTTATTGTATGAGGCAGAGAGAACCGAAAAACAATCAGACATTTTAGGAGGTACGAACATGAAAAAGCTAACCAAACGTGCTGCGCGGCTGGCCAGTATTGGATTGTGCGCGGCGATGCTGCTGACCGCCTGCGGCGGCAACACCAACTCCGGGTCCGGCGCTACGTCTGGCGCGACGGGCGAGACGAGCACCTCGACGGACAACGGTTCCGGCACCAGCACGGTGTCGGCTCCCACCGGCGGCGGCGACGGCGTGCTGGATGTGGGATATTCCCAGACGCCGGACAGCCTGACCCCCTTCCGCCCCGAAACCAACCGCGACGCGCCTTACATGAACCTGATGTGCGAGAGCCTGGCTGTGTTTGACTCCAACAAGGAGCTGCAGCCCTGGATCGCCACCGACTGGTCCACCGAGGACAACGGCTTTACCTATACCATCAACATCAACGAGGGCGTCACCGACAGCGCCGGCAACGCCATCACCGCCGCGGACATTGTGTGGTACATCTCCACCGCCAAGGAACTGGGCCTGAAGCCGGTGTTCGCCAAGGTGGAAAGCGTTACCCAGACCGGCGATTACAGCTTTGAGATGAAGCTGACCTCCAACATCGTGGGCACCTTTGAGAAACTGATGACCGACAGCTACGCCATCAGCCAGACCGCCTACGAGAACAGCGCGGACAGCTTTGGCAGCGAGCTGGTCAGCACTTCGCCTTATGAAGTGACCGAGTTCACCGCCAACTCGATCCTGACTTTGAGCCTGCGGGATGACTACTGGCAGGATGTGAACAACCTGCCGGAGTGTGTCCGCCCGGTGGTCGAGACCATCAGCTTCCACTCCATCCCCGAATCTGCCCAGATGGGCATTGCGCTGGAGACCGGCGTCATCGACGTTGCCATGAAGGTGGATGCTTCCACCGGCGCCCAGTATGTGGGCAGCGAGTACTACACGGTCGAGCTGACCGACGGCAACCAGGGCTGGCAGCTGTTCTTCTCCGGCGCTGACAACAGCCCCTGCGCCAATGACGTCAACCTGCGGCAGGCCATCTGCTACGCCATCGACGTGGACGGCCTAGTCACCGGCCTGACCGCCGGCTACGGCACCGTCATGCATGACGCGCATTCCCCTATCATGATCGGCTACAATCCCGAATGGGAGAACGAGGAATACTATCCCTACGATGTGGAGAAAGCCCAGGAACTGCTGGCCGCCTCTGACTACAACGGTGAGGAGCTGAGCATCCTGGTCTCTAGTGCCACCTTCAGCCAGCGCCTGGCCCAGATGATCCAGAACTATCTGGTGCAGGTGGGCATCAATGTGACGCTGAATGTGGTCGAGCCTGCCCTGTATACTGCCACCCGTCTGGACGGCACCCAGTACGATATGGTCATCAACACCATTGGCGGCGTCTACCTGGCCGACGCCTGGTCCATCCGCTATGACCCGGCCGCCTACGAGACCGGCGACGCCACCAGCCGCCACGACTATGACCTGGCTGAGCTGCTGTACGCCACCTGGACGCCCGACGGCTATACCCAGGAGAATATCGACGCTGTGCACGAGTATCTGCGCGATACCGCCATTGTTTACGGCACTGTCAACCCGCAGAACATGACCATCTGGCGCAATGACCTCGACCTGCAGAACGAGGTCAAGGAAATTGCCGGCTACATGGCTCCGGCCGCTTCCACCTTCGGCAACCTGTGACCCATTGAGCCATTGACCGAAACTTTGTTTTCCGGTTGTTCCAGCGAGCAGCCACCGACGGCGCCCGCTTGCAGGCGGGCCCCAGTAAAATTGGGGCCCGCTTTGTTTGGGACAGCGGCATGGGAGGAAACAGAATGGGAAAATACATTGTAAAACGTCTTTTGTGGATGATCCCCATCGTGCTGGGCGTGGCGGTGTTGGTGTTTACGCTGATGCTGTTCTGCCCCGGCAACCCGGCCGAGATCATCCTGGGCGGCACCGCCACCCAGGCCGAGGTCGACGCACTGACCGAGGAACTGGGCCTGAACGACCCCTATCTGGTGCGGCTGGGCACCTACCTGAGCGATGTGTTCCTGCACGGCGACCTGGGCGAGAGCTGGCAGACCAGCGTGAGCATCATGGACTCGATCATGGAGCGTCTGCCCCGCACCATGATGCTGACCATCGTTACATTGCTGATCGCCTATGGTCTTGGTGTGCCGCTGGGCATCGTTGCGGCCACCCACCAGAACCGCTGGCAGGACACCGGGTCCATGCTGGTGGCGCTGGTCGGCCTGGCCATCCCCAACTTCTGGCTGGCTTTGATGCTGGTGCTGGTGTTCTCGGTCAACCTGGGGTGGCTGCCTTCCATGGGAATTGAGGACGGCATCTTCTCGTACATTCTGCCGGCGATCTCCGGCTGTATGACGGCCTTTGCCACCTGTGCCCGGCAGACCCGCTCCAGCATGCTGGAGGTCATCCGCTCCGACTACATCACCACCGCCCGCTCCAAGGGCGTGCCGGAGCGGCAGGTCATTGTGAAGCACGCGCTGAAAAATGCGCTGATCCCCATCATCACGATGTTCGGCACCAGCTTTGGCACGCTGCTGGGCGGCATGATGATCATTGAGACGGTGTTCTCTATCCCCGGCATGGGCACCTACATCATCACCGCCGTCAACAACCGCGATTACCCCGTGGTGCAGGGCGGGACCATCTTCCTGGCCATCACCTTCAGCCTGTGCATGCTGGCGGTCGACCTGCTGTACGCGGCGGTGGACCCGCGCATCAAGGCGCAGTATGCCTCGCCCAAGAAGGCAAAGAAAGAAAAAGCAGAAGGAAAGGAGGCCGCCGCAAATGCCTGAAGCCACTGCAACTGCAAGGCCGAAAGTCAAGGCCAAGAAGAACAGCGAATTCCTGCGGGTGATGCGGCAGCTGGCCAAAAACAAGGCGGCTGTGATCGGCCTGATCATCTTTGTGATCGAGGTCATCGTGGCCATCCTGGCCCCGGTCATTGCGCCGTATGATTACACCGCGATGGATATGATGAACTGCTTTGCCACGCCCTCGCTGGCGCATCCCTTCGGCTGTGACGATATGGGCCGCGATATCTTCAGCCGTGTGCTGATCGGCGCGCGGTACTCCATCTCCAGCGGCGTGCTGGCCACCGGCCTGGCGCTGGTGATCGGCATGGCCATCGGTGCGGTGGCCGGCTTCTTCGGCGGCTGGGTGGACAACATCGTCATGCGCCTGCTGGACATCATCCAGGCCATCCCCGGCATGGTGATGATGATCGTTATCTCGGCGGTGCTGGGCCCCGGCTTTGTCAACACCATCATTGCCATGGCCTTTGGCTCCATCCCCGGCATGGCCCGCATGCTGCGCGCCCAGATGCTGAAGGTGCGCGAGAACGAGTATATCGAAGCGGCCACCTCCATCAACTGCAGCCGCATGCGCATTGTGATGAGCCACCTGCTGCCCAACTGCCTGTCCCCCATGATCGTGCAGGCCACCATGGGCGTGGCCCAGACCATCACGCTGTGCGCCGGCCTGAGCTTTATCGGCCTGGGCGTGCAGCCGCCCACGCCGGAATGGGGCGCCATGCTGGCGGCTGCCCGGCAGTTTATGCGCCAGGCGCCGCACCTGGTCATCTTCCCCGGCGTTGCCATTGCCATCACCGTGCTAGCCCTGAACCTGATGGGCGACGGCCTGCGGGACGCTTTGGACCCGAAGCTGAAGAACTGAGAGGAGGAACTGCAAGATGAGTGAAAAGACCAAGTTCCTCGAAGTGAAGGACCTGGTGGTGGAGTATATGTCCGACGGCCAGGTGGTGCACGCGGTCAACGGCGTGTCGCTGCATCTGGAGCGGGGCAAGACCCTGGGCCTGGTGGGCGAGACCGGCGCCGGCAAGACCACCATTGCCAAATCCATCCTGCGCATCCTGCCCGACGTGGGCTGCCGCATTGCGGGCGGTGAGATCCACCTGGAAGGCCAGGATATGCTGAAGCTGCCGGAGCACGAGATGCGCAAGATCCGCGGCAACAACATCTCGATGATCTTTCAGGACCCGATGACGGCCCTGAACCCGGTGCAGCGCGTCGGCGACCAGATCGCCGAGGTGGTGCGGCTGCACAGCGACGACAAGAGCCACGCCGCCGCCGAGAAGCGCGCCAAGGAGATGCTGGAGATCGTGGGCATCCCGGCGGAGCGGTACTATGAGTATCCGCACCAGTTTTCCGGCGGCATGAAGCAGCGCGTGGTCATTGCCATTGCGCTGGCCTGCAACCCCGATCTGCTGCTGGCCGACGAGCCCACCACCGCGCTGGATGTGACCATTCAGGCCCAGGTGCTGGACCTGATCGCCGACCTGCGCAAAAAGTACAACACCGCCATGCTGCTGATCACCCACGACATGGGCGTTGTGGCCCAGGTCTGCGACGAGGTGGCGGTCATCTACGCCGGCAACATTGTGGAGTACGGCACCAAGGAGCAGATCTTTGACCACCCCACCCACCCCTACACCGTGGGCCTGTTTGGGGCGATCCCCAGCATGAGCGAGGACGAGGAGTGGCTGCACCCCATCGACGGCCTGCCGCCGGACCCCACCGACCTGCCGGAGGGCTGCGCCTTTGCGCCCCGCTGCAAGTACGCCACCGACGCCTGCCGCAAGGGGCCCATTGCCGTGTACAAGACCGCAGACGGCCACGACTGCCGCTGCTGCAACATCGCGAAGATCGCAGAGCAGGAGGGTTGACATGGCACCCGTTATTGAAGTACAAAACCTGAAAAAGTATTTCCCCACCCCCCGCGGCATGCTGCACGCGGTGGACGACGTGACCTTTACCATCGAGAAAGGCAAAACGCTGGGCGTGGTGGGCGAGTCCGGCTGCGGCAAGTCCACGCTGGGACGAACCATCATCCACCTGCAGGAGAGCACCGCCGGCAAGATCTTTTTGGAAGGCGAGCCGGTGAACAACCTGAAGGGCAAGGCGCTGCGCGCCGCCCGCGAGAAGATGCAGATCATCTTCCAGGACCCGTATTCCTCGCTGGACCCGCGCAAGACCGCCGAGCAGACCATCCGCGAGCCGCTGCAGGTGGCGCGCAAATTTTCAAAGGCCGAGATCGAGGAAAAGACCACCGAGCTGATGGAGCTGGTGGGCATTGACGAGCGGCTGCGCAAGGCATACCCCCACGAGCTGGACGGCGGCCGCCGGCAGCGCATCGGCATTGCCCGCGCGCTGGCGCTGGACCCCAAGTTCGTCGTCTGCGACGAGCCGGTGTCGGCGCTGGATGTGTCCATCCAGGCGCAGGTGCTGAACCTGCTGAAAAAGTTGCAGCAGGACCGGGGCCTGACCTATATGTTCGTTACCCACGACATGAGCGTGGTGCGGCATATCTCGGATGACATCTGCGTGATGTACCTGGGCCAGGTGGTGGAGAAGTGCCCCTCCAAGGAGCTGTTCAAAAACCCGCTGCACCCCTACACCAAGGCGCTGCTGTCGGCCATCCCGTCCACCGATATCCACCATCCCACCAAGCGGATGATCCTGAAAGGCGAGATCACCTCGCCCATCAACCCCAAGCCGGGATGCCGGTTTGCGGCGCGCTGCCCCTACGCTACCGAGGCCTGCCGCCAGCCGCAGAAGCAGGAGGAAGTGTCCGCCGGGCATTTTGTGACCTGCTGCCGCATCCACGAGCTGTGAGCAAACCCTGACAACCTCCCCTTCGATCTGGCCGCCGCGCTTCCTGCGCGGCGGCTGTTTTGACGGCGGGCAAAGGAGGAATTGCCGTGGCGCGGTATGGAAAACGATATTTCTGGTTTGCGGCGGGCATCCTGATCAATGCCTTTGGCGTGGCGGCGGTGACCCGCGCCGAGCTGGGGACCCCGCCCATTGCGGGGGTGGCGTATGTGTTCAGCCAGAGGTTCCCGCTGACGATGGGGCAGGTGACGTTCCTGTTCAACGGGATGCTGATCCTGCTGCAGGTGGCGCTGCTGAGAAGGAAATTTCCGCCGGTGCAGCTGCTGCAAATGCTGGTGAACGTACTGTTCAGCGCCTGCCTGGACCTGGCGATGGCGGCGCTGGACTGGCTGCGGCCCGCCGGGCTGCCGGCCCGGTTTGCCGTGCTGCTGGCCGGGTGCGTGGTGCTGGCGCTGGGCATTGCCATTGAGGTGGCGCCCGGCGTGCTGACCGCCCCCGGCGAGGGCGCGGTGCGGGTGCTGGCCCAGGTGACCGGGCGGCGGTTTGGCAGCGTAAAGGCGGCCTTTGACCTGACGGTGGTGGGGGTGACGCTGACGGCGTCGCTGGTGATGTTTGGCCAGGTGCGGGGCATCGGTGTGGGAACGGCGGTGTCGGCGCTGGCGGTGGGGCGGATCATCAACCTGCTCAACGCGCGGCTGCCGCTGCTGCGGCATATCCGCGGGCTGGCGGAGGAAGATTGACCCTCGCAGACCCTTATAAAAATGTGATATAACTAAGATGGAAAAAGCGCAGGACGCGGACGAAGGCGAAAGCCGGAAACGCGGCCGGCGCTTTTTCTGGTGGCGGAGGCAGCGGGGAGAAAATACGGAAGATACGGACGGGAGGAGGGACGCGATGGAAACGGCGGCAAAAACGCCCGCGCGGCGGCGCAGGGCAAAGCCGGTGGAGCGGGCCGAGGTGGAGGCGCTGTGGGCCGCGGTGATGCGGGACGAGGAGGCGGGCGTCAAGGACCGGATGCACGCGGCCGAGCTGTGCGCCAGGGCGCTGGACGAGCGGGAACAACGGCAGCGGGAGCAGGCGGACCGGCAGCAGGACGCCGCGGTGGGGCGGCTGGACGAGGTGCTGCGCGCGCTGTGGGGATGCCGGTCGGGGGAGTGGGATGGGTGAGCTGAAACTGTCGCCCAAGGCGCTGGCGTTTTTGCGCTGCCGCGCCCGGTGCGAGTTTTTGGAGGGCACCACCTACGCCGGCAAGACGACGCTGGCGCTGCTGAAATTTGTGCTGCGCTGCGCTGCCAGCAGCCGCAGGCTGCACATCCTGTCCGGGCTGGACACCGGCACCATTGAGAAGAACATCATCAACAAGGAGCTGGGCATCCTGGAGGATTTCGGCCCGCTGGCGGAGTACCGCCCTGCCGGCAAGGGGGAGAACAGCGCGCCGCATATCCTGCTGCGGACCTCTGACGGCGAGCGGGTGATCTACGTGCTGGGCTACGACAACCGGGCCCGCTGGAAAAAGGCGCTGGGCGGGCAGTACGGCTGCGTCTACATTGACGAGATCAACATCGCCGACATGGAGTACGTGCGGGAGGCCGCCATGCGCAGCGACTACCTGCTGGCGACCCTGAACCCCGACGACCCGCGCCGGCCGGTCTACGCCGAGTTCATCGACCACGCCCGGCCGCTGCCCGAATGGGCCCACGACACCCCCGCGCCGCTGCTGGCACAGCTGTCCCGCACGCCGCGGGCAGGGTGGGTCCACTGGTTTTTCGGCTTTGGGGACAACGCCGCGCTCTCGGCGGAGAAGCGGCGGCGCATTGTGGAGGCTGCGCCCGCGGGCACCCGGCTGTACCGCAGCAAGATCCTGGGCCTGCGCGGGCGCAGCGAGGGCCTGGTGTTTGACCTGCCCGAAAGCTGCCGGGTCCCCGCCGCGGCGCTGCGCAGCCGGCTGGACAGCGGCGAGGCGGCCTTTGCCCGCCTGGCCTGCGGTGTGGACACCAGCTACAGCCAGCGCACCGAGGATACCTTCGCCTTTGTGTTCGAGGGCATTTTGACCGACGGGCGCAAGGTCACGCTGGCGGCGGAGGAGCATTCCAACCGGGCGCGGGCCGCGGCGGGGCAGGCGCCGCTGGCGCCCAGCGACATCCCGGCCCTGCTGGAGGATTTCCTGGAACGGCAGCGGGCCCGGTGGGGATTCGGGCGGCGGGTGTTCATCGACTCGGCCGACCAGGCCACCCTGACCGAGTGCCGCAAGCACAAGCGCCAGCACGGCAGCCTGTACGACTTTGTGCCGGCCTGGAAGCGGCTGGGCGTGCTGGACCGCATCAAGCTGGAGTGCGGCTGGCTGGCCCACGGCCGGCACCTGTTTGTGGCCGAGGACTGCGGCCCGCTGCTGGACGAGCTGGAGCGGTACAGCTGGGAGGAGTCGGGCCGGCCGGAGGACGGAAACGACCACTGCATCAACGCCGAACAGTACGCCTGGATGGCGTATCTGGAGGAGATTGGATGACGGGGAGAGATTGACCCTCGCAGACCCTTATAAAAGTGTGATATAACTAAGATGGAAAAAGCGCAGGACGCGGACGAAGGCGAAAGCCGGAAAGCGGAGTAAGCGCAAGGAAGCTTTGGTTTTGCTGCGTGGAACGGCAAAACTGCGAAGCACCGAAAAAATCGCAAAAACAGGTCGGGGGCAAGGCGCCGGAACGCCGGCGTCCTTTGTGGACGCCAAGCGACGGCAACGCAGCCAACGGCCTGTTTTTGATAGATTTTGCGGCAAAGCTTCCTTGTGCGCACTCCGCGAAATGCGGCCGGCGCTTTTTTGCGGCCTGAAAAGGGGGAGAAAATGCGCTGGACAGAAAGGATGAGAAAAATGCTGCAAAGCTGGCTGGAGATCGAGCCTGCGCAGGGGCGCGGGCTGACGGTGCGGGAGCCGCTGGACCACGCGGCCAACGTGCTGCGAAACCGCGTCTGGTACCGGGGCGACGCCTGCGAGCTGGACCAGCTGTTCAAACAGCTGGCCGACGACCCGGTCAGCCGGGCGCGGTTCTGGGCCGCCGCGCCGGAGAATGAGCAGATCCGCAAGGCCCACAGCGGCCTGCCCGCCGTGATGGTGGACACGCTGGCGGGCATCGTGCGGGGCGACATGGAGGCGCTGCGCTTTGACGACCCCGCCGCTGCCCGGCGGTGGCAGGCCGTGGCCGACGAGAACGACTTTCCGGCGCTGGTCGCCCGCGCCGTCAGCGAGTGCCTGGTCACCGGCGACGGGGCCTTCCGCGTCTGCCTGGACGCTGCGGCGGCAACGGGGCCGATCCTGGATTTTGCCGGGGCCGACCGGGTGGAGTACGTCCGGCGGCACGGCCGCGTGGCGGAGGTGGACTTTTTGACCCGTGTGGGGACGCGGAGCCGGGTGCTGCGGGAACGCTACGCCCCCGGCAGCGTCCGGTACGAGCTGACCGAGGACGGCAGACCCCTGCCGCTGGACGCCGAGCCGGAGCTGGCCGGCCTGCGGGACGTGACCTTTGACCCCCGCGTGATGCTGGCGGTGCCGCTGCAGTTTTGGCCCAGCGCCCGCTGGCCGGGGCGCGGTGCCTCCATCTTCGACAAAAAGACCGACGCCTTTGACGCCTTTGACGAGATCATCAGCCAGTGGATGGACGCCGTGCGGGCCGGGCGGGTGCAGCGGTACATCCCCGAATGCCTGATCCCCCGCGACCCTGCCACCGGCAGGCTGCTGACGCCGGGGAGGTTTGGCGCGAACTTTGTGAAGATCGCCTCCAGCGACCGGGAAACCGCCGCCGACCGCATTGAGACGGTGCAGCCGGAGATCCGCTGCGAGGCATTTGAGAGCGCCTACGCCGCCACGCTGGACCAGTGCCTGCTGGGCGTTATGAGCCCGGCAACCCTGGGCATCGACCTGGGGAGGATGGCCTCGGCGGAGGCGCAGCGGGAAAAGAAGGACGTGACCGGATTTACCCGCGGGGCGATCACCGCGGCGCTGGAGAAGGCCCTGCCCCGCCTGGCCGCCGCCGCGCTGCAGGCCGAGGACCTGCTGGCCGGCCGGGAGCCAGGCGAGTACGCCGGGGCGGCGGGCTTTGGCGAGTATGCCGCGCCCACCTTTGACGAGCGGGTGCGAACCGTGGCCGCCGCGGCCGACGCCGGCATCCTGAGCGTCGAGGCCCAGGTGGACGAGTTGTGGGGCGACAGCCGCGACGATGCCTGGAAGCAGAGCGAGGCGGCGCGGATCCTGGCGCAGAGAAACCGCTGAGGCGGCCTGCCGCAAAGAAAGCGCGGCCGAACACAGCACAAAGCGCGATGCAATGCCGCACCGCGCTTGGCGGAGTGCGCACAAGGAAGCTTTGCCGAAAAATCTAACAAAAACGGGCCGTTGGCTGCGTTGCCGTCGCTTGGCGTCCACAAAGGACGCCGGCGTTCCGGCG
>ERZ1643249.5244-NODE-5244-length-10468-cov-5.485643_pt1 | contig 10468 bp, 5 predicted proteins | sample MGYA00579263_ERZ1643249 | MGnify/ENA primary metagenome ERZ1643249 (study PRJEB29033, sample SAMEA4952264) | chicken gut metagenome | biome: Broiler Chicken; feature: Gastrointestinal Tract; material: Caecum | place: Ireland | collected 2018 | study: Broiler...
CACGCCGGTGCTGCTTACGGTAGCGACCTTTTCGTCGCTGGTGGCATAGGTGTAAGTACGGCTCTCGGTCTCGGGAGCGGTATCGGTCACCTTGACCTGAGCGGTCGCGCCGCCCACATACAGCTCGGGAAGAGCCTCCACGGTGATGGTGCGGTCGGCCTTCTCGATGACAAAGGTCACGGACTTGCTGCCCGTCATGCCGTTCACGGTGGTGGTAGCCGTGAGGGTATAAGAGCCCGCCTCAGTCACGGTGCTGTTCAGGGTCACCGTCTGGGCCGCACCGTTGTCCTTAGACAGGGTGTAGGTGAACGTGGGGGCAGCGCCCGTGCCGGTATAGGTCGCCGGGTTCGCAAAGTAGTTCAGGGCAATCCCCTGGCCGGTATACGCCGCCTCGCTGTTCTTCAGGGTAAAGTTGATGTGGCCCGCCACATCGTTCTTCTCCCATTTAGCCACCAGAGTGGCGTCCTCGGAGAAGATCGTGGTGCTGGCGCTGCCCGGAAGGACCTTCTGGTCATTCCAATACCAGCCCAGGAACGCATACCCATCCCGGATGGGAGTGGGCAGAGGCTTATTGTCGTTCACCAGTCTGCCGTTGGTGTCCGTCTCATAGGTGTCGGAAGCGCCCGCAGGCAGGGTGCCGCCGTTGGGGTCCAGGGTGATGGTGAAGGTGGGCGCCGAGATGCTTCCCTCCACGACCTTCACACCGGGAATGCGGGCACTTCCCTGGGTGTTGTCGGAATTGCGCCACGCGATGTAGCCATAGGAGTTGACATAGCTGTCCGACCACCAGGCAGTGGCACCTTCAGGATTGACCGCCACGATGTCCTCGGTGCTGTACTTCTCGTAGGTATCTTTCAAAGAGTCGTTCAGCAGAACAGATACACCGTCCAGTTTTCTAAGGACCATAGCCTGATTCACGGAATAAACAATTGAGCCGCAACCGGCCAGGAAACTTCCGGAATAAGTACTCAGAGAAATAGAACCAGGCTCTACCCAAGAAGGATACTTTTCAAAACCAGCAACAATGGCAGGGGCACCCGCAGAAACCACTACTCCGTTGCCCCGCACCTCAATGGATGAGCCAGACAGATACATTGCAATAGCAGCACGGTTCTCTGCGCAAATGATGCCATTGTTTACAACAATTTCAACGCCTTCTCCTTCATACATACTGGATGCATTGGAAGCAATACCACCGTTGATTTCTCCGATGTTATCGACAGTAATGGAGCCTTGGTAAACTGTGTTCAGAGCAATACCCAGGTTACCGCCACTGATAATGCCTCGATTGACAGTGATATCCGTTCCCTGACGGTTATAGCCCTCAGTATCCACATTAATGCCGACGCTCCCGCCGGTAACCTTTGCAGAAGAACCAGACACAATGATTCTACTTACCAGTCCAGAGGTTGCATCAATACCGTTGGTTCCGCCTTCTACGATGCCGTTGACTTCAATACTACAAGGTCCACCATCTCCGGCATAAGTGACACCATTGGTGCCGCCGCGTAAAACGCCTCTGGAAGCTACGGTAAGCTCATTATAATTTAGATTCCCGGTATCCAGGAGCAGAGCAGCCCCCGTCTCATTTTCGATTTTGCCGTTGACCGTAATATCCACGTTGCCATACCAAATTTGGAGCATCGGCGAATTACTGTTCCCGCTCAAAGATGCGTTCCAAACGATATTGCGGATACCTGTGTCCTCCGGCTCTAGACGAAGCCCACTCTTCGCAGCTGTGACTGTACCGCCAATGTAGACAGTGTTTCCTTCGGTCCGCACTGTCAGCTGGCCGTTTCCGCCATTGCGATTATACAGATATTCGTTATACGCTTCAACTGCACTCTCTATGCCGTTTTGCGGTTCCGCCGCCAGCGCGGACACCGGCAGCAGCGTCAGCACCATGCACAGCGTCATGAGCACTGACAAAACTCGTTTTCTCATATGATTTCCTCCTTATGCTAAGATTCGTCTTTCGGAAGAATAACTCTTCGTATCACCTCCACGCCGCCGCATCCAAGAGGAAATGGAACCCTTCCGCCGTTCTCAATGGGGAGCGGCAGAAAGCATCCGGCCGCTTTCACTCCGGCGCGGCCTCCGGGGATAAAACAGCGCGGGGACCGGCCCGGGCCCACCACCTCCCGCTCCGGCTCCGCGCCGCGATTTTCGCGCCCGGAAGTTACGGTTTCAGTTTATCATAACTTTCTAAAAATACAATATGCTGGCTGCATAGTGTCTAATATCGCGATTTTTTGACGATTTTCGCAACATTATCATAAAAATCAGAGTTCCGCTGCCTTTTCGGCGTCTTTGTCGTACATTTATTCGAATTTTCCGCGTCTTACCATCTGGTCAAGCCCCGCATTTTTTCATTTTCCATTTATTTTTTCTTTGCTTACAGCCGTTTTCTGCTGGAAACCATACTTTTTTACATAGACTTCTCCGCCCCCCCATGGTATAATCAACCCAAAGCAGTTCCGCCGTTAGAAAACGAGGTCTTTTATGTCCCACAAAATTCTCTTTACCGCCTCTACCTTTTCCCACATCGCCAATTTTCACCGCCCCTATCTGGCGCAGTTTGCCCGGCTGGGCTGGGAGGTCCATGTGGCCTGCGGCGGACCGGAGCGGGACATTCCAGAGGCCCAACGGATCATACATATTCCTCTCGAAAAGAGTATGACTTCCACCAAAAACTGGCAGGCGGTCCGCCTGCTGCGCCGTATGGTCCGGGAGGAGGGCTACGCCCTGGTGAGCTGCCACACCTCCCTGGCCTCGTTTTTCACCCGTCTGGCTGTGATGGGGCTTCGGGAGCGGCCTCTGGTGGCCTGCACCAGCCACGGCTACCTGTTTGACGGCCAGTCCGCTCCGGTCAAGCGCGCCCTGCTGTCCGGGGCCGAGCGGATGACCGCCCCGGTCACGGACCTGCTGATGACCATGAACGACTGGGACGGCCGCTACGCCCAGAAACACCGCCTGGGCCGCAGGACCGTCCAGATCCCCGGCATGGGGGTGGACTTCTCCCGCCTGGACGCCTGTCCGCCGGAGGAGGGAGCCGCCCTGCGGCGGGACCTGGGGCTCGGCCCGGAGCGGTTCCTCTTTCTCTACGCCGCCGAGTTCTCCCCCCGGAAGAGCCAGGCCCACCTGATCCGGGCCCTGTCCCTCCTGCCGGAGGCCGCGGTGCTGGCCCTGCCCGGAGAAGGGGCCCTGCGGGAGGACTGTATCCGCCTCTCGGAGGAGCTGGGCCTGGGTGGCCGGGTCATTTTCCCCGGCCAGGTGTCCGACATGCCCCGGTGGTACGCCGCCGCCGACGGAGCCGTCTCCGCCAGCCGCAGCGAGGGGCTCCCCTTCAACATCATGGAGGCCATGTACGCCGGGCTTCCCATCGCCGCCTCAGCGGTCAAGGGGCACACGGACCTGATCCGCCCCGGAGAAACCGGACTGCTCTTTCCCTACGGCGACTGGATGGCCTGCGGAGAGGCGATGTCCGCCCTGCTCCGGGACCGGACATGGTCCGCCCAGCTGGGCGCCCAGGCCCATGAGGCGGTCCTCTCCTACGGCCTGGACCGGGTCCTGCCCCAGGTCATGGAGCAGTACCAGCGCCTCCTCCCGCTGGAGGAGCGCCAGCCCGCCGCGCTGGGGTAAGAAACTTTTCCGCTTCCCCCGCCCCGGCCTTGCGGTCCCGCTCTTTTTGTGTTAAACTGTCGTTGTTTTGGAAATCTTTCCCCATTTTCCCGCCCCGGCGGGCCCCTGGTATGTCTCTCAGGGCGCGGGGTTACACTAACGCTGAAAACTGGTTTTATCTCACTGGAAAGAGGGTGCTTTTTTGGCAAAGATCCAGCTGTTTGTGTGCTGTCACCAGCCCAGCTTTGTGCCGGAGCACCCTCTTCTCGTCCCCATCCAGGTGGGGGCCGCTCTGGCGGAGGAGCGCTTCCCCGGCTTTTTGCAGGACGACGTGGGAGCGGACAACCTCTCCGCCAAAAACCGCTCCTACTGCGAGCTGACGGCGCAATACTGGGCCTGGAAGCACGCGGAGGCGGATTTTTACGGCTTTTTCCATTACCGGCGCTACCTCTACCCGGAGCCGGAGGCCAGGCTCCCCTACCGGCTGGAGCGGTCCCCCGCTCCGGAGGTCCTGGACCGGCTGGGCTACGGGCGGTTCGGGGAGCTGATCGGCCGGTACGATGTGATCCTCCCCAAGGGGGAGGACATGCATCTCCCGGTGTGGAAGCACTACGCCCAGGCCCCCTTCCACCACGGGGAGGACCTGTCCCTTGTCCGGGACATCCTGCTGGAGCAGCACCCGGAGTTTGCCGGGGCGGCGGAAGCGTATCTGAACGGGAGCGTGTGCTATTTCGGCAACCTGTTCATTATGCGCAGAGCAGTTTTCCAAGCCTACTGCGCGTGGCTGTTCCCGCTGCTGGCGGAATTTGACGCCCGGGCGGACACCTCCGGCTACTCCCCCCAGGAGCGGCGGGTGGACGGCTACCTGGCGGAGCGTCTGCTGGGGATCTACGCCGCCCAGCTGCGCCGGGAGGGCGGCGTGCGTATGCTGGAACTGCCCCGGGTGCACTTTCTCTCCCGGGAAGACTACTTCCGGCAGCGGCTGCTGAACGCGGCGCTCCCCCCGGGGAGCCGGCGGCGCAGCGTGGTCAAGGGGCTGAGAGGGGGGCGTGGTTAGATGCCGCAGGTTTCCGTGGTCATCCCGGTCTACAACATCGAGGCCCATCTGCGGCAATGCCTGGACAGCGTGGCGGGGCAGACCCTCTCCGACCTGGAGGTCGTCTGTGTGGACGACGGCTCCACCGACACATCCCCGGCCATTTTGGAGGAGTATGCGCAAAAGGACCCCCGCTTCCAGGTGATACGGCAGGCCAACGCCGGTCCCGGCGCGGCCCGCAACCGGGGCATGGAGCGCTCCTCGGGCCGGTATCTCATCTTTCTGGACTCGGACGACTGGTTTGAGCCGGACTTTCTGGAGCGCATGACGGCCCGGGCGGAAGAGACCGGCGCGGACGTGACCATCTGCCGCTCCGACGAGTTTGACACCCACAGCGGACAGGTCTACGACGGGAGCTGGATGCTGAAGACCCAGCTGCTCCCCGGGGCGGTGTTCTCCCCCCGGCAGGCCGCCGGGGCGGTGTTCCAGTTCACCTATGGCTGGCCGTGGGACAAGCTGTACCGGCGGGACTATATTTTAAAGGAGAAGTTCCGGTATCCGGACCTGGCGGTGTCTCAGGACCTGGTGTTCGTCTACCCCAGCGTGTTCTGCGCCGGGCGCATCGCCGTTTTGGACCGGGTGCTCATCCACCACCGGGTCAACCGGCTCGCGTCGGTGTCCAACTCCCGTTCAAAAACGCCGGAGGCCTCGTATCAGGCGCTGAAGCTGGTGGAGGCGTGTCTGGAGGAGCGCGGGCTGATGGAGATTTACCGGCAGAGCTTCCTCAACTGGGCCATGGAGTTTCTGGTGTGGCATGTGTGCAGCATCGGAGACCGGGCGGTCCAGCGGCGGTATTTCCGGGTCCTGCGCCAGAGCTGGCTCCCGGAGCAGCACTTTGACCGGTACCCCCGAAGTTATTTTTCCAACCGGACGGTTTTCGCCAAGTACCGCTTGGCCAAGTATGCGCCGTATCCGGTTTTTTCCGCCATTCTGCGGTTTTACAAAGCCATCAAAGGCCGCCGCGCGGCATGAGGCGGCCCCATGAGAAAGGAGTCCTCGTGAGCTTTAAAGATCTACTCAAACGTATTCTTCCGCCCCCGGTCCACGCGTTCAACCGAGAGGTGGCCCGGATTTTGGACGCGGTGGATCAGAGCCGCCGGGAGACCGACGCCCTGCGGGAGCTGATCGCCGCCCAGGGGAACAGCCTGGACCAGCTCCGCCGCCAGCTGGACGCGGAGCGGGCGCGCCGTCTCCAGTGGGAGTCCCAGGCCCGGGACGAGTGGCGGGCGCAGCAGCAGGCCGCCTTGGACAAGGCCCTGGAGGGCCAGGCCAAGACCCTGGCCGCCCTGTCCCAGTCCCTGGAGCAGTCCGCCGCCGGACTGCAAAAGCAGACGGACGCGCTGGCGGAGGCTGTCGCCGCCGGGCGGGAGCAGATGGCTACCCGGAAGCAGGTGGAAGCACTGGCAGACACGGCGGAAAAAGCCCGCAGGCAGGCCGCGGACAGCGCCCGCCACGCCTCCGAGGCGGTGTGGGCCCAGATTTTCAACAACACCATCTCCGAAAGCCTGTGGCTGAAGGACAAGACCTTCTCCCCCGGGCGGTGGGCGGTGGGTTACCCCTATCTGTATGTCATGTACCGGGTGCTCAACGAGACCCGGCCCAAGCGCATCCTGGAACTGGGCCTGGGCCAGTCCACCCGCATGATCGCCCAGTACGCCGCCGCTTTCCAGGATGTGGAGCACATTGTGGTGGAACAAGATAAGACGTGGACTGAATTTTTTGCACAGAACACCTCTTTAAGCCCGCGTACCAAAATTGTGCATTTGCCTGTCGTGGAAACCAACTATTTGGATGATGACCGCACTCTTGTTTATCAAGATTTTGAGGAACTTTGTGAAGGGAAAAAATTCGATTTAGTATCTAGTGATGGGCCAGCACATAGCCAATCACATAAATATAGACGTGTGGAATTAGTGAAATTGATTCCAGATCATTTAGCGGATAGTTTCTGCATCATTCTGGATGATTTCAATGTGCAAGAATGTAAAAATATGTGGAAGGTTGCGAAGGACACTTTTTCTCAAATGAACATTCCATATAGCGAAGGAATTTATCACGGCGATAAGGCTGTTTCAATTTTCACTAGCGTAGACCAAAAATTCCTGTGTTCCATGTAAGATGCAAAGTAAGTGAGAGGAGAAGATAATAATGGCGATAAGCCCAAAGGTATCAGTTATTATTCCTGTTTATAATGTTGAAAAATATTTGCACCAATGCCTGGACAGTATTATAAACCAGACCTTTAAAAACATTGAAATTATTTGTGTAGATGATGGCTCTACAGATTCTTCTGCCAAAATTCTTGAAGAGTATGCACAAAAATATTCCTTTATTAAGGTAATTCATCAACAAAATCTTTATGCAGGTGTAGCCCGTAATAATGGGTTGAAAATTGCATCTGGCGAATATGTATTTTTTCTTGACGGCGATGATTTCTGTGCCCCCGATCTTTTATCTCTAGCCGTTAATAAAGGAGATTCTCTCGGGGCTGATATTGTTGTATTTGATCACATTCGTTTTGATGAACAAACTGGCATGAAAGAAAAAAAGGAAGATATTTCCTCTGGACTTCTTCCCAAAAATATTACAACTTTTTCTTATAAAGATATTCCAAACCGAATTATGTCCGTTATTAATCCAGTCCCGTGGAACAAATTGATTCGGCGGGATTTCATTTTAAAAAACGATCTTCACTTCGAGGCTCTCTCTTCTACTAATGATATAACTTTTTCTGCTTTGTGTGCAGTTTGTGCTTCCAAAATTGCATATATTAAGAAACCGTTAGTATTTTATCGCGTTAATATTTCTGCTTCTATTACTAGCACTAAGAAATACAAACTTGATAATGTAATTACCGCACTCTTGCAAACCTATAAACATGCAAAGGCGCTTTCATTCTACTCTGATATTTCTGCATCGGTTCAGTACTTTGTAATTTCTAATTTATACTATGCTCTTACCCATTATGCTGGTCAACCAGACAGCGAAATTTATCAGAAGTTTTATCAAAAAATAGGAACTCTCTTTGGCAGTCATCCCCTATTTTTTGATGTATCAAAAGAAAAACTGTCTAATAATACTTTATGGGAATTCTTTACAACCACTCTTTCTTCTGCGGAAAATGCATTTGATCGATCCTTTTTTCCAAAAGTAATTGTTTCACTGACTTCTTATCCAAAACGGATTAATACTGTTTCTCAAACAATTCAAACTATGCTTGAGCAAACTGAACGGCCCGATGAAATCATTCTTTGGCTAGCTTCAAGTGAATTTCCAAATCTGGAAAATGACCTTCCGGCAGATTTACTCCAACTCTTGTCTGAGAAAGTCAAAATCAAGTGGACAAAGAACCTTAAATCCTACAAAAAGCTTATTCCGGCTCTAATTGAATATCCAGATGATATTATTATTACCATTGATGATGATCTGCTTTTTGACAAGCATATTATTGAACGTCTCTTAAATGGTTATCGAAAGCAACCACATTGCATTCAATGTCATCGTATTACTGCACTAGAGTATCATGGTATCGATGATATAAAGTTAACACCAGATGCTTTAAAAGTTTATCCTGTCCCTACCTATCTGCACAAATTATCTGGTGGAGCTGGTTGCCTTTATCCCCCTCACAGTCTTCATCCTGATGTCTTGCGTGAGGATTTATTTATGTCTCTTGCCCCTACAAGCGATGACATCTGGTTTTGGCTGATGGGCGCTTTAAATGGTTACAAAGTAAATGTTGTTGATAATAATATTCCTAAGCTTAAATATATTCCTGGCACGCAAGAAGAAGCTTTATGGAAAATTAACGATAAAGGAGAAAAACTATTTTTTACTCATTTGAAGAATATCTTATACTATTATCCAATTTTAATGGATGTTTTAGCGGATGAGCAAATCTTAGTTGGTAGTTATGGCTCCTCTAGAATATTTTCCAAAAACAGAGAAAAATCTGTAGAGGCAACCGTATATTCGGATCAAGATATTCAGAAGTTAGAATCTCAAATCCGCATCTTAAAGCAACAAAACAAATGGTTACAACAGGAGATTGCTTCTATCCATCAATCTTGGAGCTATCGTTCTGGACGATTCATTACTTGGATTCCCAGGATGGTACGAGGCTTTTTGCGTTGCTACAGAGAACATGGTTTTAGTTATACTTTTGAACGTGTTCTTGTTCATTTAAAACTTAAATCAGAAGATACTTCTTATGTTTCCTCTATAATCTCTACTTCTACAGCGTCCCAAGCAGCGTCCCAAGAAAATCCAGTTCAAACACCGACAAGTAAGTCGGCCCCTATAAAACGTGATTATGATTACTATCGAAATCTTTCTCCCGAAAAATATGAAGAAGAATTGAAGCTCTGGTTTGTTCGCACGGTGAAATATCCTTTAAATTTAGAAAATCCAAAGACATTTGATGAAAAATTACAATGGTTAAAATTATATGATAGTACTCCACTTAAGACACGACTGGCAGATAAGTATTTAGTCCGTGAATGGGTAAATGAAAAAATCGGCGCGCAATATCTTATTCCTTTGCTGGGTGTCTGGGACAAATTTGATGATATAGATTTTGACAAACTTCCTAATAGCTTTGTACTCAAAGCAAATCACGGATGCGGATGGAATATCATTGTTAGAGATAAGTCTAAATTTGACATTGAAGATGCTCGGAAAAAGTTTGCAGTCTGGATGAACATGAACTTCGCGTTTAAATTTGGGTTGGAGCTCCAATATCTAAATATTCCACCTAAAATTATTGCCGAGGAATATATGGAAAACGGGAATAACGATCTGTATGATTATAAAGTTTTTTGCTTTAATGGTAAGGCAGATAGTATCATGTTTTTGTCAGAGCGCCAGAAAGGATTGAAAATGGCGTTCTACGATTTAAATTGGAATAAACTACCTTTCACTTACTCCTTCCCACGCAATGAAGACGATATTCCAAAGCCTAAGAATTTGGAGTTACTAATTCAACTTTCCGAAAAATTGGCTGAGGGTTTTGCACATGTTCGCGTTGATTTTTATATTTTGAATGACGGAAGCCTGAAATTTGGAGAAATGACTTTTACCTCTGCCAGTGGTTCTTGCAAATGGAATCCTCCTGAACAAGATCGCATTTACGGTGACTTAATTAAGCTCCCCCCGAAAAGCCCCATTCCCGAAAGAAAGGTGTTCTAAGGTGAAAATTGCCATTGCCGGCACTGGCTATGTGGGCCTGGCCAACGCCATTTTACTGGCCCAGCACAACGAGGTGACCGCGGTGGACCTGGTGCAGGCCAAGGTGGACCAGATCAACGCCAAGAAGTCCCCCCTGGCCGACCCGGAGATCGAGGACTATCTGGCCCACAAGCCCCTCCATCTCACCGCCACCACCGACGGGGACGCGGCCTACCGGGACGCGGACTTTGTGGTGGTCTCCACCCCCACCAACTACGACCCGGTGAAAAACTACTTTGACACCTCCTCGGTGGAATCGGCGGTCCGCCAGGTCATGGCCGTCAACCCCAACGCCGTCATCGTCATCAAGTCCACCGTCCCCGTGGGCTACACCCTGTCTCTGCGGGACAAGCTGTCCTGCAAGCGGCTGCTGTTCTCCCCGGAATTTCTCCGGGAGGGCCGCGCCCTGTACGACAACCTGTATCCCTCCCGCATCATCGTGGGGGCCCCGGAGGGGGACGGGGACATGGCCCGGGCGGCGGAGACCTTCGCCCATCTGCTGGCCCAGGGGGCGGAGAAAAAGGA